>MDTC01275673.1_pt1 | contig 10062 bp, 7 predicted proteins | sample 811181 | NCBI WGS metagenome assembly MDTC01 (sample SAMN05326644, study PRJNA326480) | marine metagenome | isolation source: seawater | place: Pacific Ocean: North | collected 2011
CGCTGGTAAAGCACGCTCCGGGAATGGTGATAATTCCAAAGCGTGGCAATACAAGTGACATAGAGCAATGTGCTCTTTGGCGCCTTCCACTGTTTCGAAAGCATCTTCCATGATCTTTACGAGCAACAATGTATTATCATCCGCAGGTTCGATTTCACCTGTAGCGGTGTTCTTATCCCATAATTGCCATGCTTTTAGATTCATCAACGCTTCAACATAAACCGCTGTTACGTCTAAATTCCCGCTGTATTTTTCGTATAGTGGCGCCATTGCTTCTGCGAATGCAACGTTTAATTCTGGACTATTTCCCATGTTGAGGACTGTTGGATCTGCTGCATCACGTGCTTCTGCGGAGTGGCGTTGGGCCAATGCATCGATCAAGTCCTTTTCCAATTCGGTACATCCGTCCTTGAGGGATACTGCTGTTTGGATGGAGTCATGACCTGAACCCAATCCCGGGGCCCAGTTGTAATTAGAGGATACGCAATAAGCGATGCCCCACCATGCCATAGCGCAGGTTGGGTCAAGTTCTGTACACTTGCTGAAACATGCAATAGCGTGTTCATGGTTGTAATTCAACATGTGTCCAAAGGCTTCAACGTACATTTTTCTTGCATCTTCATTAGCGCAAGTTATGGTTGTAGCAAAGAAATAATTTGACGCGTCGCCAAAGTCATAATCAGTAGGTGCAAGTGACATGGTTGGACCTACCTCGGTCATGGTTTAAGGTCTCCTCTTGTGATGGGCGAAGGGACTAAAAGGGCGGGAGAGGAAGTATATTTTTATAGCCAAAAAATATCATTCCATTCCGAAACGGTCTCCTTTCTCTCCATCGTTGCCTTGGTTCCTTGTTAGGGTAAATACGACGACTCCTGCTGCAAGCAGTAATGCCGCTCCAAAAACCGACAACACGATTACGCTCAGTCCTTGGGTTGGATCGGTGTTCGCATTGGGCAATTCAAGGATTACTAAGGCTGATGTAGAATTCAATTCTCCATAGCGGTCCAATGCACGAATCTGAACTTCATGTTCCCCTGTTGGAGTGCCACTGCGAATCGAAAGAAGGGCTGAATAGATACCATCGTAGGCGATATCATCCCCGCCATTTCTACCATCATCGTACATTAAAATCCACGAAGTCTCTCCTATCGGTTTGTAGACTCCCATGTCGATTTGGACACGTTCAATTCCATCAGGGTCGCTCACTTGTACAGTGAAAGGCACCAGCTCAGTTCCATCTTTTTCAACCGTTATGGATTGAGTTATGATGGTGGGGCGGTCGTTGAGTATGTTTACTTGTATAGGAACAACATTTGCGGATTGAATGTAATGAGGTCCAAATGTAGGGTGACCAATTGAGCCTTCAATTGGAGTCCATGCCCGATGTTGACCTGTAGCCCCTAGTGTGTCATTTGTCCGAATGAGCAACGATTGTTGCCCAGGTGTCATGCCATCTGGCATGACAAACATGCCGGTCCATGTTGCGGATTCGCCCGACCCGGTCAACGAGAGCGATTCAACTTCACCACCATATTCACGCAGATCCAACTGCATGGAAGTGACACCATGACCGTCGTATGCTTGTACATTGATGACAATGGATTGACCTCTTTGAAGGGACGATGGAGCAATCTCCAATTGTGTCAAACGCGGTGCCTGATTCACAACCATGACTTGACCAACTCCTTGGCTCACAGCTCCAAAACTATCACCTGCGGTGATGTTGACATCAAACAGGCCCACTTCAAGCCCGGGAACGCTGAAGGCAGCAGTGTAAACATCGTCTCCAATGCTTGAGTCCCCATCCAAACCACGGTCGTTGAGACTGACGGTTGTTCCGCCGAGTGGAGCGAGGTCAACCTCAACGTAGACAACATTCCATTCTGCATCGGGTACAGAGACTTCTAGGTGTGCTACACTTCCTCCCTCTCCCAAAACCAATCCCTCTTGAAGCTCAAGGAGGCCGATTTGTGGAGGGGTGTTTTCATCCTCACTTACAATCTCTGGTGACAATACCCGTTCCAAGTATTGTGTTTCATTCATGAAAGCCTCTTCACCGGATTCGCCAAAAGGAATTGCAAGCGTTCGAGTTACACTGGAAATTAATCCCCGCAATGGTCCGGCAGAGACCAAGGTTCCTTGGCCAACACCCAGTTCACCGTTTGTTCCGTAAGTACCCGTCCAATCGATTACGGTAAGATTGTGCCCGTCCCTGGTATCAATGCGAGTCATTCCAGCCGTAAGGGTCATTGGTAGGCCCTCTTGGCCGTTTAAGCGAAGAACATCGCCGGTCTGAAGTGGTATTGGCATGAGACCTGTTTCTCGCCCAACAGTGAGGTTTCCTAAGCCACTTTCTGCAATTGGTGCCGTGGCGTTCCTTTCCAGAGGGCTGCGCTCTGGGCGTTCTTCACCTTCCGATGGGTTAGGCCCAGTCTCTCTCCAAACAAAACGTATGGTTCTGTTGTCCCATTCGGAGTGAACAACTTGGTAATCCCAAGTCTGGTTATGCGTTGCTCCAATTCCCGCACCATCAAAGAAATTGCCTCCGTTAACACCCGTGATGTTAAACCAAGAATCCTGATGTATGACATTCACTGGAAACATCTGACCGCTCGCATTGGGATATTCTTTGGTTTCTTCAATTTCTCTGAGTATACCAAAGGTGCCTTGGACATCGCCCGATAATGTTCCGTCAACATGAAGGTTGTCAGCAAGTGTTGTACCGTTTTCCACCTTTGACCGAATTTCAAGAATCGTGCCGTTAACGACGAGGGTTGAATTTTCGTCTTCATCATCAAAACCAAATGTTCCAGAGCCCCACAACTCTTCCTTGTGGGCGACTCGAACACCTTCTTCCCAACGCTCTAATTGAACAAATCCGTCCAATGAGACATCCATTCGGGTTCCTTCATCGATCAAAACAAAGTCAGCCATGGCTTCGAATTGGTTGTGTTGTAAAACACGTACCCCGTCAACATCGTGGTATTCAAAAAAGAACACAGAAAGTTCGCCGTTAATATCCAAAGAAGAATTTTCATCTGCCTGTTCCATCACATCAAGAGTTCCTGTCGCTTCAAGCAACAACAACTCCTCGACAACCCCGTTGCTGAGTGACCGATTGAGATGGGCTTCGGAGACATTGGCATGAATCTCGGTGATGGTTCCATCTTCGTCACTTGTCAGATTCAGTGTTCCAAAACCTTGTGCGTCAAAAATCTGGTGCGTTAATACACCACCAACAATCGTTTCGTTTTTCCACAGTTGTGTAAAGATGAGGTCCAATTCAGTCTCTGCTCCGTCAACGGTTTCCACTGTACGGAATGTACCGTTTCCAAGTTCCCAAGATTCCAATTGTTGACCCGTTCGTTGTTGCCATCCTTGACCGTCAAAAGTGAGAATGAATTGTTGGTCACCTTCATCGTTTTGATATCCTTGGTCAAGATCCCATGATGTTGACAACATGATTTCGTGGTCGGCCATAGGCTGATTCCAGGTTCCAACAGTAAATTGCCGTTCAACGGTTATCGGTTGAGGTAGAGATTGACCGTTTTGTTTTGTTATCGTCACCTCTAAGGATACGACATCTGCCCATTCAAGCGTGGTGTTTACTTCTACCAGTGCTGTCCTTTGGTCGTTTTCATACCCCCACTGATGTGACCAGGTATCATCATTAGTGTAAAAAAACAGACCGTTGCGTTCATGATTGATCTCAAACTTAAATTCATACGTTCCGTTATCTGAGAATGTTAGTTTGTAAGCATGGAGATTTTCATTGATTCCATCATTGGTCCATTGGGTCGTAATGATGACAGAAGGGGCTGTTGGAACTTGTGCTTGGATGGGCACCGTTGAGAATAGAAACACGAGCAACATTCCGAAACATGCGGCTCTTCGCGTTGGCTTCATGAACAAAAGGTGGTGGCGCTCCTCTTCAAAACTTTGGGGACAATGTGCAGTCAAAGGTCCATGATGTATCCAAAGATCAAGGGCAAGACGATCGTGGCATCGCTGTTGATGCTAAAACGGGGAGTATCGGCTTCGATTTTCCCCCATGTGATTTTTTCATTTGGTGGAGCGCCAGAATAGCCTCCATATGAAGGAGACGCGTCAGTTATTTGTGCATACCAAGACCATAGCGGAACATCTTCTCCAAGGTCTTGATTCAAGAGAGGAACAACACAAATCGGGAAGTCTCCAGCAATACCTCCTCCGACCTGCAAAAAGGCCAAGGGTATTGTGTTACTACGATAAAATTCAATCAATGCAGTCATGTAATCAACACCGCTTTTTATGACATTTGAATTGATGATCCCCTCAGAACACCGAGCAGCGAAGATGTTGCCGAGAGTTGAGTCCTCCCAACCGGGTACGAAAAGTGGTAAGTTTGCTTCTGCTGCCGCCAAAAGCCAGGAATGCTTCGGGTCTCCGTCGTATGCATCATGCAATTGCCCCTCAGTTAGCAGCCGATAGAGGAATTCATGAGGTAGGAAAGAAGACCCCTCATCGCTTGCATGCTTCCATGATGACAGGATTTGGGCCTCGATTTTACGAATAGCCTCTTCCTCAGGAATGCATGTATCCGTGACTCGGTTGAGTTTACGTTCAAAGAGTTCGACCTCATCCTCTGTGCTCAAATTATCCACATTTTCTATTCGTTCATAGTGAGATTGTGCCACAAGGTGGAACACATCCTCTTCTAAGTTGGCTCCGGTACACGAAATGGCCGCAATGTGCCCCTGTCGTATCATTTCAGCGAGGCTACGTCCAATCTCTGCGGTGCTCATTGCTCCAGCGAGTGTGAGGAACAGTTTCCCATCTTCTTCAAGAAAATTGGAAATTGAATTTGATGCTCGTTGAACCACACCTGCATTGAAGTGATGGTAATGTTCGTCAACAAATGCTCTGATTGACATGATATCACACTCCATGGAGAAAACGCTCTACTTCTTGCCGTTGCATGAGTTGGATGTTCGGCATCGTTTCATTCAATCGTTCATGAATGAAATCGGCCATGATGTTTGGGTCACTTTCCCCGCATGTAAAACAGTCGATTGCAAGCCAACCTCGCTCTGAATAGCAATGGGCAGTAACATGGCTTTCGTCAATAAGAACAACTGCTGCGAATCCGAGGGGAGATACACTTCCATCAAATGGAGATACATGGGCATGAACCTCTCTTGCGTTCGCATAAGAAACAGCGTTTTGTAAGACTTTGAGCATCCAATTGCCCTGATTATCTTCATCGTAATTGTAGCCGTTGTAATCAAGAAAGACATGTTTGCCGTGGGATTGATAGTCTGTCATGGTCCCACCTTGTTGTCGCTTCTGCCTTCCATTTTTCAATTTGATGAAGAGGCAGTTCTCTCCCATGTTTGGAAATACTGTGATGGTGAATCTTCGATGGCGTCGTTGTTGATTGGATTCCAACGACCTTGTTTTCGAGCCCCAACATGACACGCAATGACCTTTGTCGCTATTGATGCAGCAGTAAATTGTGTGAGTGAACTTCCTTCCTGCGCAACGATTTCATTGACATCTGCGCTGATCACCGTGGCGTTGGGGGCTGAGAACAATGTCTCAACGGTCTCCTGGACTTGCCAGAACGAGAGACCTCCAGGTACTGGAGTTCCCGTGGAAGGTACCAATGCACCGTCTAAACCGTCAATGTCAATGGTCAAATGCACAGGTCCGGACAACGTCCTTAGTGCTTCAAGCCATTTCTTCCATGACTCATTTTGTACGGGCGGGTGTTGAGTGTCTCTCGCAAAGAAGGTTGTAATGCGGTCATCCGATTCAATGAGTTGAGCTTCTTGGAGAGAATAGGCACGAATTCCAACTTGTAGCAACTTTCCGATTCCCAGGTCAAGACTGCGCCCGGCAGCACAAGCATGGGAGAATGGCTCCCCATCAAGGGATTCACGCAAATCTGCATGGGCGTCAATTTGGACAACGGTGAGGGTGTTGAGTTCATTGTTCACGAGTGGATGGTTCCTAGCAGCATGAACGATTGGCGGTAGGATTCCATGTTCGCCTCCTAAAAAGACTGGAAAGCACTTACCGTTGTACCAAGGGCGCACATGGTCAACCAACTCGTCGAGTTGTTCCATTAGACTTCCAGCGCTTCCTTCCCACAAGGGTTGGGTGCTGAGTACAGCGCCAGCTGGCAAATCCTCGTTGAGTACAGGGTCGTAGAGTTCAACCTGGCTGCTTGCTTCAATGCAAGCCATAGGCCCTTCAGCAGTTCCCATGCCGTATGAGGTCGTTAACTCAAAGCCCAATGGGAGAACTACGATATCAACATCTCCTTCGGTTTGAGGTAAACCGAGGAACTGCCCCTCCTCAAAGACATCATCCATTAGAGCCGAGGGGGAAACGACACCTTCATGATGTTGCCGATGCACCAAAAGTTACCGGTTTCACCGTTCAAAATACAGTTTTCATGAATATGAGTAGAACATTTAATATGGGTCGGAGTACAATATAAAATAGCAACGGGAGTACTATGTTGGCCGCATAGGGGGACCCGGATAGGGTGAATAAGATGGGAATGACATTACCAGAATTAACGAAAGCGATTCAACAACATATCGATTTGGAGATGGACACCGAGGTCGCCCAGGGGATGGCCGAACACGCTCTTGGGTTCTTTGGATTCTACAATCGCATCATTGACAATGCTCTTGAGCCCACGGACCGTAACCTCTTCTACATGTTTCAAGACTACGATCTTTTGACCACTGAGTCGGAAGAAACAACATTGTGGGACGGCCGAGAATGGAGAATTCACTATTGGAAATTCAAACCCGACCTTCGTGAGCGTGTTGAAGCGTACATGCAACGAAACCTTCAGGAAGAAGACATTGACCCCTTCGCAGATATTTACAGCACCGACGGCCCGAGTATATGGACGCGTGAGGCCGAAAAGGTGTCCAATCCAAATGCCTTTACCAGCGATTGGTAATGTCACCGGTTAGGAAAGCGTTTTTGTTGGTTAGTCGTTAGGGATGGACATGCGAGTTGCAATAGGTCTCATCCTATGTATGCTGCTTCCGAGTATTCCATTATCCTCTGCCCAATCCGGATTTGACGAGGATGAGGCGTGGCCAGGCGACCCGGTTGATGGCCATGTTCACATGACTTGGGCAGCACTGACGCTTGAAGTCAACGGCTGGGCAGATGACTATCCAGAAATCGTTGACTTGGCCGATGTTGGGAAATCCGAATTGGGCAAGACGTTGTGGGTGGTCCGACTTTCAAACTGGTCTTCTGAAACGAAAGCCGATGGAAGTCCAAAAGAAATTGTCTACATCGATGGTGGACATCACGGTAACGAATACTTGGGTACAGCCTTGGCGTGGTTATCTGCAAAGTGGTACATCAACGGATGGGAAGAAGGAAATCAAGAAGCGATTGATGTATTGGAAAATACCGAACTTCACATCTTGATTATGCTCAATCCGGATGGCAATGATATCGATACAAGATGGAACATCAACCAAGTTGACTTGAACAGAAATTACGACCATTATTGGAACACTTGCCCAACCACTCAGCCTGGAAGCAGTGCCTTTAGCGAAGCTGAAACCACGGCGAATTCAAACTACATGAACGCCGAAGTTGCCGACGCTGATCTGTATGTCACCATGCATACCGGCGTCTGGATCATGTTGTATCCCTGGGGCAAATGGTCCTACCAACCAGCAGATTGGGAATTATTTTGGCAAATCAGAGAGGATGTTCAGGCCAACATCTCAAGTATCCCAATCCAAAATGCGAACCAAGGATTGTATCCAAATTGTGGGACCAGCAGAGACTATGGATACGGAGTAATGGGCTATCCAACCTTTACCTTTGAAACAGATGATGAGCAATTTGTTCCAGGGTCGTTTGAAAATTTGAACGACCGTTTGGGTGAAGAAATGGATGTTATGAGATATCTTATCGACAACGTCTGGTATTGGAGGGCGCGTCTTGATGTTCGTAGCATTGAAATCAGCGATGGACAATTGTCGTTGGACATACACAATCACGGTCAAGCAACAACAAACAATGCGAGCTTGGAATATCTTGGCGAAAATGGAGAAGTCGTTTGGGCCTCTCCACTTTTCAGCGTGAATGCAACCAACAGCAGCAAAGAGATGTTTAACGTGAGAGGATTCGAGTTTTCTTCGGAGGGAACATGGAATCTAAATTACCAAAAGCGAATTATTGAATCTTCTCAATGGGTGAACGAAAGCGTGGTTCCCGGCACCCTATTGCTCAACGAACAAACCGGCGATTCTTTCCTCATCGGGTACGGTATTTTTCACCCGCTCAGCATCATGGTTGGGTTTGTCGCAGTTGCCAACCTGCTCCATCGACGCCACCCCGAGATATTAGGACTTGAAGACACAGAAGAACTCAGTTAATACCTTTGAGTCATCACCTTCCTGCCAATATCACAGTTCTTTTTTCATTGAATTGAGGACGAGGTTTCAAGAGGGAAAACGGACTGGGAGTTTTAGGTGAACACCATGCAAGTAACAGTCAGTTCAGGAAACAACATCAACGGCACCCTTGTCCTCCCTCTTTTTGAGGGGTCGCAAACGATTACCGATAATGCAGAAGGCGTGCCTATGGCGCTTAAAAGTCAGATTAACCGTGTCTTGAATAATGGGGACTTCAAGGGTAAAGCAAACAGCGTGATGTCGTTGTACGGCGCCGAGGGTGGAAAAGCAATCCTGGTCGGTCTTGGTAAAGAAGAAAAAAGCGACATTCATTCCTACAGAGAAGCCGGAGCAACGGTCGTTGCTCAACATAAATCCTCACATGACTCAGAACTCACTGTTGTGTTCAATACATCAGATGTTCCTGCCATCACCGCGTTCGCTGAAGGCATGATGATGAGGGATTACAAGTACGATATTTACAAAAAGGCGGAAGATGATGATGAAAAAGCTCCTCTGACCGCTCGCATCAATTGCAACGAAGGCGATGCCTCCGCACTGACGCTCGCGATAGACCGTGCAAGCGCTGTCGTTTCCGGCGTTCATCTTTCAAGGGATTTGGGCAACTGCCCGCCTAACGACATGTACCCCATGGCTTTCGCTGAAATGGCCGAAAAATGGGCAGCAGAGTATGACAACGTCAAGGTTGAAGTTATCGATTATGAGACTGCAAAGCGACACGGCATGGGTGGATTGGTCGCCGTGGGTATGGGCTCGTCTCGCAAACCCTGTATGGTGATTTTCACACTCAATGGAGACCAGAAAGGTCGCCACCCGATATTGGTCGGAAAAGGAATCACCTTCGATACTGGAGGTATTTCCCTCAAGCCCGGTGCAAACATGGATGAAATGAAGTACGATATGGGCGGGTCCGCAACGGTTTTCGGAACCATGCAAGCACTTGCTGCAATCGCTTACGACAAGAAAGTCGTGGCGATCACATGCATGGCTGAAAACATGCCTGCAGCAAACGCCCAGCGCCCGGGAGACGTTATCAAAACCCTCTCAGGGAAAACCATTGAAGTTCTCAACACCGATGCAGAAGGCCGATTGGTTCTCTCCGACGGACTTTGGAAGGCTGGAACTGATTTTGATGCAGAATACATCATTGACTTCGCAACGCTCACCGGAGCCTGTGTCGTAGCATTGGGTCACGAGGCAACAGGCCTCTGGTCAAACGATGACGATTTCCGAACCCGTATTCATGAGGCAAGCAAAGATGTTGGCGAACTTGCTTGGCCAATGCCACTTCTCCCAGCTTTTGAGAAGGAAATGACCAACTCAAAGATTGCAGATACCCGCAACTTGGGTGCCGGTCGATATGGCGGAGCAAATACAGCCGCTGCCTTCCTGAAGCAATTCGTACCGCAACGCGGCGAGGGCGATGATGCAGAGGACATCCCATGGGCTCACATGGACATTGCAGGAACTTACTGGGGCGCGAAAACAAACAAGATGGTCAACCACGGTGCGACTGGAGTCCACGTGCGAACCATGGTGAAATTCATCACCGGTCAATGAAGAATTACCGTTCTCAAACACCTGCGAATCACCTCTTCTTGAGCTGTTTTTGAAC
>MDTC01133079.1_pt1 | contig 10060 bp, 3 predicted proteins | sample 811181 | NCBI WGS metagenome assembly MDTC01 (sample SAMN05326644, study PRJNA326480) | marine metagenome | isolation source: seawater | place: Pacific Ocean: North | collected 2011
TGAAGCGGCTAAAGAGGCGAAAGCAAACGCCGAGAAGGAACGCCAGAAACGCGCGTTGAACAGAGCGGCGAACGCGCAAGGTGCGGCATCGCACGCGCATGCCGCCAACGAACACGCCGCTGCGCATAATGCCAAATCGCACAGTTCGAGAAACTTGTTAGTGCCTCCGCCGTCAAAACTAAGCGGCCATTGGGTAATGGATGCCAATGGTATTTCTAGATATTACACAAACGACGCCAACGAAGCGCACCGAATGAACAAAGCGCACGGCGCGAGGCACGACCAATCGTTCGAAGCTGGTTATGGTGCGCAACACAAAACCATCAAGGAGAACAAAAAAGATTCGACGAAACAAATGTTGAAGGAAGAGCTGGAAGCGATGGCGGCGAATGTCGATGAAGAACGAGAAGAACAACCGGGTGAAGAAAATGAATAATTATATACATGTATATACCATGGTACCATGGTACCATGGTATGTACTACCAGGTATATATATATATATATATATATGTATGTATGTATGTGTGAACTGCTAAAGCATAGAATACAAAAGCTACATGAACTATTCCTCATCGCCCGGCGCCTGTTCTCCTCTCTCTCTAATTTGATACTTCCTCTTCAACTCTGTCAACTCCATCTCTTTCACGTTCAACTGTTCCTCGATTTTCCCGACCACACCATCCAACTGTTCCTTGTTCCCTCTCACCGCCGGTAACACCTCCTTCACTTTCCTTTCCACCAACACGCCACCGACTTGTCGAAAACACTTCCTTTCCGGGTCCAAATCTTTAATCGCATCCACCACTAACTCGTGTTCTTTCGCTTCGTGTTGAAGCTCTTGGATTTTCGATCGAGCCGCATCGCAATCGGAGGAGAGTTGCTCGTAGTGTCGCAAAACGTCTTGTTCGTTGTGAAATTCAGGAACGGTCGGCGGAGCTTGTTCGAGCGGCGTTTTGATCGTGCCCATCGGTGAAAAGGTGTTTGCGCGAACGAAATTGTGTGATGTGGGGATTGGATTTGACAAATGTTTTCGTTTTTGGGTGTGTGAAAAGGGTTGACTTTTTCTCCAAAATCTTCCCCCAAATGCCGTTAGAAAAAACAACCCACATGGAGGGAGGACGCAGACGCTTCGATGCGGACGACATTCCATCGACGACAGACGACGACGACGAAATCTGCGACCAGAAGAGATCGAGAGTCGCCAGATGGGCGTTAGAAGAGGTCCGTCGCCGAGTTCGCGAGCGGGGCTTTTTCGTTTGCGAAACATTTCAAAAAACTCACCCCTAAAACTAATCTCTCTCTCCGTCCTTGTCTCTTTTCTTTTCGCGCGGTCTTACCAGTTTTTCTACCCTCTGTTCTCGAACGAGGAGGAAGAGGTACCGGCAAAATGCCCGTTGCGGAGAAGCAGAGATAGGTATCTGAACCTCGAGAGAATGAAAAGGAAAGGATACAACAAAAGAAAGAAAGAGGAAGAGTGGAAGGAAGTGGGCACTGGCCAGGTGTTCAAATCAGAAGCGGACATCGACGCTTACCTGACTGCGCGCTTTTTGAACGATAATAAGAACACAGGAGACGTGTGCTTAGCAGAGTATTGCGACGTTTTACAGTGCGACAAGTATTACGAGTCGTTGTCGTCGGAGGCAGCGTCGTCTACCACAGAAAAAGACTACGTCGCAAAGGCGAGAGGCGCGCATACAACGGCGCACTGCTACGCGTTGGCGAAAACGTGCTTTCCCGAACGAACGGGGAATGCGATGCAAGAAAAGAACGCGCGGCGTTTCGAGAGCGTGTTCTGTGATACATTCATAGGCTTGCACCAAGATGGACGGAACGCGTTTGCGCACATACGCAAACAAGAATACAGGTATCCCGGTCAACAACAACGACAACAACGCGTCGGCAACACGAGTTCATCAAACTCTTCTTTTCTCATCGTATCCTCCCTTTTCATATTCCTTGGCTTCATATTTTATCTCCTCTTTATGCTCAACAACCATCGCGCGTGCGGGTCGGATTTGCAAGCGAGAAGGGGACGACCAACCGCATCAAAGAAAAAGAGTTCACTCAAAGATATCGCGTTTGATTTTTTACACCGCACGTTAGTTTTGTCTGGTTTTAAGCCGAAGAAGAATTAAAATGAGTTTTTTTTAGTTGTACGTAGCTCGTCATTTTTGACACATTTTAATTATAGGACAACAAACGAAAATGCTTTTGCTTTTAAACAAATAATAACGCGATGAGCGCACCATCCTCACCCGGTGGTGGCGATGATCACGCGAGCAATTCAATCGCGGAAGCGTTGATTCGACGATACACGTCCGCGTGTTTGGAATTGTCCTCGTCGACTTCAAATTTTGCGTCTTCTTCGGAGACGTCTTCGAATTCGTTGTTTCAAATGCATGGCGCCGAAAGTCATGCTAAGCCTAATGCTACTATGAGTGGTAGCGCTACATCTGCTTCATCTTCACAAATGGAGAAGATTTTTCGTCGCAAATATGGGAGTTTATTGGACGCATTGGCGGCAATAGCGCCGACGCATGCGATAGTTTTAGTCGAAAACTTAGCCAATTGGGAAAAAGGTGTGACAGAGGATACGAACACAGGTGAACCAAATACTAATAATGTAAGAGAACAGCAAAAGGAGAAGGCTTTGTGTGCGCTATGGCTGGCGATCGAAGTAATAGTGAATGCAGTTATCGAAAACAGGGAAGGGATACTATCGGATAAAACGACGAGCACAACGGAGGCAGCCACAACGAATAAAATTTTAGTCAAGTTTCTCGCGCCGCTCGCGCTTGGTCATTTGTGCGAACGCGCTAAGCATTATTTAGCTCCAGAGAGAAAACTTTGGATAAAAGAAGACCTTTTGAGAGCGAGTATAGATAAAACTATAGATGAGCATCTAGCTGAAGCGAGAGGGGATGATGGAGAAAGAGATGGTATTTCATTAGACGTAACGGTAAGGAAAAAATCGAGAGCGAAAAATCTTATGATGCAGGATGAAAGGGTAAGGGGTGGCTCGAATGTGAAAGATTTTCTGATGCGTACTCCTTCGAAGGATAAAGATAGGTTATCTTCGTACTCGCCTGACAAGATGACATCATTCGGAACGAATTCTTCTTCATCCGGCTCATTCATATTCCAAGAACACGGATCGGCGAAGAAACCCGATGAAGAGAATAACCAGGAGGCTGCAATGCAGATATTTCGCGAAGAAGATGATATTGGACTCGCAATATCTCGAGTAGTCGCTTTGTTATTCTCAATATCCTTCGATGAAGCGCTCGAATATTTCGTGGATTCGCTGAAAAAACGGCTGACAGAAAATCAAAGAGCAGAAGCAAACTGGATCCTGTTTGCCATTTCCGGCACAAAACTTAGCTTATTAGTTCACGCTGAAGAACATGATTTTGGGGTGGATAGGGGACACGACGCGCAGAATATCCCGAATGCGGTAAAATTTTTGAAAGTGTTTAATCCAACAGAATGGATACCTCCATCGAGAGCGAAACCGAGCAACTTCCGTCACGGATTATGCGTGCTGCTCTCGAAGTGTATTGATATTCGAGTGCTCCATACGAGTGGCACGGAGTCAAATTTCGAAATCCCGCTAGAGTGGACGAAAACGTGTATTCAAGCTAGAGTATTCATCATGGAGTGGGTAAAGACGAACGAAAAGCATTTAGAAGATGCGACGCCTTTGCTTGCTACACTTTTTGCATGGGAACTTGCGGGAACTTTACAGGAAGATAATGCCATCGCAGTAGCAGATAACTCTGGGAAACATATGGATCTGATAGGATTTTGTAAAGGCGTAAGCAAACGCGCGAAGAAGTTCAAAGGAAAATCAGCCGAAGCCGCCGATGTAGCTCGTCGATTTTTTCGAGTTGCTAATCGGCGGCTAAATGGAAGTAACTCGAACGACAGAGTAATTACAGACATCGTATTTGGCGTCTTGGAAGCTGGTATGGACGCGCTTGCGTCACTACAGACCAAGGATTTTGGAACTTACACCACGTTCGCACCCGACGAAGAGCAGTCATCACATGTTCGTTTCATGAGCACAATCGCACTTTCAGCTGCGTATGCCGTCGACAAAACACGAGCTATTAACATTGCTTTGAGAATGCTCTCTAAAACAGAGCCGTCAGATGCTATCGCCATTGCTGTAAATTTTTGCGCGAGTATTCAGCTTAATAGGAAAGCATCGTTCGATGCTATTGAACTCGTGGAGCAATTACAAAGAGTAGTAGCTCGTGCGATGGAAATCAATCAGTCCATGTATTCGGATTCTGGGTATACGGTCTCTCGTAACCTTGGTAATGAACAGTTGAATCTGATTCGAGGTAGCTATCCCACTCTAGCAGCTGTTTTGCGATGTATCCCGGAAGTCGAGGTACCGAATGTAGATCCAATAAATTTCGTTCCTCACTTCATCACACACACAAATTCTGAAATTCGAATAGCTGCTGGTGGTGCGCTGAGTAGACTTATGTTATTCAGTGGAGAAGATGGTACCTTACCCTCTACAGATGCATGTAACAGATTAATCCAGGCAGCAAGCTCGAGTTTGATAAATTTGAGAGATACATCTGATCACTCGTTAAGAGAGTCCGCGACGAAGGCTCTCACAATCGCTCTCAAGCGACGTCGTATAGCACTTAATCGTGATAGGAATGAAGCTGACGCAACCCATGGGCATTTAGATAATGATGAAATCATAGATTCAACGAGACCGGAAGCTGCAGGTTTAATTTTACTCTGTGATCCAGTTGCATCAGTTCGTCTGGCAGCTTTAACGCTTCTTCGGGAAGTTTCTCATTTACAATCCATGGATAAGAGGTATAGGTCGGGGCAAAATAGTGGGAGCAAAAGAAATTCACCACGTAAATTCACCACTTCATCTCCTCATAAGCTCAGGAGCATTGACACAGTAAATCATAGTACTTTGAGACAATCTGTAATGAGTGTCATCGACGACTGTCGCTTTCGCATATATGAGGAAGCGACTTCTGCTTTTAATAATGAATCAGGTAAACAATTACCTATCGGACGCGCTGCTAAGTCACACCACTCTGTTACCGCTGAGGAGATCCTTGGGAACGAAGCGCTTCGAAGTAACGCATTGTGTGCAGCGATTGGCGTATTAGCAAGATCTGTGACCAAACCCTGCAAAGCTGCTTCAGACACGGCTAGAGCGCAGGCGTTGCAGCGAGTGCAAGCTATTATGGTTCTGGAAGGAAAAGGTGTGATGATGCAAGCTCCTAAAGAACAAGGCTCATACATCTTTGAGTTATGGCGAAACTATGTGTGTTTTGCATGCTCAGCAACTGATAAGGATGACCTCGAAATATGTAACTCTAAGAAAGACGCAAGTTCTGATGAAAGTGAATCTGGTCCTAAACTCGTAACTATAGGATCTCGTGGTTCACTTCAGACGCTCTTTAAGTTGGCAATTCCATCTATTTTCACAGGGAAAGGTGGTCAACCGGAAGCAATTCTGAACGTTTTGGAAGGAGTGCCCTGTTTTGTGATACCGAAGCTATTAGATGCTTGCTCGGATGTGTTGAAATCGATTCCGAGACTTCAGATGATAAACTCAACCGTTTCATCATTTGTTTCAAGTACAAACGATTTGAGTACGGTGGATGCTACGAGTATCATGATCTCAGGGGGTAATGTGATGAGTAGTCAGTCCAATATGAATTCTGTCACTTCCGTCCTGTCTGCATGGGTGATGCTGGCAAAACTTTACAAGTCACTTGTTTTACGAAACTCGTCTTTTATCGAATCTGCGACAAATGATATTGATACGAGACGCACTGTGTGCGAAAATATTGGAAAGTTTGTGGAGGAAGCAACTTGCATCGCAATAGCTGCGGCAAGATCAGCATCAGGCGGGAAGGATAATGACATGAAGCCACTTGTGGAAGAGTTGAAACGTTCTGTCGCATTCATCATATCCCGAACTGTCGAAGACATACAAATGCACTGTAGTTCTGTGCTACAACAACAAGCGCGAATGAAGCTATGGACCAATATCTCGGGATGGATAGAAGAAGCTCGCGCTGAAACCCATGATCTTGCGGAAATAAGAAATTTTCAAGACGCGTTGGCATCGATTCTAGGTTCTCCTGCTTTTGACGAATCTATGCTAAGAGAAGATAGTGTGGTTTTTGATTGGATTGACTCTTTGATTTTGAGTAGTGATGATGAGTCAGAACGGATTTCGCTCAAAGCAATAATAGGTTTCTGCTCGCATAATCCCCAATTGTTACAGATAGCCATTGAGAAAAGTTACTCTACGACTGTGAGTATTTCAAGGATTTATTTTTCCGCACTTGCGAACATTACATCGGATGCGTTCAATGCTACTATCGAGAATAGAGCAGCGATTATTAGATTCATGGTGCCCGCACATCTAGTGACGTTATCATACTTCAACCTAATCAGCCTCGATGCTCGAAATAGGGAGAATGCGTCAAAGCTCATCAAAGCCATCTTTATTTTATCGAAGAATACCCAGGATGGTAAAGACGAAGGTGCCAGCACTTTTGACGACGTGAATGCAAATGCGCTTGCAGGCATGTTCCTCCAAGATTCATCATCTCAGCTTGACCTTCCGGAAGTGCACTACAATCTCTTGCAAAATGCTTCAAAGATAATGGTTCTAACCAGAGACGCTCCAAAGTTGGCACCTGAATTACTCATAGAAACATTTTCAAGATGCTGCTCTCTCATGAGCGATGAGTATAGCAGTAGCTATAATGATATGCAACTGAAAAATACCATCCACCAAGTTTTAATAGCACTTGAACCATGGGTTCAGTCTATAAAACTCGAAGAGCTCACGAAAGGGGGGAAACGCCAAGTCTGCAACCGCATTCTACTTGAATTCTATGATATCTCGAGCATTTTGAGCGTAAAGTTTGGAGCAGATATCGAATCTCTCTGGGGTTGCTTAGTAATGAAGAACTCTCAAGTTCTGGCACCTCGGAATCTCGAAATCGCTCTGGACTTCTTGCTTTTTCACGGCGTAAAGACGGAAAATGCAAAGATCTCCAATATGATTTCTGGAGATATAACGAAGAGCGAAAAAAGTGAGGTGATAAAATCTTTTGAAAGCAACCTTTTTCTCGTTCCAAAACGAATAGGTTTGTATTTAGCGCGAGTTGCGCCCCAGGAATGTATTGATAGATTGGTTCGGGCCGTTTCCTTTCGCGCTTTAGAACCAGAGAGCGAAATTTACTCGAACGCAGACGATTTGTACCACTCCTATATTGAAGAACCAGATTTGGCAATAGTTCTTCTCGCTGAAATAGCTACTGAACACGACGAGTATTTTCGTTCCCAGTTGATTGTGCTCGTTCACGCTGTTGTAGCTACGTTAGCAACTTCGAGGAATGCTTTATTATGTGCATATTGTCAGATGCTTTTGGCGAATTTATTGCACAAGCTTGCCGAGCAACCTGTCGTCAGACGCATGGGAAAGTACGAGAATGACGATGAAATTCTCCTAAAAACGCCAATCGGCGATCCGGATCGGCGCGCTCTACTCATAATACGAAAACTGAGAAAACTCCTCGCAAGTCGAGGACTTGAGACCGGGAGTTATTTGAATGAATCGAATTTGGATCTCTTTTGTCATCGCTTTCCAGACTGCGTGGTATTTGAGTCTTTGCCGAGGGAAAGATGGGTGAGTGAGGCTTTGCGTTGGGCATCGAAGGCGAGATCATTCACTTTAGCATTGACCTCGATGGATATCCTCGGTTCTTTGCGTCATCCTCTCGGTAATGAAGAATTTAGAACGTTCCTGGGAATCATGTGTACCTCAGCGGCTATGTCCGAAGGTAAATTATTGTCTGGATCGATGATCCCGCCACATTCCCCGTCATCTTCTCACCGAGAGTCTGAGGACGGAGCGCTTAGCCATCGTATGCAACTCGGTATGAGATTCACATTCTCAATACTCGTTGCCTTGAGGAAGTCACCGTTTGTTTACGTTCGCATCGCACCTCAGACGTTTTGGTTTGGCGTTGCATGTTTGCGCTCCACCAATGAACAAATCTATGAAGCTGCCCTGCGATTGGTAAGTGTTTCTCTGATGTCTGCACCACTGAATACGTTCGGTTCTTCGGCGTCTTTTTCAACCTACGCTGCGTCTGCACCGCTGCCGTTGCGAACTCGCTATGCTGACTCAAACGTTGTTGGAAAAGGCGTCGCTTACCAGGCGAAGCCTGCAATATCTCTTCAAGATGTTGTGCCTCTGCTTCTAAAAGGTATGCTAAAGAGTTCAGAAACGATGCGAAGATCAGCAGCGACTGCGTTGGCATCAATTGCTCCATACAGTGCGACCGAAATATGGGGCGGTAAAAAAACATTAGCGTGCGTGCTTTGTGGATTATTACCAATTGCCTTGTACGCATTCTATGAAAAAGATGGATGCTATGGTGACTATAGCAGAGATGGTACCAACGTCGAGGAAAAACCAAAACTAAAAGGAAAAGAAAGTACTTTTGGCAAAAAGGAAGCCAGAATGGCGCTTCAGTTACTCGCCGAGGGTTGCCGAGTAGTTTCACCAGTTCTCGAGGACACCTTACACAGCATTATTGTCTCACAAGATGCACTAGAGCAGAGTGGTGCCGACGAAAATAAGGACGAGTATGATCGCCGCACAGGAGTACAAAAAAGTGTCGGGCGCGCTTTCCAAAAACCTTCAAACGCTTTCGGAAAATACAGGGATGGTGATGATGATGATGATGTCTTCTGTGATTTCAAGGATATGTATAGATTTTTGGATGAGTTTAGCATCACAACGCTAGAGCAGGCGTGTGAGCTCTTGGCACAACCTTTATTCGATGGATTTTTGGTCCCAAATGACTGCGCCGAGTGTGCGATTACTCTTTTAGGGGATATAGCAAACTCATCTGAACATCGCGGGAACGCAGAAGGAGCTCTGCATTTGCTCTGCGCGGCTGTGACGCATTCTCCGTCAGTTCGAGAGGATCCCTCTTTGTACGGAGAGACGGGGGTGTTTCACACCTTGGCTTTAGAAACGATGGAAAGACAACAAAACAGAAACGCCAATAAGAACAACACGGACGCGCAGGATGCGACGACGAGAAACGAAATCATCTCCGGCGGTAAGGAGGGCTTAAACGAAAACTTAGCGATGAAAATGCTGAAGGGCGTAGCAATGAACTATTCTGCAGCTTCAAAAATTCTAGAAATGAAGAAGGATGTCACCATCGATGAAGAAACTAAGCCCATGTTCTGGGAAGGTAAATGTAGCTCAAAGTGGACGAAAGACGACCCCATTTCAGATTTGACCTGGGGGATCATGTTGAGCGCGAATTTTGATCCCGAGCAAGCTTCTCTCCCGGCTTCTTTAGAATAATAGAAATGATAGAAGTAGAAGTAATAAACTAAAGTTTGTGAATTTAGCAGCGCATGCGATAGACAACAACATTTTCTATTTCATGAAACTAGGGGGCCACCTCGGTGGATCATATCCTCTACCACCAAACGGATTACACCTTGCTATCCTCCACGCGGTCAATATAAACCCTTTCCCTGCCCCAAACTTTGTATATGCCTCAAATGCGTAATTCGAACATGACGGTATAAACCGACAGCTTTTTGGCATAAACGGAGACAGTTCGTTGCGGTAGAAATCTATGAGAGAGAGGGAGATTTTTACCAGGACATCGTTCTCTTCAGTCCTATTAGTAGTACTGGGGGTGTTCTTCTCCATTTCCTCTTCTTTCCTCTCTTCTTTGTTCTCTTCTTCCTCTCTATCTTTCCCCTCATCCGCATTATCGTTCGTTGCAGAAGAAGAAGAAGAAGAAGAAGAAGAAAAGAGAGCAACTCGGTTGTTGAAAACGCACCGACAGCACTCCAATTTCGTTGTTTTTTGTCGTCTCGTACTCCTCGCACTGTGGTGTCGGCAATACCTCGGAAGACGAACGCCAATCGTCTCTCCCTGCTTGTGTTCTCTCGCTCCTGCACCTCCCGGTGCGAGGCCTCTCCGACCGGTCACAGCAGTGGCGGCAGCAACA
>MDTC01140340.1_pt1 | contig 10060 bp, 6 predicted proteins | sample 811181 | NCBI WGS metagenome assembly MDTC01 (sample SAMN05326644, study PRJNA326480) | marine metagenome | isolation source: seawater | place: Pacific Ocean: North | collected 2011
AAAAATTGTAGCTTGCTTAGTTTAAAAGTACATCTAATCTGCTAATCTCCGACCTCTCCCGACGAACCGTCTCGCCTCGTTCGGTTGTGTCACGTTACTCGCCGCGCGGATGATTGGATTCCCAAAGATACTCGCAACTGCAGCTTCCACCCACTGTGGCGTCTTTATCAAGTGCACGCCGCTTTGACGAGGATACAACACGGAGAAAAAGTAGTACACGTGCCCAGAGAGAACGCCAAGAAAATCCGGCACCGGGTCGCCTCCCATCAACACGGTCAACGCCATCATCCCCCACGGCAAATAAAATGCGGGCATCCGAATCATTCCCATGATGGACGTGTTTTGCGTTGGATTTTCTCTGGACCATAAGTACAGCATGGCGAATATTAACGACGAGGAGTAAAATGGTTGCGACACCGAAGGCACGATGAATTTCAAAGGTAACAAAATCATCATGTTTATCATTAACATCCACACAAAATCTGGAGTTCTGTTTTCAAACGTTTTCTGTTCCAGATGAACTCCATATCTGGCAATCATTAACGTTCGAAAGACGAACGGAAAACCAAATCCGCCGATAAAACAGAAATTTCCAATCAGTCTCCAAATTTGAAACCTCTCCCAAATCAGTTTGTAATCTAAATACAGATTGACCGGTAACGGTAAACCAAATTGGGTTCCGAACGTGATCAAGACGCAGGCTGATCCCCAGACTTTACAGACGGGGGGTAACGAGGCGTACCATTCGCCGGGAGAGTTTGACATTTTTCTCTTCTATTATTGTGTTCTTCTTTTTTATGTCGATTTGCGAATTTCGAATCGTTGCATCTTTTTTTCTTTCTATTTTCGGAGGAGCAAGATGTAAGAAGACACCGACAAAAAAAATTCGCATTTAAAAAAATGGCAAACAAAGAGAAAGAGAGACAGAGACAGAGAGAGAAAAAAAAAGAGAGAATTCGTTTTCGTTGAAAAGTCTTCACGTCTTTTACGCGTGATGAAAGCACCGAGCAGTTGTGTGAGTGAGAGGCAGAGCTATAACCATACACACGAAGTTCATATACATAATCATCGTCAACATGTGGTTGAAGCAAACGCAGATTGAAGAGTGCGCGCGCGTCGCACACGAGAAGTGCAGCTCGTGTTTTTCAAAAAACGATGATGGTGATGATGTGGACAACAACAAAAAAACGACCGAAGAAAAAGAGGCTGAGTTTTACCTCTCTCTGCCGACGCATAAACGACCAAAATGCGAAGGAAACGTGAAACTCTATCACTTTTTTGCCGAGTTGCGCGAGCAGACGATGAAAATTAATACGAATCACGGAGGAGGAGGAGGAGGAGGAGGAGGACAATCTCGTCACAACAACAACAACTCACATCAGCATTCGGTCGTAGGAAAAGTGCAAGAATCCATTCGCAAGTGCGAAATACAAATAAAAGATTGCGAAACCGCGAATAGTTTAACCGGCGTTGGTCCCAAAATGTTGAAGTATTTCGATACATTTTTCCGTCTGTATCCTCCCTTACAAAACAAAGAGAAAGAGTTGGAGAAAGAACGCCTGTTGCTGCTGGTGAAAGAGCGCGAGAAAATAAGAAGGAAACAGGAGAGAGCGAAGAAAAATGTGGGCACGATGACGATGAAAAACAACAACAAAAAGCGTGGACGAGAAGAAAACGGCGCAGGAGGGAATAAAGAAGACAATGAAGAACAAATAGAGTTATGCAGAGCTTTTAGTCAGGAGCAACCGAGTCGATCAATGCTGCAACAGAAACAGAGAAAAACGAATTCATCGAAAAAGTGGCACCCGAAATACAAGACGGCTCCTTTTGCGCTTTTGGCGACGTTGCATAAACTCATGCTCGAAGGCAAGAAGCAATGCACAAAAGACGAGCTAATCAACGCCACCGATGCCTCTGGTTTATCAAACATGTCAATACGACCTAGAGTGGAAGCTTTCTCGAGAGAACAAGCATCTTTTCAAGGAAGAGATATGTCTAGCCAATATTCCGGATGGAGTTGCTTCAATAAGTACTTGAAAAACGCACCGACAGGTCACGAAGCGCCGATGGTTTTTACGTGGAGTAACCCGATGATCATTCGTTTAACGGACGAAGGCACTATTGTAGCGGAAAAATGTCACCGCGAGGCTGAAATCCATGGCGATTGTACGTGTGGTCTCATTAATACGGAGAGCACGAACGATCCATCCAGTGTTTTGAAAACGAAGATTGTGGAGAGACGCGTTCAAGATAAAACCACTTTAGCGGCAAGAAGATCCGCCAAACAAGAAAATCACGAAGTGAACGTGGTATCGCTACTTTCAGATAGCGATGAAGATTGCTTCAACCGTAACGCGTCGAATGAACGGCAGCTCGATGCAAACAAGAAGAAGCTGAATGTTGCACGAAATTGGCATGGCACCGCTGCCGAGGAGAATGACTGGAATAGCGCGACTGAGCTCGAGATACGCTTGCCAACGTTAAAACCGGGCGAGAAATTTCAAGACGTGTACGATGTAGTTTTCTTGTTCGATAACCGCGAGCAGTATGATAAAGATTTCAGACCAGAGCATTTAGTGAAGTATTTTGAAAACGTGAATCTTCGCGCCGAGCAGTGCTTCATTCCGATTGGAGACGCACTTTGGGTAGCCGAAGATAAAAAGAGCAAAGAACGCTTTTGCCTCGATTATATCATAGAAAGAAAATCTGTGGCAGATTTAAGTTGTTCGATCACGTCAGGTCGATATATTCGTCAAAAGTATCGCTTAGATAAGTGTGGTTTAGAGAAGGTAATATATTTAGTCGAAGGAAATATCGAGCGTGATTATCACTTGGAAGAACGCCAGAAATTAGCAGTAAAATCGGCGTTGATTGAAACAGACATCCATGACGATATATACATGCTTCGAACAGAATCGCTGGAGAAAACGAAGAAGCTATACGTCGATCTCACGAGATCGATACAAGATTTATACAATCCGAGAGTTGGAAAAGACAAAAGTGCGCAGCGAACTTTCTTCTCCAACTGTCTTCCTACGTTCAATGCGTTTAATGAAAATATGAAAAAATTTGTGGCAAGCGAAAGTACGGTTCAAAATACTTGGGGGGTTATGCTCGCTCAAGTGAGAGGGATGGGTCCAGACGCAGCCGAAGCCATTGTAAATCTCTACCCAACTCCAACCTCTGTCTACGAAACGTTCGAGCAATTGGATTGGGACGAGAGTCGATGCGTCGATTTGATTGCACAAATCCAACCGAAAGAGAGGAAAATCGGACGTTCAGCGGCGCAAAACCTCTACGAAGCTTTTTTTAGATAGGCTCTGGGGAAGATACGTTCTTCTCTATCTATTATTACGCGCAAGAACATTTAATATAATAGTGTACCTACTTACACATTCTTTCGCTTGAATGCGTGTAACATTCGAGCAAATTTTTCTTTGTCTGGTCTCCATATTTCTTCGACGAACTAAAAAAAAGTAGTGAAAATATATAGGTACTCCGAAACCACACAAAAAGGAGACTCACACGGACCGAAGAAGAAGAAGAAGAAGAAGAAAGATGAGCAGACCGAGGGGTGGTAAACGAGACGGTGGTGACTTCATGGATGATCTTCTGTCCACGGATAACTTACTCGCGCAAACGAGGAAGCAAACGAGCATGAGAGATATGAAATCGTCTACAAACTTTGACGGAGCAGAAGGAGGAGGAGGCAACAACGGCCTCGATGGTTGCGCTTCTTCCTCCTCGACGATGCAAGCGGGTGATCTCGACGCGTTCTTTTCGACGACGACGACGACGACGAGGCAAACACATACACAAACACAAACAGCAACGAGACAATACCAACAGCATACAACTAGTACAAAAAATGGTGTTCATCAAAACGACACTTTCATGGACGAGCTCGCCGCTTTCACGAGCACTCCGGCACCGCCCTCTTCCTCCACCTCTGTCTTCGTGCACAAGCGCGCGGACGCTTCAGAAGTGAAAAATATGGCAGCGTCCTCGGCTTCTGCAACGACGAATAGCTCCATAGATGATTTGTTTGGTATGAGCAGCGACGCACAAAGTTCTTCGCCGGTGGAAACAGAGCACAGGAAGACGCAGATGACGATGGAGACTCAGCCTACGCATCAGGACGAACCCACACTGAGTCGTCAGCAATTAAGCATTGAAGAAGCGCGGGAACGCAACAACCCACAAAGAAGCAAAATTATGGAAAATAGTATTGATGTGATGAACGAGGGTAATAGAAAACCAGCAACGAATACTGGTGATAGCGAGGACAGAAGGGCGAACTTTGAAAAAAGTGCGACCTTGTCTGCATCGCCGGCGTCTCGAATGTCGTCGCAACAGCGCGCTCAGAAATCGGCATCTTCGGTGAAGTTAGAATCTTTGAAAACTGGGATTGATTCCGTGGCTGGATTTTTCAAGGCTGGAATTCGTCGCGCTATCGGTCCACAGGTTGTTCATTTTCCACGCGCGCCTCTGGAACAATCTGCGCCAGAGTTTCAAGAGGCTCTCCAAAAGGACGGTCGAAGCGAAACTCGAGACGTAACGAAAAAAAATGAAACGATCGTACCGAAAGATAAATCATCGAAGAATTTAGATGATGAGGCAATGCTAGCAGAAAAATTCGAGTCTACCGTGAAAGTAACGATGGAGGAGACGAGAACAAAAATGAGCAGCAACGACACGGACGATAGACATCAGAACAAATCGAACAAGAGGCAAAATGACCTTTCTTCTTCAGACATGGACGCTTTCTTTAGCTCGGCGGGAGCACATAGCGTTGATAGCAGTACCTCAAATAGTCACATTGACTTGGAGTCGATGTTCAATAGCAGTAACAACAACAAGAGCATGCCGAAATCAAACGGCGCTCCTCCTCCGGCAGCCGATGACTTTTTCGGAACGCCCGTTGGTGGCGGTGTCAGTAGTAGCTCGACAACCAAAAATGAAGGCGCTTTTGAGTATAATCCCGAATCGGACGAGGAACAGGACGGTGACACCGAAGAGCGCATGCGATTGCGAAAACAGAGACATGAACGCAATCGTGCTCGGATTGAACAAGCACTCGAAGAAAAACGCGCTCGCGAACGACAAGCTATAGAGGAAAGAGCAGAACGACAGACGTTGCAAGATCTCATAGGAACTGATATCGACGAGTGGGGTAAAAAATATGGCGGCAACGTTCGCACAATGCTTGCGAATCTCAGCGAAGTTCTTTGGGAAGATCACACGTACAAAGTCCCTTCGATGATGGATTTAATGGAACCGATAAAGGTGAAAAAATCGTATCACAGAGCATTAGTTATCATCCATCCCGATAAAGTCGCTCAGAAAGGAGGCGGTGCCTCGCAGCGCTTCATTGCGGATAAAGTTTTTGATTTGATGAAGGATGCTTACAGAGATTTCGAGAGAAAAGAGCTGTCGTAATGTAAAAAAACTAGTAGATTGTATTTGTAACAAATTCGGCTAAAAGACGCATCCTCGTAATGTCGTAATGTCGTCGTATCTATAAATAAATCCTTTTCTCTAGTCTCAATCGAGGATTTATGAAAAGCTTACGCCATCAAAATTATTTATTCCTGCCAGCAACGGTCTTCACTTTACCCTTTCTCGTTCTCGCGTTCGTCTTTGATCGTTGACCTCTGCACGGCAAGTTGTTGATATGTCTCTTCCCTCGATAGCACTGAATCTCTTTTAATCTCTTGATGTTCAAGGAAATCATCGATCTCAACTGTCCTTCGTTTTTGTACTTGTCAACTTCTTCACGCAAAATGGTTAATTCTTCTTCGGATAACTCGCGCACTCTCTTGTTCTCTAATCCAGTCGCCGCCATGACAGCCTTCGCGGTGGTGTTTCCTATGCCAAAGATGTACGTCAACGCCGTCTCGGTTCTTTTGTTGTTCGGGATTTCAACGCCAGCTACACGCGCGGCGCGGATTTGCAACGCACCACGCTGTTGTTGCGGTTGTTGGTGGTGGTGTTGTCGGCCTGAGTTTACGCCATACAGAGAGAGACAGAAGGAAGAGGTGAGCGACGGAGAACAAAGGCACGATAAACGAACGACTCGAAGACAAATCAAATTCTCTCCAAATGGATAGGAGGAGAGGTTTTATCCAGCGTAGGTTTTTTTGTGAGAGAAAATTCCCGAACGCGCGCGAACGTGTACTCGAAACATCGTCCAAAACACGAGAACCAACCAGAAACGAATTTGAATGCAGCAAACATCAACACTCGAAATACTATCGTTTCTATCGTCTCTCCGTGTTCGCGCGTAAACGAAAACAGCGCGCGTGGATTTCCTCAAATTTTACTCCTTCCTCCGACCGCACTCTCCACATTTCGCGCACAAAAAAAACGCCGCCTCGAAAAGCTTCTCGAGCGACCTTCGCGACGAACACATCGCCCGTACCTTTGAACGAAGCCGAAATAGAAGTTCCAACGAAGGAAGATGCGGAGAGAGAAAACATGTTGCTCGTGTATATGTTTTAACACGCGCCCCTCTGCTAATTTATGACGACGACGACAACGACGACGATGACGGACGACTCCTTTGGCGTTTGGCGTTTGGGAGCAAAAAACAAAAAAAAAAGAAATCTGGACGTTTGCGGGAGAAAAAGAGACAAAATAGTAAAATAATGCGCGCATACACGAGTCATCTCACGTTCGTTTTCGCGGCGAGGAGAGCGTCTACTTCGTACGCGACAACGTCTACTTCGACATCGAGTTCGACGTCTCCTGGTGTTGCTTCTAGAGGAAGAAGTAAGACGTCGGTGCGAACGTTCGCATTCACCCCGTCATCGTCAACATCAGCAACATCAGCAACATCAACTTCTTCTTATTCTTCTTCTCCCGTGAAAAACAATTATTATTATTATAACGGCAACAATAAGAAATCATCAAAAGTTGTCGCCAACGCTCGAAAAGGCATGCTCTTCAACAGTGAGATGGATGACATTCGGAGAGACGCGAAACCGGCGGAACCGGTGAAGTTTACTTTGCCTCTTTCCATCAAACTGTATCCTTCGAAGTGTTTACGAGCCAAGAACGAACCGGTGACAGTGTTTGACGACAATTTGAAAGAGTTATCGAAAGAAATGTTCAAAATTATGTACGAAACCGTCGGGTGTGGGTTAGCGGCACCACAAGTGGGCGTAAATTATCGTCTCATGGTGTACAACGAAGCCGGAGCGCCAGGTGAAGGAAAAGAAGTCGTGCTGGTAAATCCGAAGATTAGCAAATTCAGCAAACAAAAAGATTTCTTCGAGGAAGGATGCTTATCGTTTCCGAAGATTTACGCGGAAGTTGAGGTGCGATTGATGATATTTTCGTCTTTTCTATCTATTCATTTCCTTCTTTTCGTGTTTGCGTTTGCGCACGAGAGCTGCGTGTATATTTGGAAAACAAAGAAGGCCGATGAGCGATCAAAACATGAATATACGCTAATCCGAGTTTCTTTTAACAAGAAGCTGTGCGGAGAAATGTGAGCGAATACGCGAGGCTTTTCTTTTCATCTAGTATCTCCTTAGTTTTCAAAAACTTTTCTGCTGTTTCGTTACAGTTCTCGCTCACTTAAATTTCTCATTTCCCCGTTTCGTATAAAAATACTTTTTATTACAGAGACCAATGGGCGTTAAGATTGAAGCGCAAGATGTCGAAGGAAAAAAGTTCAAGATGACTTTGGAAGGCTTCGAAGCTCGAGTCTTTCAGCACGAATACGATCACTTGGACGGTGTTTTGTTTCACGATCGAATGTCGAGCTCGGTGGTTGGGAACATTCGAAGCAATTTGGATAAATTGATCGAAGATTTTAGTGGCGAGGAAAAGGCGATTTAATAATTAGAAATTTGGCTTTGTAAAACGCGGTAAACGTACGTGTAATTCAAAATGCTTGACTGTGTTTATGTGGTATTCAAGAAACTTCTGGGTGTTGAAGTTTGTAGAGATTTTCTCTCGTAATCATGCCTTTGATGTTGTTCTTGGAATCCACAACGCACAAGTGTCGCAATCCCAATTGACGAAATATCTCCCAAACCCTCTCGAAACTACTTCGTTCTGGAACACTTATGGGTGCTAACATCATGAAATCGCTCAAAATCACGTGTGAGTTTCTTTCGTTTTCAGATAAGCCAATGGATTCGATATATTTTACGCCACCTAATGCGGAGCGCTCGGTGAACAATTTTCTCTGATGAAATGTGCGCATAGCGATTTCAAGGTTTTCAAACGCTTCGCGTTGCTGCGAAGACTTGAACCTTAACTCTGACGGGACGTCGCTTGAGGTTGAGATGTCCAGCTTCGATGAACTCGAGCGCAGCGCCTGCGAAGACATCGCGCTTTCATGGTCACACTCTTGTTCGTAAAAGATTATGTTTTCGATGAAGGCGCGTCGTGAGAGCAAAGTTAGCAACTGCGATCGAAGAATCAGACCAATCAACCGTTTTTCATCATTTCCGACGTCTTTTATGATTGGAAAGCCGTTATGAGTCGTAGTTTTTAAAATTTCTTCGATATTACTCACTCTCTCAATTTCTCGGAAAGTTATGGCAGGGGCAGCACAAATATCACTCGCTGTTAATGTCGCTTCTGTTTCAGCGTTCACGCACGCCTCTTCTGGTGGCGCTGCGTGCAGATATGGAATACCACTTCTTTCCAACTGACTCTCATAGAACGATGGTCCGATAAAGGAAGCGAACTTATTCGCAAAGAACACGCAAAGAAGTAACGGAAGCAGAAAGTTCAATTGACCCGTCCCTTCCAAGATAATAACCACAAGCGATATCGAACCACGAAAGACCCCGGCTAAAGCGGACGTTGCTCCGACGAGCGCATATGCACCTGCGGAGAGCTTTCTTTTTAAAAGTGTTTCCGATAGTTTGCAAAAGATGTTCCCCATCGCTGCGCCCCACGTAAGAGTCGGCAAAAACAATCCAGCTGGTAAGGCGCATTCTGCTGAAAAGACAATAGCAATGATCTGAAAAACGAATGAGTAAATCAAAGTCAAAACGGGCGTAGCATCTTTCGCTCTTCCCGACAAGAGATACTTTAAATTGTCGTCCCGTGACCCAATTAATAGACTCGCCAAGTCGTTGTACGAGTTTTTTGTTTTGCAACTTAACGCAACACCGATGGATGTGGGAAACGTTTTGCGAGTACTCACGGAGTCGTCGTCATATTGAACGCATCCACCAAGTAACATGGATAGAAGTATTTGCGCCAATGCAATCATAAGCGCAACTGAAGCCGCTTCACCAACGCGCCCAATCTTGGAATTGCGACGATACCGCGCGAGTTTAGAAACGACCACGGTGATGATCGCGCCTAATATTCCGGACAAGATACCCAATAAAAGAAAAGCTCCGAGCTCGAAGAGTTCCCAGTGTTTCTCCTCCTCGGCAAAATCGAGGTGAAGTAGACCGAATGGTTTCCCAATCGATCCATTTAAAGTCGTTAAGACAAAAACGGCTAAAGTTGAGCATAAAAGCGCTCTTTTCGTCGTATCGTGAGACCAAAATGAACTCGCTTCTTCGCTCGAAAACAACACACCACCAATCGGAGCCCCAAACGCGCTTGCTAAACCTGCAGCGGCACCCGCGCTCACAATGTCTCGAAAGTCTGAGTCTCCCATCACTCTCCATTGACGTCTTCCTGAGCCACCTCTGGCGAAAGCGGAACCGATAATCGAACCGACGTGTACTAACGGACCTTCAGGTCCTACTGCGATACCACTCGATACAGAAAATATTGTCCCGATGGTCTTTACGATGCCACTTTTAAGAGAAATGGCTTTAGGAGAAGAGACGCCATTTAACTCGGCGACGACGTACGAAACTCCCGCTCCAGCTGCCGTCGGTTCAATTAAAGTTACGAGAGCGCTCGAGAAAGCAAAGAAGGCGCTCATGACGCAAAAGAGAACGGCGCGAACTACGAAAGAATATGGCGCGTTTGAAAGAACCGTATCGACGCGCCACATATACAATATATCGATCAATCTCATCAACGCGAATGCCACAGATCCGACGATGACTCCAATGAACGTCGAGTTTGACCA
>MDTC01182235.1_pt1 | contig 10060 bp, 16 predicted proteins | sample 811181 | NCBI WGS metagenome assembly MDTC01 (sample SAMN05326644, study PRJNA326480) | marine metagenome | isolation source: seawater | place: Pacific Ocean: North | collected 2011
CCCAGAAGCTGCTCTCTTAGCGGAGTATCAATTATTAAATAAGAGATTAGGTCAAATATCTGAAGGTAAAGAGGCGTGGGTAAAACATAGTCAAAAATTTAAAGATGGAAGAATACACGGATCAGTAATAACAAATTCTTGTATATCTGGACGATGTTCCCACCGAGGTCCCAACGTAGCTCAAATTCCAAGAGTCGGTCAACCTTATGGCGCAGAGTGCCGTGCTCTATTCTATGCGCCCTTTGGATGGGTCCAAATTGGTGCAGATGCTAGTGGGTTAGAACTACGTGCATTAGGTGCTCAGCTCGCTTATTTCGATGATGGAGAATATGCAAAACTAGTTAGTACAAATGGCTTTGATATACATACACATAACGCAAAATTATTTGGAATATTTGATGGTAAAGGAGATATAGATAAAAAAACTAGAGAGCTTGCAAAAACTATGATCTATGCAGTACTTTATGGAGCTGGCGCAAAAAAATTAGGTACAATTTTAGATTTTTCATTAAATGAGTATGAACAGCAACAACTAGGTAGAGAAACTATTGATACTTTCTATAAAAATTTACCTGCAATTAAAAAACTAAAAGATAAAGTCGATGAAAGAGTAGTCGAAAGAGGCTACCTTACTGGAATAGATGGTAGACATTTACAAATAAGATCTAGACATTCAGCATTAAATCAACTACTCCAATCAACAGGTGCTATTGCTGTTAAAAAAGCAACATGCATTTTATATAGTGACCTACACCATGCTGGTTTAAAATGGGCTTGTCATTTTGCTTTTGTTGCACACATACACGATGAAATTCAAGCACTTGTTAAACCCCAACACGTATCTGTATACAAGGACTTAGCTATAAAGTCATTCCAAAAAGCTGGAGAATATTTTAATTTAAAATGTCCGTTGACGGGAGAAGCTAAAGAAGGTAAAAACTGGATGGAGACACATTAAATGAAAAACAAAAGACACCAAATTAAATCGTCTTGGTACTACATCTTCTGGGGGTTGATGTCAGCATCCGTTGTCGCAGGACAAATTTATGTTGGTACTGGCTATAGAGAAATGTCAGAATCGTTTAAACAGAATGTAATCCGAATTGATCATCCTTTAACCGATCTACACAAACATTGAGACATGTCTCCTCATCATCCTCTAAGTAGCAAAAAGAAACGCATTCAAAATAGCGTTCAACTGGATCGTGTGTGTTCATTTCAAAACTTTAACGTACCTACTACCAAAACAGACCTAAGTAAAAATTCTCAAAAATATAAATATGGATAAACACGATATACCTTTTATAGGTGATTTCTATACCAAAGCTGAAGTAGATGCCATGGTTGCAGCAGCTGTCGAGGAGGCAAGAGCAATCGACGAAGCTTCAATGGCAGAGCATAACTTCAAGGCAACAATTATTAGCATGATTCTTGGATTTATCTGTTTAGCTTTATTCTTAGATGGCACACTCAGATTATTAGGAATTATCCCTCCTTTCTTGGATATTGATATAAGTATTGTTGACAGAATTGCAGAAAAGGTAGAGACAGAAGTTTTACCTTTAATCAATCAAGTTAAGCAGAACCTCTCCTCCTAATTAAATCATCAATAGCTTTTTCTTGGATACCTAAGCCGCCACCTTGCAGGAACTTTAATAAATCCGCATCGTCTTTATTCCAATTATCCTTGGGATAAGATGAGGTGTCAGCAATCTCATAATTATTTAAAAAATCAGAAGGATCAAAAAAAGCTTTCATTCCTGGTCCTTGATTTCCTAAATTTCTTTCCTCAAAGTCAAGAACACCTTTTCGAGTACCTTTAATCATCTTAGGTAACTCTTTTGGAATTTTAGGCAACTGTGGCTCACCAGCTAATAAGAAATAATCTTTTAAAAAAGAATTACTAGATTCTCCAAAATCTCTAAACTGCTCCTCTTGTCTCTGCCTAACACCTGGGTCCATATCTTTAGATGGGCCAACAGGTCGGCCATCCAAATCTAAAGGTACGCCTGTTTCCGGATCATGAGTAGGTCCCCAAATATAATTACTAAAACCTGTACCAGCATTTTGTAACGCCTTAATCACATTTTCCCAAATATTATTTTCTTGTACGTCAGGCATGATAGCTAACTTTTTTCTTAATATCTATTGATATTCTAGATTATCCAAGTACAGTATCTATGCTGTCTTAACAACAATGCCTCCTAAAACCACAACACCTACAAAAACAAACGAAATTTCAACAACCGAGTTGATAGATTTAGAAAGAGGTTATAACGATCTTCGCGAACTAGCTGACGAACAACTAGGACGAATACATAAAATATTGCTACATCGCCTTAACAACTCCTTAAATAAATAACATGAACAACATCTGTGCAACAGCTACCTATTTAGGTGATGAAGTAACCGAACGCGGTTTACGGACTTTAAAGCTAGAAATACCTGGAACAGGTACTAGACCTATAACTATTCCTCTGTCTTTACTACCTGGTTATGCAGCAGGTGATACATGTGTGCCTGGTGCATTTCAATCTGGTACAACACTCCTAGTTAATGGAAGGCTTTACCCTGACAAAGAAACAGGGAAAATGTTCGTTGTACCTAATCAACCCCTACACGCTGTTAATAAAGGTGGACTTATTAACCAAGTTTTTCTAGCAGGTGGCGTAGGTTTTATAGGTGAACAAAGAAGAGAAGATGCTTTTAACTTTGGTTTAATGTGTCAGGCTCCCCCACAAAAAAGTATTGGCCATACTTGGCAAGATAGTCTTGGCTTTCGGATTGAAAGCTGGAAAGATGATGCCGAAAGAATGAAGAAGTTTCTATTTGTAGGAAGACAAATAGCTATAGGCGGTGCATTGAAATTTGAAAGTTGGACCGGTAAAGATGGTGTCGCTAGGGCTAATTACAAAGTACGTATTAGAGCAAATCAATATTCATTCTTTGGTAAAAATAAGAAAACTGAAGAATTAGAACAAAAAATAAAAACAGATAAGACAAAAACAATTGCTAAATCTGCCGAACCCAGTAAAGTTGATGACGATGATATCCCATTTTGATATCGTTATAACGCTGACATTCTCAGCATAACAACTTGAAATTACGAACAAAAAAGCCGATGAGCATCCTAGACCGATTCAGTGACACTGAAAAATACCCTCGCGTAATGCGAGACATGGCTAAAGCTTTAATCATTAATGATAAAAGCACACCTGGGCTATTTGTTAAAGAAGCAGATCTAGCTCGCTGCGGGTGGCATGGTAAGCCCTCCCAATTCCCTGATGCAGAGCAAAAAACTCACATCTTTGGAACTGGAGATAGAGAAGATGGTATGTTTTTTACTTCACCAAGAATGGTAATTCTTCGCGGAGCTTTTAAAGACGACATCAGCTTTATTGAAAATTCTAAAGAAAATGGAGCTATTGAAGGTATCTATGGTGAAGTCAACCATCTATACGATGAATGGGAAAAAAATAAGCCAAATGAACCCATTCCTTATAGAAGAAGACGTTTAATCCTTTTTTATTTGGTAGACCCTAAAGGTATACCTACTCACAGTAAACCACTTGTATTAGCAATACATGGAGGAGCTGCAAAAGAGTTTTGCGAAAAGTATGCAATGTTTATAGAACAGCTTGAAGGTGCTTATGCAAAAGCAATGAAGCAAAAATCAGCCCAAGGTTTTGCTGAAAAAATGTGTGCTTCAGCTGTATGGACTCCTACATTCGCAGCTAAAATGTATGGCGAAACTAGAAAATCTCCTATCTGTTATCCAGAATCATGGATAGAACCAGATGAGGATAATATCCTTAACTTCTGGCCTAAAAAAGAAGACGACATTGATCATTTTGAAGAAACTTGGGAAACCGTTACACCACAGGTTTACGCCAGTAAGTACTTTAAGCAATGCGAAAAGGAAATAGGCTATCACGCTCTAAAACCTGGGGTTGATATCTCTAACTGTGCTTTACCAGCGGATTCAACATTAGGTCCACGTGATAAAGAAACTGGAGAAATTACTTTAACTTAAAAAGTAATACTTTAAACTTTATAGCTGAGAGGTCTCATTCGACAATAATTTAGAATGAGCTTTCTCAGCTTTTTTTATGATTTTTTGTGCTGTTTCTCTAGATAAACACTCCTGAGCTTTGAAAGATAATTTGACTAATTTTTTATGCTGTTTCTTCCTATTTACCGTCATAATTAGTTGTGATTGATTTTACCGACTCAGACTCTGCTAACTTCTTACATAAACTACGAATTATCGCTTGTCTTTGCATAGTTAAAGCTAACAAATTTACAGCTACTGACTTCAGTTTCTTTGGATCATCTATAGAAGCTAACTGACGTGTCACCGCAGTCATAGTAAACTCATCTTCTAAAGAAGGTTTAATATCTAAATAATCAAAAGGAACCTCTGTTACCTGAAATTTTGCCATAAATAAAGAAGGCATATCTATAATTCTACCTAGTGTTATTGACAGTCCCCGTACAAACACTAAAATCGAGTCAAACATAGTATTTACCAATGGCAAAAACATTCTCAAGCGGAGGTAATAAAAATGTAGAAGCTAATCCAAAAAAAACTTCAATAGGAAATGGTAGACGAAAAGAAGGTTCCTATAAATGGAAAAATAAAAAGAAATATAGAGGGCAAGGAAAATAATGGCAGATAAAGCTACTTATCTACAATTGTTAGAGCATGGTCAACAAATCAACTTTCTTTTAAATTCTCCAGAACTTGAAGAGGATGAAAAAAAAGAATTAACCTACATTTGGGAGTCTTTAAAATCTAGAGAAGAATCAAAATTTGATGCCATAATCTCTCTCATAAAAGAATGTGATAAACAGGTTAATAATTTAGAAGAGGAAATTGAATCATTAAAAACAAATCAAGAGCATTGGAAAAAGAAGAGAGAAAACATTATTAATATAATTAAGCTGGCATATGAAAAGAGATTAATAAGCTCAAAACCTACAGGTAACAAATATCAAGCGACGATTAAAGCTGTACGTTCAAAACTAATCCCCAACTTTAATATGTGGGACGATAAGGAAAAACAAAAATTTGGATTAAAAAAAAGTACAGTAATAAAAAGAATTTTTAACAATAAAATCCTTCAAGATGAAACAGAGCATTTACCTGACAAAGAAAGAATTAGAGAAATAATGGAAGACTTTCCAGATAATGGACCAACTCCAGCAAAACTAATCAAAAGAGTCTCTTTAGCTTATCGACTTAGGAAACGAATAAAAACCGGTATCTAAAAGTAGGGCAGATAATCTAGATAAGCCGTTGCAATAATCCCATGACAGTGAAAAGCAGCAAAAAATTTAAATACCGTGGGTCTAAATCCGAAATCCTAGATTCCATCGTATTTGAAAATTACGAAATAAAAAGTTTAAAACATGGGAATACCGGTAACACTCTGTATAAATTTCCAAGCAAGGCACATAACTGGGAAGCTTGTTGGACAATGGATTTACAAACAGCTAAAAATGGGGTTACAAAATACCATCAACATCTAACAAACAAATCAGAGTGAGATACCCGTAGAATCGAACCTGTACTAAATTTTTGTTGCCCATAATGGCTAGGCCACTAATGACAAATCTTATGGATGACTTAGCAAAAGACATCCATAATTACTTACTCGAAATCTCAACAGAGTTTGAAGGTAAACATCTTGTCTTAATACCAATTACCGAGGTAGTTAAAAAATTTGGGAGGAATCATAGAACTATTCAAAGACGTATCCATGCACTAAAAGACGAAGGTTTAATCAATCCAGTAATTAAAAGAAATACTATAGCTTTATACCACATTCACAATTTGGAGGAATGAAATGGCTGAACACCCTTCACCGGATCAATATCTAGAACATCTTACTTTTCTAGTATCATCTTTTACTGACAACGGTAAATCATTACGAGGCTTTTCCCCAAATCCTCAAGAACTTTCAATATGCATTCTTACAGCAGGCTTGTTAGCTAACTCAAAATTAATGATTAGCCCAGATGATGCAATTAAATCAGCTTTTGATATTCACTCAAGGATACAAAATCACGTATCAAAATATCAAAACATGCAATTTGTTCAAAAGATTGATAATTGTTTTACAGATAATAAACATGAAGAGCGTCCACCGGAAGTAGAACACGATTAGGGATAAAATAAAAAAACACCTAACCGTAAATTATGAAAAAACCAGAACTGCTACTTACAACACCTCAAGGTGGTACTGTTCATACCTACCCGTTAACAGGCGGTAAACAAACTTTTGTTAGATATTTAAGTTGTTATATAGGTGTCTGTAAATTCTGTAATGACATAGATGAGGCAAAAAAACATTTATCAACAATAGAACCATTAGAACCAGCCGTATAGCAAGATTAAGTGAGGTTATTCTCCTTTAGAACTGATATGAAAATTTTTGGATTATCGATCAAAAGGGGATACACGATTAACAATCGATGGCTCTAGACATTACAAAACACCATATGGTGCCTTACCTTCAGTAACAACAATATTATCGGCAACTCAAGGAAATAAAGCGGCATTAGAACGATGGGCTAAAAAAAATCCAGGAGGTAGAGAAGCTGCAGCTGCAAGAGGTACAAAAGTTCATGCCTTAATGGAAGAATATCTTTTAGGCATTGATAAAGATCCGCAAATTGATGATCCAGAAATTGCTCAATTTTGGGAAGGACTTCCAGAAAATCTTTCAAAACTAGAAAATATTGTTTGGGCAGAAAATCCTGCTAACCCAGATGACTTCTCTTGGGTAGTTGGTGGAGATGGTATTTCACGTGTATGGCATCCAGGAGTAAACAAAAACGAAACTTGGGGCTGGGCAGGAACACCTGACATAGTTGGAGAATATAAAGGAAAAGTTGTTTTAGGAGATTTAAAAACTAGTAATGGTCCTTATTTTGCTAAATGGCCCGGACCCGACACTCCTAAAAATATGTATGGAATGAAAAGAGCTGGTTTTATGAAATATCAAAAATGCCAAATGCAAATGGCAGCTTATGCACTAGCTCTAGAACATACAGTAAACATTAAACCTGAGTTGATAATGACATTCGTCGCAACAAAAGAAAAATCTCAAGTATTTGCAATACAAAGTTCAACAATTGAGAAATATAAAGAAAAATGGCTTGCCGCCGTAGAAAAATATTATGAAGAAATTCTTAAGAAAGAAGAAGAGTCTAAAGTTGAAATGGAAGCCGTAGACGAAGATAAGAAGGTAAATGCATGCCTTATAAATTAGAGATACCGAAAAATATCTATCAATAGGACTAGCACATTTTTCATAAGACGTTAACCTCAAGATTGCGTCAACAATTTTTACGAGAACGAGACAAAACCGTGACCACCGAAGCACCAGAAAAACAACCTAACGATCAAATAATCGCTGGTGAGATAAACCTCGACCTGATCCCATCCGATTGGCCCTTAACACCTTTAAGAGATAAAAGAGCTTATATCGCTGGCTGGCCATCTCAACCATATACAAAAGATCAAATAAAATGTGAGTTAGAAGCAGGAAATGCAACTGGCATAGGTCTAATAACTGGTCAATGGTCTAACGAAGGTGGGTTGATTTGGGTTGATATCGATGGCTCAGACGCTATACCAGAACTAGAAAAATTAGGTGGCGGCCCTCTATCTCAGATTTTTCCACCAACTTTAACGATTTCATCAGGGAAAAAGGACAGACAAAGGATGCTTTTCAGTATCCCAACATCGAAAATTGGAATCCTGCCTGATAAAGCAACTATAAAAATTGGTATTTCTTCTTTTGAGATCCTATTTAGATCACGACAAGGAGCAATAATGGGTTCTCACCCTGAAACTGAAGGGTATTACACTACAGAACACGGTGGATTCAAATATGCAAAAAATCCTCCTGAAATACCAGATTGGCTATATAAAGAAATTGAACGTGTACACCCAACAACAAAATATAGGAAAAAACCAAAGCAAGGTGTCATAACACAACACATAAATCTTACATATGAAGATGGTTCCGAATTCGCACTAGAAGAACTAATTAATGAAGTAAAAATATATCTTGACCATCTTAATGAAGAAAGAGCAGTTGATTATGAAGAATGGTTAACCGTTGGGATGTCTCTTCATCAAATTGATGATTGTCTTTTAGATGACTGGATTAGATGGTCAGAACAAGCACCTAATTTCCAAGAACATGTATGTGAAGCAAAGTGGGCTACATTTGAACGCCTATCAGGTGGCCCTGCACCAGAAGGTAGCTGCGGTATCCATACTTTGAGAGCTAAAGCAAAAGAAGATGGCTTCCTCGACCTTGGGGGATTCGTTGTTGAGTCTGCCGAAGTACTAGCAGAAAAAGCAAAGAAATTTTTTAATAAAGAAAACAATAAAATTAATGATTCAAATATTAACGATGCTTTACAAGCAATAATGGGGGCGCCAGATGAAGAACAAAGTCAAGAAACTAGAGATAGAACTAAACGACAAAGTAGACCTAGAACACCTCCAGCATCAGAACTTACTGAATTTGTGGTTCCTATGGTTGTGGAGTGTGGCTGGAGATATGATCCTAAATTTGATACCTTTATGTTCTACCAGAGTAGTAAAGGTACTTGGAGAAGAGAAGAATATCGCCACGAATTTAAATTCTTTGTGCAAGATTTATTTATACGTGAAAATATACCAACACCGGGAGGTTTCACTTCTCATTTGATTTCAGACGTAGTTAACCTAACTCAGGCTTACATTACGCATACTTATTGGGATGATGACCCAGATCGATTAGCTTTTAGAAACGGTGTATTAGAAATAAGTACAGGAGAATTTCTAGAGCATGATGCCGAGCATTACTTGACATGGGGACTTGATTTTGATTATGACCCTAACGCTGATCCTGGCCCCATTATCAAATGGCTTACAAGAACGCAATATGGAGATGACGCAAGAGTTCAAGTACTTCGCGCTTGGTTAAAAGCTTGTTTGGTTGGGCAAGGACATGAACTACAACGATTCATGGAGGTAATAGGACCTGGAGGAAGAGGAAAATCAACCTTTGCAAATCTCTGTTGTGCCTTAATTGGTAATGGAAACTATGCAAGTACAACTTTAAATCAACTAGAACAAAGTCGGTTTGAAATTGCGTCTATTAAAGGAAAAAGACTTACTTTAATTAACGACTCAGAGAGATATGGAGGATCTGCTCAAATCTTTAAAGCATTAACTGGAGGAGATAACCTCCGCTTTGAAGAGAAAAATAAAAATGTAGGAGAACCTTTTGTCTACACTGGCATGGTTATGGTTTGTGCCAATGAGCCAATCCAAACCACTGACAATACATCTGGACTTACAAGACGACGTTTAACCGTGGAGTTTAATCGGCCTTTATGGGATAAAAATTCTGAAGCAAAAGAGATGATAAAACTTGAAAACGGTGTGGTAAAAGGCTTATGGAAGAATTATTTACCTGGGTTAGTTAATTGGGTTTTAACAATGACAACTCAAGAAATGCGTGAATATTTATTAGATACCTACGAAAAAGTACCTTCATTAAAAAAAGTTAGAAATGAAATACTTTTAAATAGTAATAACTTAATTGAATGGTTACAGGCTGAAATTGTGTATGCAGAAGACTCAGTATCTTCAGTAGGTAAAAAAATACCAGCGGCAAAAGATGCAAAAGAAAGATATTGCAATAGTAATTATCATTTATACGCAAGCTACTGCTCCTATTGTGAAGACACCGGCTCTAAACCAGTAGGACAAAAACGTTTTATATCTCTCTTATTAGATTGCTGTAAAAACCAATTAGGTTTAAAAAACATTTATCACTTTACAAAAAATGGGAGACCTTTTATAAAAGGACTAGTAGTCAGAGGTTCCGATCAAAAACACACCGAAACCCCCACAATACTGCCAGAAAATAAATTGGCATAGGCAAAACCCTTGCAGTATCTAGGTTTCTAAGTGTTAGCCTTACTAGGTAATTACTCTCATTCCTGAAATAAGGAAAACTAATGATTAAAACACTTATTGCTATTGCAG
>MDTC01212095.1_pt1 | contig 10059 bp, 5 predicted proteins | sample 811181 | NCBI WGS metagenome assembly MDTC01 (sample SAMN05326644, study PRJNA326480) | marine metagenome | isolation source: seawater | place: Pacific Ocean: North | collected 2011
AAGCTATTGCTCAATTACCTATGCTTGACGAATCACAAGTTCCGGAACAAATGCGTGAATATGCAATGACTGAAGCTATGAATATCCGTAATGAAGCAATTGCCGCTATTCAAAATAAAGATATAAATCCTGTTGAAAGACAATTAGCTATCAGCAAAGCTATGGGTAAAGTCAACAAAATAGCTACACAAGCTGGTGACTTTAAACAATGGATTGCCAATTTAGCTGAAATGGGGCAAGATGATTTAAGTAAATTAAATAGCCCCGAACTAATGTCTAAAGTTGATGATATATATAAAGGCAACTTTGTTGTGCAAAATGGTCAGTTTATATTTAATGATGGTGATGTAAAAGATTTTGGAGCATTAGTTAATACAAGACCTATATCTAGGAGATCAGATGCTTATTTGCAACAATTACAAGTTGTAGGTAAAGAATACGAAAAATATGGATTGCAAGGGTGGGATGAAGCATCGTTTAATAATAAAATTGAAAATGAAATAAAAAACATAAAATATACAGATGCAGATTTGGCTAGCATATTAGTTGATGAAATGGAAGACGAACTTCCAGAAGGTTTACAACAACAAATAAAAGATGATTTTGAAGATAATGGAAAATTTGATACTCTTAGCAAAGACCAGCTTGTACAAATAGTTTCTGACAGATACAAAGCTGCGGCTAAAGAAGCATTTGATAGATCTAAAAAATTATATGACGAAAAGGTTTCTGCTAAGGCTGCGGCTGATGCAGCTAAAGACAAAGCTGACACTGGAATGACTGCTTCCCTTAGACAAGAAATAGCGTTGTTTGGCCCAACAATAATACCGTATAGCAAATTTAGTGAGACTATATCTAATATTACAGAAATGGAAGGGCCTATGCAAAATGTTGGAGTTGATGCTCCAACTACCATACCTGTAACTAGTGAGATGAAATCGAAAACCATAGTTAATCAACTTCGTTCAATAAATAAACAAAGCCAAGGCGACTACGCTACTAGGGCAGAGCAATTAGAAATATTTAAAACAAATGCATCAACTGTTGATAGCTTAAAAGATTTATCTTCTGATCAACTTACAGATATGTTTAATGCTGTAAACGGAGATGCTTTAGCTTTTTATAAAGGTCAACCATTACAAATTAATTATGATAATCCTGATGATATTTATGATTTAATACTTAAAAATACACCAGGTTTAAGCCCAGAGGCCCAAAAGTATTTCTTTAATAAATATATGGCTGATAAATACGCCGATGTTGATACCTCCGGAATGCCAATTAAAAAATTCTGAAAATAATATAATATGTTTGAATTAGACGGAAACGAATATACGTTAACCCAAGTTCAAGCTGCGGCTTATAAGTCGGGCATGATGTTTGATGATTATATTCAAAAATATAAATTCAAAAAGTTGGGAAAGACAACTCCCACATCACAGGGTGCGGATGTGGAGGTAACTGCAGCACCCGAGTTGACCGTTATGGAGTCACCATCGGTAGATATTTCTTCGGAATTACCTCAAGCAGACACAGTTGATTCAACATTAGTTACACCACCTCCACCTCCTCGCAAAAAAACACAATCTGAATTAAGGATAGATGTTACAAGGCAAGCAATGGCAAGAGCCAATCCTATGGCTGCGCTTATGCCTGATTTTATGATACCTATATTAGCTGATTGGACTGCTATGACAGCAGAATTAGGAGCTGGGGTTGTTGATACTGCTGAAATATTATACGAATTAGGATTAGCTGGAATAAGTGATAAAACTTTTGATAGAATATCTCGTGAACAAAGAATAGATATGTCAGAAGTTTACGAAGGCGTAGAAGCACTTAGAAATATTAGAGAAAAAAAATATGATGAACAAGGCAATGAGTTAGATGCCATTGGCTTGTGGCAATCAGGTCGCAAAGGTGAGTCAGCACAACAATTTATTAGTGAAGCAATTGGCTCATTACCTGCCACTGTTTTAACTTATATGATGCCAGGATATGGCTCAGCTGTAATAGGTCTTGGCACATTTGGTTCTGAATTTGAAAGAAATTTAAAAGAACGACCAGAGGAAACAGCAGGGTTGATGTTAGGTAATGCTGCTTTAAAAGGAGGGTCAGAAGCTTTATTTGAATGGTTAGGAGGATATACTTTTAAAACATTAACTAAAGCGGCTACAAGAGGGGTAACGGAAAAAGCTATTAAAGATATGACCCGCAATGGCATTCCTTATGCTCTTCGTAAAATATTAGGTATTGGTGTACAAGCTGGAGTTGAAGCTCTTACAGAATCAGCAACAGGAGTTACACAATTAGCAGCTGATGAAATGTTTTTTGATGATGAAATAGAAGCTGCACAATATTGGAGAACAGCTATTCATAGTGGAGTAGTTGGAGGATTAATGGGTGGTGGTATTACAGCCGGAACTATAGGAACGCAAGTAGCATTAACCGGCGATAGAAAAAAAATAGCAATGTCAATAATTGCGCCAAAAAAGTGGAGGCAAGAGCAGTTACAAATTGGCATCGAAATTGATAGAGCAACTAAGGATTATAAAAATGCTCCTGATCGCAAAAAAGCATATTTTAAAAATAAAATAGAAGTATTAGAGCAACGCCAGCAAGGAAGAGCGGACAGATTAGCTAAAGTTTGGGATGGTTTAACTAGAGCAGAAAAAATACAATATGCAAGATTATTAGATGAAACTAATTCTCAATTAGATATTATAGGTAATGCTAAATATACTAATCAAGCACAAAAAGAAGCACAAATGCTTTTAGATGGCGCTTATTCTGAAATGGAGGCTATATTAGGTAAAGATAATATAGACGTAAAAGAAGAGCAGGCGTTGTCAAGAATAATTAAAAGTGGAGTTAGTATAGCAGAAGCAGTTGGAGTTGCAAAAAAAGTTTTAAAAGATATAAATATAGAAAATGTTTCTAATGAAGTATTTCAAGAAGTATCAAAAGCAATAACTGGTAAAAAAAGTAAATCAGATGCTCTATTTTTTGATGGTAATAATATATATATAAATAGAGATATTTCAGCGGCTACAGAACAAACAAATGTATTGGGACACGAACTATTACATTATGTTATGGCTAAAAATTTTAATGTTAGCGATGAATCTTTAGGCCCATTAGTAAATAGCTTTAAAGATTATTTAAAACAAACTCAGCCGGAAATATTAGAAAGAATAGAACAAAGACTTGAAAAAGCTTATGAGGGCGAAGCACCTTTGGAAGAATATTTAAATATCTTCTCAGATATTATAGCTAGAGAAAAAATAATAGTTGATGAAAGTCTTACTGATAAAATAAAAAATTCAACAACTCGTCTTTTAAATAGTTTTGGGTTTGGCTCAGTTAAATTAGAAACAGGAAAAGATGTTTTTAATTTTTTAAGAAACTATACTAAAAATGTTAATAATCTAAAGTTTAAGCAACTTGGTATTGATATTAAATCTAGTAAAATAGGTCAGGCTATTAAACAAGATATTGAAAGATTTTCTAAGTCTGCAGCCTCAGATAGAGTACAAGAAATATATGAAGCACAAGGCGCCGCAAATGCTTTTGATATTATTGCGGAGTTTAAACCTATTGTAGATAGAATAGTAAATAAATATCGAAATGTTCCTGGTTTTGAATATCAATTATTAAAAGATGAAATAGAAACAGGTAAACGTGGTATACTTGATATGATTATGGCATATACACCTGAAAAGGCTAAAGGTGCCCCACTTGCCGCTTATATAAATAAGTTTTTGCCGGCTAGAGCTATTGAAGCAGCTAATCGTATACTAAACACTGAATTTACATTAGATGTAACAGAAGCTAAAGGTGTAACAGATACAGCTACTGAAGAAAGTATCGAAGTGGTTGAGGAAAAACCATCAAAAGAACTTACCAGCTTGCGTAAGGCTATGGAAATAAATGATGAAATAAAACCTGTAATATTTACTGCTGTAAGAAAAACATTTGGGACAATGCTGCCAAGTGTTGATGATAAAACATTTAAAAAAGAATTAGAAAAAAGATATAGAACAGAGCTTAAAAAGCCTGTAGCTAAATTATTTGGAAAGGGTGAAGATTATAGATCTTTTCTTGCTAATAATTTTGAATCTATTTACAATGCTTTACCTCAATCTATATTTAATAAAAGATTAAAAGAATTTGCTGAACCTGTTGTTGATAAAGATGGCAAACAATTACGCGAAAAAACGGCTGAGGGTAATAAAATATTTACTAAAAAGAAAATATCAAAAGCGGAGTTTATAAAATATTTTTTAGGAGACGACGTTAAACGTTCAACACAAGGAACAAGAAAAACCGCTATAGTTGAAGCGGTAGCAGAAGCATTTGCTTTCGATGCTACTATGGAGGTGCTATCCGATTCTGAAGTTGCACAAAAAGCAATGGATATTGCGGAGCTTCAAGGCGTTGAACTATCTGATAATTTTGTAAATAAAGTTAGTGCTATAATTGGCCGCCCTGTTGATTTTAAATTTAGCAAAACAAGAAATGCGCTAAACTTACCTGCCGGAAGTATTGACTTTAAAAATGAATCTCAAATTTTATCAGCTAGAGGGGCAGTGCTTAAATTAGCTAATATATTAGGCCCTGAAAAAACCGTACAATATTTATTACCTACTGTACAGGGCGGCTGGGGTACAATTGGAGGGAAATTTATTCCTAAAAAAGATATAAATAAGTTAATAGTAAAAGAGCTACAGTACTCAGATGATAAAAACTCGTTTAGAACAAATCAATTTTTATTTATAGGAAGAACAGATTTTTTTGAAGAAACAAAAAAAATATTTAATACTGTAGATTATAAAAAAAGAGATAGATCTGTTAATATAAACGGTAATCAAATACCAATATTAGCCGTGCCTAACCAAACGCCCAAAGGGTTTACTAGCGGTAAATTTGAAGGTGAAGAATTACAAAACAGATTATATTTTGCTAAAATACAAAGAGAAGGATTAAAAAGTATTATAAATGCTACTAAACAATTATACGAGAATAACGAAATAACAAAAAATGATGTTGGCATGGTTTTAGCCTCATTTAACTCAAGTATAAATGCTTTAATTAGAACAGCCGCATACCCAGGCCTTCAATTTAAAGTTGACGGACTGCAAGATAGTGATTATAGATATGAGCATACTCAAACAGCATCTGATACTTTAACAGACTTAGCTAAATATATAACTGTAAAAGATTACAAATTTACGTTTGATAATATTATGCAGGGTTTTAGAGTGGCTATAATACCTAAAACATACGATAAAATTATTAATTCTACTGGATTTAAAAGTAATGGCCCAAGAGATAACAATGGTGACTTAATAAAAGGTAAAAGTACAAATGTTATAAGATATAATCAAAAACAAGTTACTAGCGAGTTTGAAAGAGCTGGATTGTCTAAATTAGAATTAAAAGATTTATTAAACGATAATTTAAATATAAAATTTTCTAAATCATTAGACAAAGAATTTAATCAGTTATTACAAGCAACTACTGGCGTTGATTGGACAAAAGAATTTTCTCCACCTGTTGCAAGATTACTTGGTAAAGGAAAAGGAAAAAAGTTTTTTATACCCTATTCAGCAGATGATTTTGTAGGTTTATTATATGCTACGTTGGGAAAAGGAAAAACAGGAGATGAGCAAATGGCTTGGTATAATGAAAACTTAATTAGACCTTTTTCCCGCGCTATTCAACAATTTGAAGCTCAAAAACAGAAATCTTTACGAGAATGGATGCAACTTAAAAAAGAAGCTATTAAAGATGTTCCTGGTAAACTTAATAAAAAAAATGCTTCAGGATTTACAAACCAAGATTCTGCTAGAATATATATGTGGAAATCACAAGGAATGGAAATACCAGGCCTTGAAAATGATCCGCAAACAGTAAGTAAAAATCTTGAAATTGTAAAAAACAATCCTAAATTAAAAGATTTTGCTAATAGATTAATGAATTTAAATCCAGAGGGGTATCCTCCCCCTTCTCAATCTTGGGACGCTGGTGATATTACAACTGATTTAGTATCATATGTTAATGATGTTAAACGGTCAGAATATTTAACTGAATGGAAAGAAAATGTAGCGGAAATATTTAATGAGCGCAATAAAAATAAATTAAGAGCATTATATGGGGATAGATATGTTGAAGCTTTAGAAGACATGCTAACCCGCATGAGCACTGGCCGTAACAGACGAAGCAGTGCTAGTAAAGCCGAAAAAGCATTTATGGATTGGACTAATAATTCTATTGGTACTATTATGTTCTTTAACATTAGGTCTTCGGTGTTACAAACATTATCATCAGTTAACTTTATAAACTTTAGTGATAATAATCCTATTAATGCTGGATTAGCTTTAGCTAATTTTCCTCAGTATGTAAAAGATTTTACAACATTATTTAATTCCGACTTTTTAAAACAAAGGCGTTCTGGTTTACAAACAGATGTGAATGCAGATGAAATTGCTAATGCTGCGGCTACATCTCAAAACAAAGCAAAAGCAATGCTAAGCTATATGCTTAAAATAGGTTTTGCACCTACACAAATAGCTGACTCGTTTGCTATTGCATCAGGTGGTGCAACATTTTATCGCAACAGAATAAAAAAATATTTAAAAGAAGGATTAGAACAATCTGAAGCTGAAGCAAAAGCATTTACAGATTTTCAAGAAATAGCAGAAGAAACGCAACAATCTGCTAGGCCTGATAGAATATCATCGCAACAAGCGGGCTCATTAGGGCGCCTTATATTAGCTTTTGGTAATACACCTATGCAATACGCCAGATTAACTAAAAAAGCCACTTTAGATTTAATTAATGGGCGCGGAGATTGGAAGACAAATATTAGTAAGATTGCTTATTATAGCGTAATACAAAATATTATATTCTCTGCTTTGCAACAAGGTCTTTTTGCTTTATTGTTTGATGATGAAGATGATGAAGAAACTAAATCAAGATTATTTAGAATAGGCAACAGTAGTATAGATACTTTGCTTAGAGGAGCAGGTGTTTATGGTGCTGCGGCAGCTACTGTAAAAAATATGGTATTAGAAATTATAGAGCAATCTCAAAAAGCAAGACCAGATTATAAAGAAGTTGCAATAGAGTCTACTGCTATTTCGCCGCCAATTAATTCAAAATTAAGAAAATTGTTATCAGCTGGTAAAACTTTTACTTATAAACAATCAAAAGAAAAAGTATTTACAGAAGGATTTAGTTTAGAAAACCCTGTTTTTATGGCTGCAGGTCAAGTTATATCTGCTGGCACAAATTTGCCTGCTGATAGGGTTGTTAAAAAAGCAGATCATTTGTATACAGCCATGAAAGATGAAACAGAATTATGGCAATCAATTGCGTTGTCACTTGGGTGGAGTAAATGGGATCTTAATATGATTGAAAAACAAAGCCCTAAAAAAACTTTGACTAATAAGCAATTGCAAAACTTAATGAAAAGAAATAATAATATTAAAAACTTAATGAAAAGAAAATGAAGCCAATAACAAGTAAAACTTCTACTCAATCCCCCTTGTTAAAAGATGCTTGCTATAATAAAGTAGTAAGGCGTTATGGACCAAAAAATTCTGCTTATAGAAGCGGAGCAATGGCTAAATGCAGAAAAATGGGTGCTGCTAATTGGGGCAATTCTAAAAAGTAATGGGATATAAAATGAAAAACTCGCCTTTTAAAAAGGTGCGTAAAACAGCAAAAGGAGCTGCTCTTAAAAGATGGTTCAAAGAAGATTGGAGAACACCTAGTGGAAAAAAAGGCTATGAAGATGGGGAAAATACATTTAGGCCTACAAAAAGAATTTCAAGTAAAACTCCTGCCACATGGAGTGAATTAACTCCTGCCCAAAAAGCAAGAGCTAAAAGAGAAAAAGACACTAAAGGCAGAGTAAGCAAATACAAAAAATAATGGAATCATTAAAAGTATACGGATTGAACATCACAGCATTATTTACAACCATGGCGCCCCTAAACCAATATTTACAGACAATTGTATTATCATTAACCGCAATATATACAATCTTACAAATTTTTAAACAGATAAAAAAATAAAGTATGGCACTCCCTAAAAACGGCGTTGCAAAAGAAATACGCTCATATGCGGGCAGTTTATTTATATTCCTATTTGTTATAGCTATTATAGTAACGTTATTACAATTTCCAGTATTAGATTCAAATAAAGAGGTTGTAATGATGTTAATAGGAACAATAGCTGCAAGTATACCGGTTATTATATCAAGCATAACTGGAACTAAGCCAGATGATGTCAATTCGCTTAAATCAGACATCGAAAAGAAACAAATTATAATAGACCATTTAACTAAGTCAAAAGATGATTTAGAGGCAATGGTTATTAATTTGCAAAAAGAAATGTTAAAAAATCAAGATGATGTTATGGATAAAATTATTCTTAAAGCAGCACTTGATTATGATGACCGAGCAACGGCTAAAAAAATATTAAAAGAATAAAAAAAGGGGCTTTGCGGCCCCTATTTTTTTTAAAATATTAATCCAATAATTATTCCTACTAATGGACCTAATATTGCCCATACTTCTAAAAACCTAATTCTTTTAAGTTCTTTTTGTGTAAATACATTATCTTTTGTATCTAAGATAACATCAGCTGCTTTTTGCTTAGCTTTAAGCAATTCAGCTTCTAACTCTTTTATTTTTTCTTTTAAAGTCATAATAAAATAAATTAACCGTCGCAGCTTAAACAATCAGGATCCATAGCTGCTGCTGCTATATCTCCCCTTAATACTGATTCTGTACGTGTATAATACAGCGTTTTTATTCCTCTTTTCCACGCTTCAATATGAACTTGATTTATCCATCTTGGTGGTGCTTCAGAAGGAAATGCAAGGTTTAAAGATACAGATTGATCTATATAGTCTTGTCTTATTCCTGCTTGCCTTATAAGTTCTAATTGATTTATTTCTTTAAATGTTTTAAATACATTTTTTACTGGCTCTCCTTGTTCTTGGTTAAGTCTTCCTCCGTGATCGTAATACCATCCGTCAAGCTGTTTAATTCCTTGAACGGATCCACCATCTGCAAGAATTTTATCCCAAGTTTCTTTATTATTGATTCCAACTTTTCTTAATGCTTTTTCTAATTCTTTATTTCTTCTAATAAATGTTCCTTTTGCTGATTGTTCAGTAAACACGTTAGCAGCCCATGGCTCAATACCAGGTGAAACATTCCCGCTTAGCTTACTGTTAGAGACAGTAGGTGCAATAGCCCTAAGATGAGTATTACGAAAGCCGGTTCCCACGCACCAAAGCGGTTCCCCATAAACTTCTGCAAGTTTTCTTGAAGCTCTTTCTGTTTCAATTTTAATTTTGCTAAATATTTCACGTGTTTTAAATTGTGCTAATAAACTTTCGAAAGCTATTCCATTTTTTTGTAATAAGCTGTGCCAGCCTAGTACTCCCAGACCAAGGGCACGGCCTTTCTCCGCACTGCGTACAGAGTTCTCGAATCCCTTCATATTCTTTGCTCGTTGAATAAATTCTTCGAGCACACCGTCCAGGAACCATGTTGCGTCGTATATTAAATTCGTATTCTTCCATTCATCATATTTATCTAAATTAACAGATGACAAACAACATACAAAAGAGTGAGACTCATCTGTATGTAAAGTAATTTCGCTACATATATTTGTCATATGCACTTTTAAGCTATTTTTTTTGTATGCTTCCGGGTTGTTTTTGTTTGTATTTCCCTTAAAAAGTATATAAGGTTCTCCAGTTGCTTTGCGCTTTTGTAATAATTTAGACCATTTGTTTCGTGCTTCTTTATCTCCCGCTTCAAGTCTTCGCATAAACTTGTCACCGACCACAGCACACTGGTGGAGGTTAAGTGATTGTCTATTAATATCTCCTTTTGGTTCGCGGATTTCCAGCCACTCTTCAAAGTCGGAATGCTCAATATTGATATTAACTGATGCAGCTCCTCGTCTGACAGATCCTTGATTAGTGGCAAGTATTGTTGAATCGTATATCTTGCAAAACGGCACCACTCCATCACT
>MDTC01253969.1_pt1 | contig 10059 bp, 10 predicted proteins | sample 811181 | NCBI WGS metagenome assembly MDTC01 (sample SAMN05326644, study PRJNA326480) | marine metagenome | isolation source: seawater | place: Pacific Ocean: North | collected 2011
CCTTTGTGTCTACCAATTTCACCACGAGGGCATTAATGAATTTCATGAGTGTTTATGCTAATATTTATAATTGAACAAGATGAATAAGTAAATTTTTTTCATTATGAAAAGCATATAATATTATCTCTTGTGTAAGAGTCTTGTAATAGTTTGGGCATAATAATTAAAGTTTATTTAAAATCTGACAAACTTTTAATATTTGATGATGTTTGAGATTTGGATCTATTGGAAGACTCAAGCCAAATTTCGATAAAAACTCAGAATTTTTGAATGTTTTATTTTGATATTTTTTAAAAATTTTCAGTTTATTAATTGATATAGGGTAGTGTTGAGCAAATTGAATTTTTTCTTTTTTAAAAATCTCAATTATTTTTTTTTTAATTTTAGATAATATTATAAATTGATGGTATACACATCCTCTTTTATAATTTAAAATTTCAATTTTATTATTTACGATATTTCTTTTATATATCTTAGCAATTTTTACTCTCTTTTTATTATTCTTATTTAAGTCCTTTAATTTTAAATTAAGTATTGCTGCCTGAATTGTATCTAACCTAGAATTTATACCTGGGACTTCACAATCATATTTATCCAATGAACCAAGATTTTTTATCATTCTAATATTTTTATTAAATCTATCATTATTCGTAGTTATACAACCACCATCTCCATAAGCACCCAAGTTTTTACCTGGGTAAAAGCTAAAACAAGCAATATCACCAATTGAACCAATCTTTTTTTTTAAACTAAAATCAAATGCTCCATGAGCTTGTGCAGCATCTTCAATGATACGAATTTTTTTTCCTTTGATAATCTTTTTAATTTCTTTGATATCTCCTGGATTGCCATAAAGATGAACTACAATGATAACTCTTGTATCCTTGCTGATTTTTTTTCTTAAATCATCTAAATCAAAATTTGAACTCTTTTTCTCAGTGTCCACCAATTTAACTTTAAGGCCCAAGTTTAATGGGGCCAATGCAGTTGATTTCCATGTCATTGCAGGAACAATTACTTCAGAGTCCTTTTTTAAATTAAGAGATTTTAAAGCAATTAATAATGCATCTGTTCCATTGCCGACTGTAATACAATGTTTTACGTTGCAGAATCTTTTAAATTTTTCTTCAAATAAACTAACTTCTTTTCCATCAATAAAAGTTGAGTTTAAGATTATATTATTAATCTTACTTAAAATTTTATTATGGAATTTTTTATCTTGTTTTTTAATATCAAAAAATTTTATCATGCTTTTGTATAAATTTTTTTTAACACCAAATTTGACCTAACATTTTATTAATAATTCTCATAAATAGTTAATAAAGGTAATCAAATATCATAATTAGTTCTCCAAAAATAGACATTTTGCACATCTGCGTAAACCAATTTCACTACCATGTATTTGAGTCTTATATTTGTTTGAGACAATATTAATGATTTGATAAGAAAAATAAGCAAATTTTCTTATTTTTTTTTATATTTATTTACAAAAAAAATTATAATAAAAAAACGATTAAATATTAAACTATTTTATGAAGAAAAATTTTCGAATTATAAAACTCAAAAATAGAAAAACACTAAATGATAGATATATTCACCTTCATATCCTGGAAAATTTTGAAAAATTAAATTTTACACCCAAAAGAATATATTTTCATGATTATAAAAAAAATCACTCAATTAAAAATAAATCTAACCACTCAGATACAATATATATACCATTAAATGGTATTTTAAATTTTTTTATTGGAAAGAAGAAAATAATTTTAAAAAAGAATCAATCGTTGTTGATAAAAAGAAAGGTTATTTTTGATCTAAGAAGTTCTAAATCATTTTTTGTAGTGTTAGCTAATAAAATTTATAATAAACGTTAAAAAAAATTTTAATTTAAAACAAATAATTATTTATATTCTTTTTTATTATTAGGATCTTTTTTATCTTTTTGTATAAGTGATAAACTTCTCAAATACTTATATTTCAAAAAATTAACTTTACGCCTTATAAAACTAAAAAATTTATTATTTAAATAAAATATTTTTATATAAATTATAAAAAAAATTTCATAATAATCATTTTTATGATTAATTCTTAAGGGCTTTTCATCCTTAATTAAATTTGAGTTATTTTTGTTCTGATCAAAAATATTAATTCTAGTAATCTCTTGTATTTCTTTAATTTTGCTGTCCCAAGAATACAGCTTTCCAATTTTTGCTTGAGCTTCTTTAAGCTCAATTAATAATTGCTTATTGTTAGTTAAATATTCTATTTTAGACTTAACATCATTTTCAGACTCGTAAACAATGTATCTTTTTAAAAAATCTAATTCTTTTTTGAATAATAAATCACTAAAAAAATCACTTTTATATTCTGTAATTAATAACGAGTCAGATCTAACTATATCCGCGACTCTAAAGGGCATACCTGTTATATTTTGTTCGTGAGGTATATTAATAGAAAAATTACTTCTATTATAAATTAACTCATTATGAGAATGGGAGAAAACATTTTCATCTTTATAACAATTTGAGAAATTTAAATTAAAATTTTGTAAAATTAACCATTCTCTTGGACCAAATATAGCAAGACCACTTTTTAAAAGTTTTTCTAATATCTTAAATCTTTTTACGCCGCTCAAATAAAAGCTATCTTTTTTTTTTGAATCATTTTGAAGTTTATAAAAGTCAAAAGATTTTTCAGTATAATTGAAAAAAGGATTACCAATAAATGAAATATTATATTTTTTTTCCATTTTTTTAGATTGAACCTCAGAACCAATTTTAACTAAAAAGCTTTTGTTAATACCAACATTTTCATAATCTTTCTTTCCTTGAGAAGAAAATGTTAAAAAAGTGTATCTATCTTTATTTTTAATTAATTTTTCTTTTTCATTAAAATATTGAAATGTATCCGAGTCCCATACAATAATTGGACAATCAACAATATTCTCTACATCTTCAATAAAAGAATTGTTGAAATTAATAATTAAATCTGGATCAAATTCTTTGATTTTATTATGAATATAATTTTTGTGATAATGGGAAGGTTTATTATATCCATTCCAGGGTTTCGGCAGAAAATCATTTGTCACAAGTAGTAAAACTTTATTCCCATTTCTAGTTAAAGCTTTAGATAAACCATCATAGAAGGGTGCAACTTGAGTTTCATCATTTTGAGATACACCTGAAAAAAAGGAAATGAGTATTTTTGACATTTTATATCTATAAATAACAAATTATCTTTAAATAATTAAAATTTACTGCTCCAAAAGTTTCTTTATAAAAAAGAAGATTCTTATTAATAGTTTTGCCATTATTTTCAGTTGAAATTCCAAAATCTAAAATTTTTATATCATTGAAAATACCATTTTTTATTAGATATGTGACAATTGTGTCCTGTGGGTTTAGATATTTATATTTTTCATCAAAGCCAACGTACTGGATTTTTAAAACTTCACCAAATTTAAATACAACTAAACCACCAAGAAAAATATTTCTTTTATAACAAGAAAAAAATAAAATATTTTTTGGAAATTTTTTTTCAAGAAATCTTATTTCATCATAAGTATGAACAGGATTAACTTTATATTTAAGTCTCAGATTTTTTGATACAAAATTCCAATATTTTTTTGTTATTTTCTCTCTTTTAATAATTAAATCTTTATTTTTTTTTAAACTTCTTAATCTCAATTTAGAAAAATTATTTAATTTTGATAACTTTATATAAGAAGAAATTTCAGTAAATATTTTACTTTTTTTTAAATTGTTTAAATAACTTAATAATAGTGCATTATCATTAGTATAATATGGTGATGGTAACAATCTAAAAAAAACTTTTTTAATTTTCTTTTCTTTTAAATATTTTATTAAAACATTAAAAATTTCACTGAAAAAAATATTCTTGTAATATGAATTTTCTAAAAACAGACCACCAAATGTTAATTTTTCAAAACTATAAAAAGTATCTTTAGAAATATTTCCAGGAATAAAACCAATAATTTTTCTTAATTTATTATCATAAATTATTAAAGAATTTTCATTAATGTTATTTTTGAAATATGAAAGATAATCTCTATGAAAAAAAAAAATATTATTTGTCAAATTTTTTACCATATTATTCCAAATTTTTTTTTTTCTTGGAGTATATTTTTCAATCTTGAATCTACTTAAAGAATTCATCTGATTTAACTTTTGATAAAATTGGTTTTGATGATTTATAAATTTGATAATCTTTTGTATTTGTTGTTATATTACATCCATTACCGAAATAGTTAAATTTACCGATTTCAATATCATTTGCAAAAGTACTACCGACTCCTACGAAAGAATTATCTCCAATTGATGTGCATCCAGAGATAGTTACATTTGATGAAATAAAAACATTCTTACCGATTATACTAGAATGTCCAATATGATTTGATGACCATAAAAAGGAGTTATCCCCTATTTGCGCATTATGTTGAATATTGTTTCCTTCTAGAATTAATAGATGTTCACCTAATTTGACATTATTACCGATAGTGACATTTTTGTGAATTAGTGAAGTAAATTTAAAACCTTTTGATTTAAAAAAGTTATATTTTTTCTCTCTTACTTTGTTAATTTTCAAATCTCCTATACAAATAAATAATTCAAAATTTTCATTGCTAAAATTTTCTAAAAAATAATCTGTTGTATATAAAGGTTTACCATTAAAAACATCTTTTTTTTTGAAACTTTCATCTACAATATAGCTATCTACAGTTTTTCCACTCTCCTCAAAATATATAGATATAACTTTTGCTAATTCCGAGTTACCAAATAATATTAATTTCATTTTTTTCTAATTATTATATCTTTTCTAAAATTAGAATAGTGTAATGAATTATTTTGCTTAATGAATTTTATAGAATAATCATTGTTTTTATTAAAAAATTTACTTAAATCTGAGTGATTTATAATTTTTTTACTTTTTATAATCTTAGAATAATTTATTTTGTTTTTATAAAATTTTGAATGGTAATTTTTTCCTTTTTGTGATTTTAAAAATTTTAATATGAGATTTTTATCAGGTACATCTCCTAAAAATAATATTCCTTTTTTACTTAGTATTTTTAATAACTTTTTGATAAAAGTAAAAAATTTATTTTTAGGTATATAATGAATAACACTATAGCATAAAATTAAATTAAATTTTTTGTCAATTTTTTTTGACGCTCTTAAAAAATTACCAGATATTTTTTTTTCATTTTTACACCATTTTATTTTATCAAGAAAAAAATTATTATCATTTAACATAAAATCTTTAATATTTAATTTTTTAATCAAATATCTAGAAATTGAGCCGTCACCACATCCTACATCTAAAAATGAAATTTGTTTCTTATTGATAATTTTCTTTAATTTTGAATGAATATCTAAATTTATTTTTTTTTTATAAGGTCTTCTTTGATTTTTTTTAAATCCCATCTTTAATTCATTTGAAATTTTTTTTTTACTTAAATTCAAAAAAGAATTGTAATTCATAAGTACATTTAATTAGATTTAATTTACGATAAATATCCATAATATATTGAGGCCTTTTTTAAATTATTGTTATTAAACAGAACTATTTTTTTATTTTTATATTTAAAAAATGTTCCATAACAAACATTATTAATATTTAATTTATATTTATTTTTATTTGATATTATCAAATTAATTCTTGTGATTTTATTATTTTTCACTTTACAGATTCTCTGAGAATAATAATTTTTTCTATTTCTAACTGAAAATAGCATCAAATTATTTTTTAAATCTAGGCGTGATGGCCTACCTATACCATACTCACCATCCTTACCTATAAAATCAATTAATGGTCGTTTATTGTATGAATATTTTTTAAAATTTGTTGTTTTGGCAGAATATACTTTATAGATCGGATATTTTTTGTTTTTATCAATTAACCAATCGTTACCAATTGAGTAATAAATCGTAAAAATATTTTTTTCCTTTAAACAAAAAGCACTACCTACAAATTTAAAATTTTTAAATTTCTTATTAAATAACAATTTTGGCTTACTTTTTAATTCAAAACTCAAATTAGTTTTAAAATAGTAAGATTTTAATTTATAGTTTAGTTTATCTTGTTTTTTAAAGGCAGAGCAAAAAAAAATTAATGAATTTTTATCTTTTAAAATTGAGGTAGCAATACAACCATCTTTAAAAATTTTGAGTTTATTAATTTCATTAAATTTAGTAAAACTTTCTTCTTTAATGCTCATTTTTTGATCTTCAATAAAAAGATCGTAAAAACCTATTTTGGCTTTGTTAGATTTGTCTATGAAACTAAAGAAAAGATAATTTTTCGTTCCTATCTTTAAAACTATAGGACAAATAAATGATTTTTTTTTATTATTCGTAATTTTAGAAATGTTTTTAATATTCATTAATTCAAATCAATTAACTTAATTTTAAAATGATTTATCTATAATAATTAAAATAAATTTAAAATATATAGGGAATTATTATATCTAAAAAGACTTTTATAATTTGTATATTTCACATTATGTGCTTTAAAATGTAACTAATAAAAATGAACTTTACTTTCATATATTTTTTTACTTTAAGATTACTTAAATCAAAATATCGAAGCTCGTTATTTGGGATTATTTTATCCAATATCTTCCCTTTAGTTGCTGCAATAATTTTATCACTTATATTTTCAAATATTTATAATCAAAGTTTCCAAAATTTTTTTCCAAATATTTCATTAGCAATTATACCATGGTTCTTTTTTTTGAGAGCTGTTGGTGAACTTTCAACCTCAATTATTTATAATTCTCAAATTATCAAAAGAAAAATTCAAAATTTATATAATGTATCAATATGTTATCTTATCAGTAATCTATTTGATACTTTTATTAATTTTATCATTTTTTTTATAATCTTATTCATTTTCAAAAAAAATGATTTTTATTTAGATTATTTTCTAATGTTTTTGACAATCATTGCTTTTGTTATTTTTGTTTACTCAGTAGGCATTTGTTGTGCAATTTTGAATGTGTACTTTAATGATTTTAAACATCTTTTAGCTTTTATATTTCAAGCACTTTTTTTCTTAACTCCCATAATTTACCAATTAAAGCAAATTGGAGCAGGTTTTGAGAAAATAATTAAACTTAATCCATTAACACAATTTGTTATTATGTTTCAAAATGTGATTGTTAAAGATAAAATATTTTCAGTAAATGATATTAATTTAATATTTGCTATCACAATTACAGGATTAATTATTTCAATCTTGTTTATAAATTATAATAAAAATAAGATTCAATTTTACATTTAAAAATGAAAAGTGAGATTAAAATAAAAGATTTAACATTCAATTATTTCATACCTGATGAAAAAAATTTATCTATAAAATCACTTATCATTAATATTTTTAAAACTAATCATTACAAAAAATATACTGTACTTAAAAACTTTAATCTCGAGATAAACAATAATGATAGAATAGCTTTAGTGGGAAAAAATGGCACTGGCAAAAGTACGGTCACAAAAATAATTGATGGAGTTTATAAGGTTGATAAAAATCAATTAAAAATAGTTGGTAATATCTATGCTCTTTATGAGCCATTCAGTATGCTCAATCATCAGATTAATGCCTCGGAAAATATCAGAATATTTTACTCAAATTACAATTACAGTATTAAAGAAATATTAAGAATTGAGAGAAATATTTTAGATTTTTGTGATTTAGATAAAAAATTTATCAACCTGCCCCTAAAATATTATTCTTCAGGGATGATTACACGACTTGTTGTTAGTTTGTATGTTTTTTTAAAAATGAAAAAACCTTACACTTTAATTATTGATGAGGCATTTGCTTTTGCCGATATACATTTTCAAAACAAAGTACTTAAAAAAATTAATGAAAAAATTAATCAATCAAATATATTCATTATGATATCACATGATTTCAATTTAATTAAAAGATATTGTAGTAAAGCTATTTTGATTAAGGATAAAAAAAATTTTAAGTCAGGGAGCATAAATAAAATTCAAAAATTATACGAAAAAATTTAAGTCTTACACGTGCATCAAAATTTAATTTTAAATAAGATTAAAAGAACTACCTTAGGAATTTTTTATTTAAAAAATCTTAAAAAATACATGTTTTTAAGAATAATTTTAAATTTTATATTTTGGAGAATAATATATTTAACAATTATTGAGATAGGTTTTTTATTTTTAAAAAATAAAGATTTAAATACCCTAAACTCAAGTTTTAAACATAAGATTATTTGTAAGCTTACAAATCAAAATAAATTTAGAATTAAGGTTAAAACAACTAATTTACAAAAGCCAAATTTAAATAATCTATTTAGGATAAACTCAAAAATTCAGAAATTTAAAATTTTCAGTTTAGATGAAATTAAAATAATTAAAAACTCTGATTTTTTTTTTTCAAATAATAAAGTATTTCATCATGAATTTTATAATTTTCATAATGATTATACATCTGAAGAACTACACGCAATCGCAAAAATAAATTTTTTCAAAACAAAGGTTAAATTTTTAAACTTTAAAAAAAATCTATATTATTCAAAGGGTGCTATTTTTACACACTCTTGTTCACACAGTTATTTTCATTGGCTGTCAGAAGTACTGCCTAGAATTAATGTATTTTGTAAATTAAAAAAATACAAAGATTTTCCTATTTTTATTGACGAAGGATTAAATAAAAATATTTTAAAATCTTTAAGATTGGTTTTAGATAAAGATCGAAAAATTATTTTAGTCAAAGCAAATACTTATGTTCACATCAAAAGGGCATTATATGTCAATCCTTTAACCTATATTCCATTTGAGCCAAGAAATTTTTTTTCAGGTACATCTTATCCTTGTGGATTAATTGATTATTATAGCTTAGCTAAAACTAGAAATGATATTATTAAAAAGATAAAACCAAAAAAAAAAATTAAATATAAAAAAATATATTTGGATAGAGAAAATTTAAACTATAGAAGTATACTAAATTATAATGATGTAAAAAATTATTATAAAAACCAAGGATACAAAATAATTAGAATGGAAAAACTAAGTTTTGATGATCAGGTTTATGTTATTTCAAATGCTGATTTTGTAGCTGGGCCTACTGGCGCCTCTTTTGCTAGTTTAATATTTTGCAAAAAACGAGCAAAGGTAACTTTACTAATACCTAAAAATTATCACTCTGCTTATTTTTTATGGGCAAATTTATCCAGATTTCTTGATATTGATATGAATGTTATAGCATGTAAAACAAAAGCTAAATTCATTAGTTTTTTTTCTAAAATGCACACTGATTATTTTGTAAAAATTAATGATTTAAAAAATTAGTTTTTAAATTTTTTTTTCCATTCCTTTACTACTTCTGGTGGATACCCTCTATGAAAGTGCTTCGTCCATGGATAAGCAGATATTTTTTTATCATTTTTAAGTTTAATTTTAAATGTCGCACAAATTTCTTTAGCGGGTTTACCTGCAATTAAAGTATGAGGTTTTGTATTTTTGGTAACTTTGCTATGTGCAGCAATTACAGTTCCTTCTTTAATTGTCAAACCTGGTAATATCGTTGAGCTTGTTGCGATTACAACATAGTTTTCAATGGTTATTCTTTCCCTGTTTAATGAAGGCGGCGTTGGATCATTGGTAAGAACAACAAAAGGATAAATCCAAACAAAGCTTCCTATCTTTGAAGATTTGCCAATATGGACACTACTATGACACTTTACATAGTCACCTATCTCACAATCACCTTGAACATCTGAAAAAGTTCCTAATTGTAAATTTTTACCAGCTGTTACATTCTCTCGAACTGTCACATTATGACCTGTAATTAATTTTGGACCGAATGTGGAGCCAGTATAAAAAATACTTTTTGATCTTATTAAACTATTATCTCCAATTTTGAGAGGTTTTTTATTGTTACCAAAAGAATGAACTCCAATTTCGCAATATCCTTGGATGACTACATTGTCACCTAATATTACATTTTTTCCAATGTGTGAATATGGACCGATTGAAACGTTACTTCCAAGTTTTGCGCCATTCTCAATGA
>MDTC01223366.1_pt1 | contig 10058 bp, 7 predicted proteins | sample 811181 | NCBI WGS metagenome assembly MDTC01 (sample SAMN05326644, study PRJNA326480) | marine metagenome | isolation source: seawater | place: Pacific Ocean: North | collected 2011
CGATTGAGTTTGGAGCAACACATATTAGAATAGGATCAAAGTTATTTGGTGAAAGACTAGAAAAAGAAGAGCATAAATCATAAATCATGACCAGATCGGATTTTTTTAGTCTCCAGGTAATTTTTTGCTTCAATTGAAACTTTAACTTTTAGTTGATAATTTTCAATTACATTGATACCTAATTTTTTAATTTGAGAAATTTTTTCAGGGTTGTTTGTAATAAGTTTTATTGATTCTATTTTTAATAATTTCAGCAATTCACAAGCATTTTCATATCTTCTTTGGTCAGCATCAAAACCAAGTGCATAATTTGCATCTATAGTATCTAATCCATGAAATTGAAACTCATAAGCTCTAAGCTTGTTTAATAGCCCTATATTTCTTCCTTCCTCAGGCATATATAAGAGTACACCACCGTCTTCTGCCATCATTTCAATAGACTTTTTTAATTGTGAACCACAATCACATTTTAAAGAATCTAAAATATCTCCTGTAATGCACTGTGAATGTATTCTAACTAAAGGATTTGCCTTTTGGTCAGCATTTTTTAAAATTATAGCAAAATATTCTGAATAATCATTTTTAGATCTGAAACTCACTACCTCAGTTTCTTTGCAAGCCGATATAGGAACAAAAGCTCGTGACATAATGGTGAATATACTGGTTTCGCTTAGTGCGTTGAGTATATCGTTATTTTCATAAGTTCTTATATTATAATTATTCAGCCCAAAATTATTTTTTTTACTTTGGTCAACAACAATATTACAAATTACTAAAGATGGTATAATTTGATTGTTCTTCATTAGTTGAACTAAGTTTATCAATTCAGGCCTTTTTTCTAAAGATATAGAAGTTTTCTTTAATAAAGATTTTTTACTGTTCAAAATTGAACTTGATATATCCTGAGCTAAATGACTATCCATTTCTTTAATAAATGATATTAAAAACAACTCCCCATCCATATCTTTCCTAGATAGATAATTCATTCTTCTTTTGTTAATAATTATTGATATTTTTGACTCAGAAATGTTTTTCATTAACTCAAGTGTTTCGTTTGTTACGCTATCTGAAGAAGTTAATAATATGTAATCTCCAAAATCAGTTTTAATTGCAACTGGTAGTCCAAGTTTTAAATCCAATAGAAAGTGATAAATATCTTTATTATTTGTATACATTTTTAAATAATTAAATAAATTCTAAAATTAGAAGATTTTATAAATATAATTAAAAAAAGTAATTATGAAAGAAAATATATTTGAGTTAATAATTATTGAGACCAACAAAGAGCATTTAAAAATTTGGGAAGATTATTTTTTAAATAAATACAAAGTAAAAGTCTTAAATAGAATAACAAGCACTTTGCAGAATAAAACAATATTTAATAATGAAACGATATTTATAAGCCAAGATGTTTCAAACGGCAACTTTTTCAGTAAACTTACAAAAAACAATATTATATTCTTAGTTAATGATAATTATCAAACTAGTAAATCAGTAAGCCCTGATATAAATTCCGATAAATACATTTTTTTAAAAAAACCAGTAAGCCTCAATAAAATTGATAAGATAATATATTATATTAAAACTAATAAATCATATGAAAAAGTAGAAAAAATAAAAATCAAAAATTATACTTTAATTCCCATACAAAAAAAACTAATTTCAAAAGATAAAAGTGAATTTATTAAATTAACTGAAAAAGAAGTTCAAATTCTTACTGAATTAAACAATTCTAGTTTTATATCTAGTAAAGAATATTTACTAAAAAAAGTATGGAATTATAATCCCGGCATTAATACGACAACTGTTGAAACCCACATTCATAGATTAAGAAAAAAACTTGCAAAATTTTCCAAAACGAAACTAGCTATAAAATATGAAAAAAGAGGATATTATATTACTTAAACAATTTGGCTGGGGCGGTAGGATTCGAACCTACGGTACACAGGATCAAAACCTGCTGCCTTACCACTTGGCCACGCCCCATTATTTATTTTTAAATTATAATAAAATTTATAAATGGTTCAAGAACAATTCTGTTCATTCTACCTTAAATATTCTGTAATGAGGATATTTATCTTCTACAAGACTAAACATATTATTTTTTGGGAGATTGAGAAAAAACAAATTTGAAAAAGTCGAATTTAAGGTATCAGGATGAACTACATAAAAAAACCTTTTTCCATCTACTATATCAATTAACATTGAGGTTCTTCCTTTTGCGTCTTTATAATCAAAACGCCGAATAAGCTTGCCATTTTGAATAATAATAAGACTATCCAATTGATGACCGTTACTAATTGACCCATCGTTTACATTAAGAATTGAATCTTTAGTATCTCCACAAACCATCTCAAAATTTGACTTTGGTTTGCAATCAACTCTCGCAAAAGATCTTTGACTAACTTTTCTGCCTTTAACAATATCCCAATCCCCTATATAAGATATTGAACCCCACCATTTTATCATATCTCTGGTTAAAAAAAGATAAATTGGTCGATTGATTTTTTTTGAATTTGATATTTGATTTATAAAAAAATTATAATCTTGACTCGAATCTTTATTTATTTTTTCAATCGTCGATGATGTTAAATATTTTATCATGTTGTATGATTTTTCTTGCGATGTTGATGACAGTGAGTTAGCAACAAGATATGTTCTGACACTTCTTTGTGAACCTCCATCATGCACATTAGTTAGTCCTGAAAACAAATTTAACCAATAACCGTAATCCCACCACGTTACTATAATAGATGAAGCATCAAAATTATTGGTTTTAAAATAATCAAACCCTTCTGTGATTTCGGGCGAAAATGTTGGTGTAGGAACATATTTTGGTTTACAATCAAAAAATCGGTCATTCTCACAGTCAGAAAGCGATGTAGTGACTATAATAAAAACAATACAAATAGTAGAAGAAGTAATTAAAAATACCTTTAATAAATTAACGTTGATTTTTATAATTTTTGGTAACTTAAATATTTCATTTAAAAAAAGTATTAAAGTGGAAAATAAATAAGCAAACCCAAACCAATACAATGGTACTGCATATATAGCAAAACGTTTTCCTACAAATATACTCAATATTAGAAAAACCAAAGCAGGTACCATACCTAAAGTTCTGCCAAAATTAAAAATACTAAACAACAGTAATCCAATAATCCCTAATAAAAAAACCCATTCTTTTCCACGTCCAAAGACATCTCTAGAATATTCTGCTAAATTTAATTTTTGTAATTCTGAAATTGTGATGAAAGTGTTTGGAAAATTTAAACCTGAAAAACTAACCTTTTCTAAATTAGTAGAAAAATTTAAATAAACTTCTGCAAAATTAAAAACATTGTCTACACTTGTTAAAACGTAATTTGGACCACTCAAAAAAGTAAATAAAAGAATTTGAATAATAAAAATTTTGAAGTTTTGTCTATAATAAATTTGCAAAATCACTAAAGTAGAAAGGAATAGTATTATAAAACCAGGTCTTAAATACCACCAATTAAAGAAAAAACTTCCTAGCCCTGCTAAAGAAATAAATATCAATTTATTTCTAAAATCATTTGTTTTTACGCTTGCAAAAACAAAACCTGTTACAAAATAGAAAAATCCAATATTTAAAAGATCAGTATCAACTCTTCCAACTGCAGTTCTTATAAATATAGATTGTGAAAGTGAAGCACCAATACCAGCAATTGCACCTTCATAACCAAAGCCTAAACAAAAAAAGAAGACAAAAATTGATATTGCGGTTAAAAATGCTGCAAAAGGTATAAGAATATTTGAAGCAAGAAGTACGTTATCATCAAAAAATTGTGAAACATAGCTTATTGTTCTTGGTAAAAGAGATATTTCTAAAAAACCCGGCTCATTAAACTCATATATTTTATTGTATTTATCATCCCATTGAGGGAAAGCCCTTTTTTCATAGTAAGACTGTATAGTCCCTCCCTCATTAATTACTTTCGCCTTTCCGACAAAATACGGAGCATCGGCAGTTGTGAATAAAGGATTTCCTTTATAAAAAGTAATATTCTCATTTAATTTCCAAATATTCCACTGATCATTTCTAGCTTTAAATGCCAAAAGACCTATTAGAAATGCTAAAATTAGAACAGAGGTAATACCCAATGAACCATAACTTCGACTTTTAAAAACATCTAACAATTAAAAATTCCATCATCTAATTTATTAGGGAATCTATTTTATTATAGAAGTAAAATCAAACTTCTTTTTATTGAGAAAACCCCCTGACCAAATCCAGTAATTTTTATATTTAATTTTTTTTATTATATTTTTTTTAAAATCATTTGCTTTTTTCCTTGAATGGAAAATCCCATAGCATGTAGCTCCAGAACCAGACATTCCATAACTTAAGCATTCATCATTCAATTTAAACATATTAAAAATATTTAAAATTTCTGGAACAATCTTTATTGCTGGTTTCTCAAGATCATTACCTAATTTGCAAACATCTAAGATATCACATATTGTATTTATTTTTAAAATTGATTTTTTTTTGACTGGTGGCTTTCTTAAAACAAAGCTTTTAAAAACTTTTTCCGTTGAAAGTTGAGTTTTTGGATTTATTAAAACTACACCAATATTTAAATTATGATTAAAATGAACAAATGTTATTTTTTCTCCCATACCTTCCATAAGTAAAGGTTTTGAATAAAGGCATGCTGGAACATCTGAGCCAAGAAGAGAAGATAATTTAATTACTTCATTTGATATTTTATTTTCTCTCTGATCTTTTTTGAATAAACAGTAACGTAAAATTGATGCACTATTTGCAGAACCCCCTCCTAGGCCAGCAGAAACAGGTATATTCTTTTCCAGTATAATATTTAGTTTATTATTATAATGACTGTATTGTTGGCAAAAAGATAAACTTTTACTTATGATTGTGTCGCCCCCATTATTAATTAAATCATTTTTAAATCTACCACGAACTTCAACCCTATGTTGAGTAGAGTTTTTGATAAATAACTTATCAAATAAATCTAGAAATAGTACGTAAGAAGAAATGGAGTGATATCCATTTTTCAATACATTATTTATTTTTAATGAAAGATTCAATTTTGCTGGTGATAAAATCATTATTTATTTAATTTGAATTTTTTTCTAATTTTTTTCTAATTTTTTCTGATAATTCTCTATCGCCATTTAATGAAAGTGCCCTCTCCCATACTAGCTTTGCTTCTTTTAGTCTTCCTCTTTTAAAATATGCATCACCTAAATGGTCGGTTATCTCCATTTCCTGAGGTTCAAGCTCTATTGCTCTTTCAAGATAAACAATAGCTTTTTTTAAATCGTTAAGTTTATAATAAGCCCAACCAAGTGAATCTAAATAGAAGCCATTTTGAGGTTCTTGTGAAACAGCAAACTTAATTAGTTCTATACCTTCTTTAAGTCTAATATTTCTGTCAACTAAAGTATACCCGACAAAGTTTGAAATTTCCGGGTTATTAGGGTATTTTTTTAATAAAACATCAAAAGATTTTATTGCATTATTCCAATCCTTGAGAAGAACTAAATTCAATGATTTATAATAATAAACCACGGGGTTTTCTTCTTTTGATAGATCAATTTTATTTAAAATTTCAATTGACTTTTTAAAATCATCATTTCTTCTATAAATGTTAGATATTCTTAAATAAGCTTTATCCTTGAATTTATCTATATTGGAAATTTTATCAATTATAGATATAGCTAATTTATAATCTCCTTTTTTTTCTAGCAAATAAGACTTTTCAAATTCGGAGATTATCCAACTAGAACTTTTTATTTTATTTTTATTTAAGATTTCTAGTGCTAAGTCATTCTGATCAATTTCTGAAAAAAAAGATGAAAGCACTAATCTTGAATTTTGATTATTATTATTTAAGTGTAATGAAAACCAAAAGTGTGGAACTGATTTTAATAAACCTTCAGATTTGGCAACTAAATAACCACATTCATAAAAAACATTTGATAAAATATTTGGTAGTTCAATAGTTTCAATTTTTTTAAGGTTCTCAATAGTTAATTCTAAATCTAAGTTTTTTGGAAGCTTATCATCCAAAAAATTTTTTGCCATTTCAGAATCAATTTTATCATGAATAACTTTTGCTATTGATATGTAAAATCTTGAAGGAATAATATTCAACTTTTGTTTTAATTCCTCATATAGATTAATTATCTCATCATATTCATCGAAGTAAGCGTAGATCATCAAACTTTGAACTTTAAGGAAAAAGTAAATATCAGAGTCCTTTTTTGTGATTTTGGTATAATTCTGAAGTTTTGAAAGTGCATTAGCTTTTTGATTTTTTTGAACATGGTCCCAAATTTGAACCATGTTTTTAATAAAAATATCGTGCTTTTCTATTCCAAGTAAGTTAGATATTTCTGCTGCACTATTAAGCTCATTTCTTCTTATAAGTTCTACAATTGTAGGATATAAAAATTCTTGATCAAATTCATCAGTTAATAATTCAATATCAGAAATAATTTTAAGAGCTCTATTAATATTTCCTAAATAAATATTCGCCCAAAGTGCATTTTCAAGCAACTCTAAATCAGTTTTTTTAGCCTCTAGAGCTTTCTCCGAAAAGAACAAAAAGTTTTTGTAGTCTCCATTTTTTGATGCAAGTATGCTTGATAAGAAGCTTCCAATAAATAAAGGGTCTAAAACTTCAGTGTAATACTTCTCGTTTTTTAAAACACTTTTATTATAGTCTGTAAAATCTTGAGAAAATGACTCGCTAATTATACAAAAAGCAAAAACCAAAGTTAAAAATTTATAAATATTTAACAATATTTACCTACATATTTGGATAATTAGGTCCACTTCCACCCTCCGGTGTAACCCAATTAATATTTTGAGATGGGTCTTTAATATCACAAGTTTTACAGTGTACACAATTTTGAGAATTTATCTGCAAAGATTTCTCATTTTTTACCCCAACAATTTCATATACTCCAGCTGGACAGTATCTTTGTTCAGGCGCATCATATTCTTTCAAATTAAACTCAATTGGAGTTTTTTTGTTTTTTAACACTAAATGTACAGGCTGGTTATCTTCATGATGTGTAGCTGCCAAAAAAACAGAATCTGTTCTATTAAAAGATATCTTATTATCTGGTTTAGGATATTCAATTTTAATAGAATCTTTCGCCTTCTTTAATGACAAATGATCAGGCTTTGAATGTTTTAATGTGTAGGGTAATAAAAACCCTAAACCTAAATCATTTAACCACATATTAATACCTGAATGGATGTTACCTAATATCAGTCCCCATTTTAAACTGGGTTTTACATTTCTAACTTTCCAAAGATCCTTCCATACACTACTTTTTTTCCAAGATAAATCATAATCCTCTAATAATGGTGAAGGACTGTCTTTGTTTTCTAGTAGCTGCTTAAATGTTGCTTCAGCTGCAAGCATTCCTGTTTTCATTGCATTATGTGTACCTTTAATCCTAGGAACATTAACAAACCCTGCAGAACAACCTATCAAACATCCACCAGGAAAAATTAATTTTGGAACAGACTGTAACCCTCCTTCATTAATTGCCCGAGCACCATATGAAATTCTTTTTCCATTTTCAAAATAATCTTTTATGGAAGGATGTAATTTAAATCTTTGAAATTCTTCATAAGGAGATAAATAAGGGTTTTCATAATCTAAATTCACTACAAAGCCTACAGAGACTTGGTTGTTGTCTAAATGGTACATCCATGATCCACCCGCAGACCCTTTTGAAAGAGGCCATCCTTGAGTATGTAATACAAAACCTGGCTTATGTTTCTTTGGATCTATTTCCCATAATTCTTTAATACCAATTGCATATTTTTGAGGAGAACATTCTTTATCAAGATTAAAGTTTTTAATAATTTTTTTTGAAAGGCTACCTCTTACACCTTCGGCAAAAAAAGTATATTTTCCTCTTAACTCCATTCCAGGCAAAAATCTGTCAGAAGGCTTGCCATCTTTTCCAACGCCCATATCACCAGTTATAACGCCTTTTACCACACCATTTTCATCGTAAATGATATCTGATGCCGCAAATCCAGGATAAATCTCAACACCAAGGTTTTCAGCTTGAGTGGCTAACCATCTACACAAATTACCTAAACTAATTGCATAGTTACCATGGTTGTTCATTAAAGGAGGCAATAAAAAGTTAGGAATTCGGAAAGATTTACTTTTAGTTAACACTAAAAAATTGTCTTCCTTTACTGAAACGTTTACTGGCGCATCAAGTTCTTTCCAGTTTGGTATTAATTCATTCAGAGAAGACGGGTCAAGAACATCTCCTGATAATATATGTGATCCTATTTCAGGACCTTTCTCTAAAACACAGACTGAGATATCGAAATTTTTTTCATTTGCAAGTTGTTTTAATTTTATTGATGCACTTAATCCAGCTGGACCACCTCCAACAATAACTACATCATAATCTATATACTCTCGATCCATATTGACCTCAGCTAGGTTGAAATTATTGTAGTTATTATTTAATTTATTTTTGTAAATATGCAATTATAAAGAAATCATCTTTGATAAAAACATAAACTATTCATATGAATGATAATAAAAAAAAGATTAATGATTTTATTGAAATATTAAAATGGCAGATTGATATAGGTGCTGATTCCATGGTTGAAGAGAAAAAAAATAACCTTTTTTTAAAAAAAGAAAAAATTGATAAAAACCAAATAACAGAAGATTTTTTTTCTGAAATGCCAAGTAATATTGTAGCTAATGATCAACTGGTTATAAATAAAAAAAATGATCAATATTTAAAAGAATTAAAAAACTGTTCAACATTAGAAATGTTAAAAGATGCTATATTAAAATTTGATGGTTGTGATTTAAAAAAAACTGCTACTCAAATAGTGTTTGCTGACGGAAATCCATCTTCAGACATTATGTTTGTTGGTGAAGCGCCAGGAGCTGAAGAAGATCGTCAAGGAATACCTTTTTGTGGAGCAAGCGGCCAACTATTAGATAGAATGTTAGCCTCAATAAATTTAGATAGGAAAAGTGTCTATATTACAAATGTAATTCCTTGGAGACCACCAGGAAATAGGACACCAACCGATAATGAAATTGATTTAATGAGACCATTTTTAATGAAACATATAGAAATTGTTATGCCTAAGATACTGGTAGCTATAGGTGGTTCATCTGCAAAAGCAGTTTTAGACATTAAAGGTGGCATTTTAAGGCATAGAGGAGTATGGAGTGAATTAGAATTAGACAACGGTAAAAAAATTTCAACAATACCAACACTCCATCCAGCCTATCTAATGAGAGCACCCAATCAAAAAAAATTAGCTTGGGAGGATCTGAAATCAATAAGATCAAGGCTAAGTGTATTGTAAAAAAAAATATGAATTTTATTTCAAAATTTATTTTAATTTTATCATTAACTTTTTCAATTACTGTTAATGCAAATGATTTCGATATCCCTAAACCATTAAATAAAAACGATGAAAATTTATATAAAGAAATTTTTGCCCTTCAAAATGAAAGCAATTTTCAAGAAGCAGATAAACTTACTGAAAAAATTGAAAATAAAATTTTAATAGGTAGAGTAAAAGCTCAAAAATACCTTCATCCTACAGGATACATCTCAAAATTTATTGAATTGAAAGAATGGTTAGAAAATTATAATGATCACCCTTCAGCATCAAGAATTTATTGGTTATCAGAAAGAAAAAAACCTAAAAATTATAAGTCTGCAAAAAAACCATCTCAGGGATACCTTAGTGGTTTTGGGAATGCAGACTTTGTAAGCTTAAGACCAAGAATTCCAGCATCTTATTCTGGCAGAGTTGCGCCCTCTGTTACACGACAGGTAGCATTTACAATAAGGAAATATATTAGACGCTCTTGGCCTACAGGAGCACTTGATTTTTTAAATAAAAAAAGCTCTAGACGAGTTTTAACTGATGGAGAAGAAAGTCAATTACATTGGGAAATAGCGCATGCTTATTTCATTTTTAGTAAAGACTTTGAAGCAATTACAGAAGCATCAAAATCTCTTTTGATTTCAAATGGACAAAATGC
>MDTC01013248.1_pt1 | contig 10057 bp, 6 predicted proteins | sample 811181 | NCBI WGS metagenome assembly MDTC01 (sample SAMN05326644, study PRJNA326480) | marine metagenome | isolation source: seawater | place: Pacific Ocean: North | collected 2011
CAATCGCTTCTTTGGCATGTTCGCCGTTGAAAAAATCCTTGGGCGTCAATTGGCACCGGAGGAATACCGCCCTTGGCATTCCCCGCAAGCAAGACGCAAAGAAGTTATCAATCTCCTCACCCCTTAACATCACCGCAAAAGAGAACTGCGAGTTCTTTTTCGAGCTTCTCGCGAGCGATGAAAGATTGGTTTATAGTTCGACGGGTTCAACGATTTAACCTCCTCCGGACAGCCTAAATGTCCAATATAATACAGCTCGTCCTGTAATAAAAAGGACATCTCCACCGTCGAATTACCAAGAAGTGAGATGGAATGATACAGAGGCAAACCTAACTATACAATTCCCACTTTTTCAGTATGCTTCATAAGCGGCAACCTGTCCGCAAGCGCAACCTATCTCTCCCAAAAAACTGCCAATGGATCGCAATTGCCGCTCTGCTGTCTCGTCACCCCGTGATCGAAATAGCCCATCACCAGTTCGCCGCTCAATAAAGATTGGTGCATATGCCTTGCTCAGCGAATGCAAAGCACTGAACACCGCAATGGATGCTGTGGCGAAACATTTGGCTTTCCGCCCTGAGATGCGACTGCATGTCGGGGAGACTGAATTGCTACAAGCACTAAGTTGTCATCAACTCGACCTGGCAATCTTTCCTGCAGCTCCCGAAGCCCCCCTCTTTGACTGCACTATCATTGGCCATGCACCCGTGTCTTTGGTCGTGGAAGCACCCAATACTGCAGGATTTCGCGAAGAAAACCTTCGCTTGTCTGGTCGACCAGACTACGTATTCTGCCTGCCCTGCGAACGCCGATTCCCGAAGCTCAATCGCTTGGTCCGTAGCGAGCTGGAACGCTTGGTGCCAGAGGCTATCTTTGTGAACTATTACACCGACCCCAAAGAACTGATGTTCAATGTGAAGTGTGGCGCAGGCTGTTTGAGTCTACAGCAACAAGGATCATTCGACGATCCCAAGATCGCTTGCCTGCCAGTAAGCGATGTCGCTCCAGTCCCCTTGTTCGTCGCTTGGCGGCGTGACGATACGCTGGGTGAACAGATCAAATCCATCGCCGAGCTTAGCCCAGCACCCTCAGGAAGCGATGGCCTGATTGCTTAATAATCTAGCGATTCGCCGTCAGAGGAGCACGCCGATAAACTAGCAGAGCGCCAAGGAAAGATAGAATACCAACAATGGCCACGGCCCAGCAGATAGTCTGATAACGCTCTAGCAAAGCCATTTCCGATTTCAGAAAACCTCCAAAGAACAGCAAGGCAACATAGCCCAAGTAACCTGCGGAATCGGCCAGGTACATAAGATAAGCCATGTTACCTTTATCCCGAGTGAGTGCCACCAGCCGCTCGAAGACTGTGGTGTGCACTACCACATAGGGCAAATACAAACCAAGGCCGGTCAAAACCATAAAATGAAAACCCGTCAGACTGTCGCTCTTGAGGCCAAGCAAGGCAAAGACCACCAAGCCAAATCCAACAATACCCATCGCCAAGGATGTGAGAAGCGCACGATGATTGTTTCGTATGATCACCACCACACCTGCTATCACTGTCACCATCACCATCACCAACGTCTCTGACAGAGCAAAGATGGAAGGTTCGCCACTAGTACCCAAAGCCGACCAGAGCTCCACGGCAAAGTCATCACGCAAGGTTCGTAGAATCGTGATCATCAGGAAACCGATAATCACGCAACCAAGACCCAGGCCATGCCGGCGGATCCAGCCCCAGCGATCCGCGCCCGTCATTGGTTCACGTGGCGCCCGTTCCTCAAGATCTTCCGCGGAAGGTTTCGGGATCTGCGTCAGCATGCCGACAAACAGAATGAGCGGCAGAATGAAGATCATCCCCGCCGTGGCAGGCATCCACGCTTCCGAAAAACCTCTCAGAAGTAACCACGCACCAACTGATTTCACTAAGCCCGAGGCAAAGATGAAACTCGCACAGAGTCCAGCAACAAAAGCTTCCGTCAATCGCCTCCCCTCTAAGAATCCAACCACTAAACCATAGATCATTCCTAGCGGAATCCCATTCAGAAACAGACAAGCCATTTTCAACGAAGGCGGCACCAGACCAAATGCCACCAGCGCCAGTTGCGCGACCCCGATTAGGCCTAACAAGGCAATAGCGCGTCGTTCCGCCGTCATTTCAGAGATGACTTTGATGCCAATGAACTTCGACAGCATATAGCCTAGCACTTGAGCGCCCACAAGGCTCGCCTTGATGCCAGGTTCAAACGGATCCGTTTCATAGGTCGCTGCCGTGAATGGTTTGCGAAAACCATACATGCAAGCATACGTTCCAAACGAGGCAACTGCACACCACAGAGTGAGCACCAAAGGATGAGCAAGCCAGCGTTTGATAGTCATGACTTTAAGGGAAGGCAGTTCGTATTTATCAGGTCGATGGACAAACGGCCACGCGAGGCCAACGGCGACTCAGGGCAAGTTCAAAGGCTTCGTCAAGATTCGTCAACGGAATAGGCTCAGAAACCAGCCGATCCCAAGGGTAGGCATCGTATTGGGTTTCCAAGAAGCCAATGCCCGATTTTAAGTGTTGTGGAGCATAGTTGTGAATCCCTCGCAAAGTCAGGCATTTGCGAATCACACAGTCACCTGTCAGGTCCAGGGCACTTTCAGGATGCACCAATCCAGCAAGCACATACTGCCCTCCTGGTCGCAATACCCGAATTCCTTCAGCGATAACCTTGGGAGTTCCCGCCACCTCAAGCACCGCATCCACGCTCTCCGCACCAAGGCCATCGCTACTCGCAAAAACTCGGTCCGCACCAAAAGCCTGAGCCAACTCACGCCGCGTAGGGTCAGGATCCACCATCACGACCTGCTTCCCAGCTTCATTAAGCAGGGCGGCCCCATAGAGGCCTAACAAACCAGCACCCTGAATCAACACATGTTGGTGCGCATCGGACAAGGTCTCAACGACAGCCACCATTGTTGCCAACGCACAATTGGCTGGGGCAGCCATTGTGTCCGAAACATGCTGAGGCAGCGGCAAGATCGTCGTTCCCCGCCGCAATACCACATGGCTAGCAAAGCAGCCATTCAGCCCATGACCATCCGTTGCCGCAGCATGCCCATACTTGAAAAGGTCCGTACATTTCTGAGGCAACTGCCAGTCACTGCAGGCAGGACATGTCCCGCACGATGCCGCCAACGTCCACGTCACCCGCTGCCCAAGTAAATCAGGATGAAGCCCAGGGCCTAACTCCGTCACCGTGCCAACACCCTCATGCCCCAGACTTGCCGGCAACGACGCAGAACGCCGCCCGGCATGCGTGTGCAAATCAGAACCGCAGATGGTTGCCAACGAAATCTCAATCAAAGCCTCACCCTCAACAAGTTCGGGCCTACCAACATCCGACTCCTCTCGAAACGCCCGCCCTGTGCCTTCAAAGACCATGCGCGTGATTGAAGAAGAAGGATGCATATTGAAGATTTTGCGCCGATTATGCCCAGGAATACAGGAAATCGTCGATACCAATATACGTTCTCTTGGCCTACAACTTCAATGATAGGGACTTCTCTGCGCAAGGCACGCTTCTGCTGCGGCCCAAAGAATCTCCAGACAGGTGCAACAATTGCATGTCGATAGCCGTCCTGCTAGGCGAGCACGATCTGCGACCTCACATTCCGAGTCCACTGTAGGCGTCACAGCGATGACGTCTATTGCGCCGCCAGCTCGATCCTTGGCAATGGCTCGTATGCTGGGGATGCCACATAAGAGGTGCTGAAGCTGTGGAACCATATGCCTACGATCAAACGCACGATGGAGCGATCCCGGTTGCTGAGCACCACTTACAACCACCGCATTGATCAGATCGTACGTCGCAAACCAGCGACGTATGAAATCTTCGATGCAATTCTCTGCGAACATCCCCATACCTCTACAGCCCCTAGCAAGATTACTGAAACAAACCATTTTCGCGATTATATCGACGCCGCTCTCTAAAAATTGCCCGAGACCCCAGGCAGCATTTTCGTCCTGCATCAGGCAACGGACTGCCCTTTGGGGAGATTGCTGCCGCGCTCGATTTGCTTATCGGTAGCGTCAGCGTCTACCTCTCGCACGCTCGGGAGAAAGCTGAGCCACTTTTAATCGACCGACAAGAGTCATGGACTCAGACTAGAAAGCATTCGGCAACTGCGACGAGCAACAAGGCTGGCGACTGCATCCCTCTTGCTCTGCAACATCGTCGATGAATTTTCAATCGGCCAGATTCTTAAGATCGCCACCAAGCTGAAAGGCGACATGATCACTAAGGAATTGCTAGAGCAACTCGTAGGACTAGGCAATATCGAGAAAGAGATAAAAAAGCAGACCAAAGAGGCTGACGATTCTTTCTCGTAGATTTTCCAGGTCAAATGGCGGCAAAATCCGCCTGGCGAACCTGCGCCGAGTTGTCGTGGCTTTCGCGCATATGTGGAATATCAATTCAGTTCCGCTTGGCGATCTTCGGCAGCAAGGATGACAAGAGCACACCCGCCAACAGAATCGTACTGGTCCCCAAGATGATCGTCATAAAGTTGTGAAACTGACTTTGATCGGAAAGAGATAGCCAGACAATCACAAACACACCAAGGACGGTCGCAATAGCTGCTTGCGGATTTCCGGCCCGTTTCGAAATAAGGCCTAACAAGAAAAGTCCAAGCATACCACCACTGAAGATGCCCGACAAATTCCACCAAGCATCCAGGGCACTTTTCTGGCCAATCATTGCAATCGCCATTCCTGTGCCAGCCAATCCCCAGACCAAGGTGGTGATTCGCAACACACGCATGGATTCCCCTTCCCCAGCACTCGGACGGATGAAACGCTTGTAAACATCACACAAGAAAAGCGACGCTGAGCTGTTGAGACTCGTGTCCACACTGCTCATGGCCGCAGCAAAAATCGCAGCGATCAAAAGCCCTGTGACGCCCACAGGCAATTGCGTCACAATGAAGTGTGGCAATACAGAGTCAGGCGCATTAGCCGAATCCACTGATGCTGGCAAGAGCTCTGGCTGCGCAGTGTAGAAACTGAACAATGCCGTTCCGATGAAGAAGAACAAGGCACTAATGGGTACAAACAGCAAGGCCCCTAACCAAACGCTAAACTTGGCATCACGATCGGTCTTTGCAGTCAGATAACGCTGCACGAAACTTTGATCGATGCCGAAATTCTGTAGATTGATGAAAATGCCATAGACTAGCACCACCCAGAACGTGGGCTCGATGACCGACGCTCCCATGCTACCAAGGCTAAACTTGTCGTGTTCCTTGGCGATGTCGAACAACTGACCAGGTCCCTCTGGCATGCCGCCTATTAAAATGACCGCGCACAACACCGCCCCCGCCGTGAGCACCACACTTTGAGCCACATCCGTCCAGATCACCGCCTCAATGCCACCGAGTAAGGTGTAGATCGTGACCAATATGCCGGTGACGATGATGATGGTTTTCAAATCCCACCCGGTCAATGGCATTAACGCTAGCGCAACTAAGTAGAGTATGGTGCCCATGCGCGCCAGTTGCGTCAGTAAATAACAACCCAAGGCATACACGCGCGCCCATGGCCCGAAACGCGCCTCCAGATGGTGATAGGCCGAGATCTCATTACCCTTGCGATACAGTGGCACAAAGTATTTGGCCGCCACCCAAGCAGCAATGGGCAGCGATAAGCTGAACACCCAAGGATTCCAATTACCGGCAAAGCCCTTCCCCGTGTTGCCTAGGAAGCCAATGCTGCTGACATAAGTGCCAAAGATCGACAGCCCGACCGCCCACCCAGGCAAAGATCGACCTGCGGCCATGAACTCCTGGGTCTTCTGACTCTTGCGCGCAAACCAACAGCCCAAGCCAAACACTCCGCCCATGTAGGCAAGAAGCACAATGAGATCGATCGAACGTAACTGGCTTTCCATCAAGGTAGCCTACGCATGATGCCCATACTACGTGAAGCTTGAAATGCAAGTATAGGGAGCAGGATACTAAGCTACACCACAACAAACAGACTTGTGTAATGCGGTGGCATGTTAGACTAAAACCCTAGGAGTGACCCAAGCAATCGCCAAGATTATATGACAGATGTCTACTTTGTAAGAATCACGATTTTGCAAGTATGGAGTCCCACCCTTAGGCAGCTAGATCCCACAGATAACGGCTGGATCCGGGGCTGCCCACAGTTGTTTTAAGTACAGTAACAAAGTAGGATTAGTCTGCGACTGAACCGATATGGTGCAAGGTTAGCACGGGCCGCCGTGCCTCATCGGAGGCCGGCAGATCCACACTGAGCTTGATCACCCAATCGTTCTGCTCATCAGAATCGACCAACACTTGATCGACCAGCCAACGTCTGAGATCTTGGTCATCGATGTAAGTGTGCTTGCGATTGCGAGCTTCGGGATCCAGCCGAATAAGGTCGTGCGTCTCGTAATAATCGAAGACCATGGTCTCCAGGCGCGCTGCGGTCCACTCTTGATCGTCTGGGTCACCACCTTCGATGACTGATAGTGCAGCAGGCCATTGTTCGTTGCTGAGGGCTTTGAGCAGGTCGAAGATCTGTTTGCGAAGCAAGCGAGTGAAAGCCGTGCGATTGCGTGACAGCGGTGGTAAGCGTTTGTTCGCTTCGGCAGCATCTTTGGCCGACTTCTCGGAATCAGGCACGTAGCTTGGGTCACTCAGCCTCTTCCATTCATCGATCAGGCTGGAATCGACGCTGCGAACCATGTCCTCAAAGAAAGCTTCTGCTTCTTCAATTTCTTCTGTCTTGGCAGCAGGCGGCACCGTCTGGTTCAGAACCTTGTACACCTCAGTGAGGTGACGCAGCAGTATTGCTTCGCTGCGTTGTAATTCGTATTCACCGATATAGTCTTCAAACGACTGATACTTTTCTAACATCTCCCGTGCGATCGACTTTGGACGCACCGCAGACTTCAAAACCCAGGGATGCTTGGCAGCGAAGCGGTTGAACGTGTCGTAGAGAAACTCAGCGTTGGGCTTGGGCCACTCCACTTCCTCGAGCCGTTCCATCCGTTCCTCGTATTCAATGCCTTCGCTCTTCATGGAAGCCACAAGCTCAGTCTTCAGCTTATCGACTTGCTTGCGTAGAATCACCAACGGCTGCTCCAGAATTGCTTCAATCAACGAAAGAACATCGAACACATAACTCGGCGATTCCTTGTCCAGCTCGCCCAGCGTATCAAGCAAGTAAAGGCCTAGAGTCTGGTTCAGGGTGAAGTCCTCCTGCAGATCAACGTTGAGAATAACTTTATGAGCACCGGTACGCTCAGCAGGTGGGATGATGGTAAGGACTTCGCCCTGCACCAGACCGCGAAACAAACTGAACGCCTGTTTCTTCAACGCCTCAAGCCGATTGGGCGGTTCATGACAATCGGCAAGAATGCTGCGAAGAGCAGCACAGCCATCTTCCTCACGGCGACTAAGAACGTTAAGCAAGATGTTATGAGTCATCTTAAATTGAGACTCCAGTTTCTCCGGCAGCGCTGTTTGCAAACGTTGATACGTCGCATCATCCCAGCCAACGTAACCTTTCTCAGGTGGTTTACGTTTGACAATCTTACGCCGCTTCTTCGGGTTTGTTCCCGCTTTGGCATCGAGGCGTTTGTTCTCGATCATGTGCTCAGGCGCTTGAGCCACGACGTAGCCAATACTATCAAAGCCACGGCGCCCGGCGCGTCCGCAGATTTGCTTAAAATCACGCACACTAAGAATGCGCGTACCTTGACCGTCATACTTGCACAATTGGGTGAACAACACTGTGCGGATCGGCACATTCACCCCTACGCCAAGTGTGTCCGTGCCACAGATGACTTTCAACAAACCGCGTTGCGCCAGTTTCTCGACCAAGACCCTGTACTTGGGCAACAGACCAGCGTGATGAATGCCTATACCATGCCGCAACAGTTTGCTCACTTCCTTGCCGTAGGGACTCTTGAAATTGGCATCAACTAACGCTTCGGCGATGGCCCGTTTCTCTTCCTTGGTACAGAAGTTGGTCGACATCAGATTTTGCGCGGTACGCGCGCAAGCTAGCTGGGTGAAGTTCACCAAATAGACAGGGGCTTTGTCACTTTTCACCAACTCAGCAACTTTCTCTTCCAGCGTATCTTCGCTGTAGGTGAATTCGAGCGGCACCGGTCGATCATCCGACTGAACCAGCACGGTGGGAATCTTGGTGAGATCAGTAAGAACCTTCTCAAAGAAATCAGTCTCGCCCAAGGTCGCCGACATGAGCAGGAAGCGGGCTTGTGGCATAATGAGCAACGGAATCTGCCAGGCAGCACCGCGACTGTGATCCGAATAGTAGTGGAATTCATCCATGATCACATCATCCACCCGGGCCAGCTGGCCCTCCCGTAAGGCCAGATTGGCCAAAATTTCGGCTGTGCAACAAATGATCGGCGCACTGGGATTGACAGTGGCATCCCCAGTGATCATACCGACATGCTCAGGCCCAAACAACTGACACAATGACAGAAACTTCTCGTTGGCTAACGCCTTGATCGGCACGGTGTAATACGATCTTTTCCCCTGACAAAGACCTTGGAACTGCAAAGCCAGAGCGACCAACGATTTGCCAGATCCAGTAGGAGTGTTGAGGATCACATTCTTGCCAGCAAACAATTCCAAGATCGCCTCTTCCTGGTGGCAATAGGGATCGATATCCTCCTTCGTCAGATGATCGAGGAAGGCATCGAGGATGGCGTCCGCTGAGGATGGGTCAGAAACGGCGTTTCGGTCGAGGGGCATTTGTGTTCATTGTGGCTCAAGAATCCGGTTTGGCTACTGTCAATAGAGAAAGCTGCATTCGTTGAATGTTAGCACTGGCAAGAAGCGAACACCACGTTAGTTGTAGGTATCATGAGTGACCAGGTGCTTTCTTCCCTTCAATCCAGTATTCGGACCAGCGATGCGGAAACAGCCCAAGCGATTCTGGCACCGCTGAGTGTCGATGAACACCGGCGCGCACTGTCCATGCTTTCCGGGCATGACGCTGAAGCCCTGGTAGAGCTGTTGCCCTCGAGTGATGCGGCTGACTTGATCGAGCATCTAACGGAACCACAGGCAGTAGATTTGCTCGAAGACGTGCCACCAGAGACAGCAGCCAACATCGTGCACGAACTGCCCAGCGACATCAGTGGCGATCTGCTTCGCGAGATGCATGCTAAAGAGTCGCAAGCCATCTTCTCCAAATTAGAACTGGATGACGCCGAGGAGTCGGCGGAATTACGCAAACGAGTCGCCTACGAAGCCAACACGGCGGGTGGTTTGATGACGGAGGAAGTCATCGCCTTTCCACTCCAGACCACCATCGAGGCAGTACGCACGAAACTCAGTGAGTTGGCGAGCGACTACTCAGACGAGGTTGTCCAATATGTGTACGTGACAGAGTCTAACGGCCGTTTGCGAGGCGTACTGCGTCTACGCGATCTCGTAATGAACCGACCGGAACGCAAAGTGGAGGATGTCATGATCCCTGACCCGCATCATGTGTCCGTGACGCTCGACTTAGAAGCTTTGGAAGACATCTTTGAAGCGCGTCACTTCTTGGGTCTACCAGTGACCGATGAATCTGGCATGCTCTGCGGCCTCGTTTCGCGTACCGCTGTGCAAGAAGCTCTGGCAGAGAACCAGGCAGAATCCTACCTGAAATCGAGCGGTATTGTTTCCGGTGAAGAACTGCGCAGCATGCCCATGCAGGTGAGATGCACACGACGCCTAGCTTGGCTTGCACCCAACATTATTCTTAACATCATCGCCGCGAGCGTCATTGCCGCCTACGAGGGTACCTTGCAGGAGTTGGTGATGCTGGCAGTGTTTCTGCCCATCGTTTCTGACATGAGCGGCTGCGCAGGGAATCAAGCAGTGGCAGTAAGCATTCGCGAACTCACGCTTGGCATTCTACGACCTGGCGACTACCTACGAGTGATTTTGAAAGAAGGCCTGTTAGGGATCTGCAACGGTCTGGTCCTGGGCTGTGTGCTTGGCACTGTGGCCGCTATCTGGAAGGGCAATGTTGTGCTGG
>MDTC01077877.1_pt1 | contig 10057 bp, 7 predicted proteins | sample 811181 | NCBI WGS metagenome assembly MDTC01 (sample SAMN05326644, study PRJNA326480) | marine metagenome | isolation source: seawater | place: Pacific Ocean: North | collected 2011
GTCGCGAACTCGAAGTTGGGGGAGTGGACGCTCGAACTGAGCTAATAGTGACTAACACAGCCGCCGAACCGACGAGAGTAAGCGTTTATCTGATTAGCCCTACAAGTGCTCGTCAACTACTCCACCTCGAGGTACCGGGTCTGTCTAGTCGCTCATTAGAAATCGGTGATCACACTGCAGATGAGTTGGTATCAGCTCTAGTGGAAGCCCCAATATCTGGAGTGGCAGCGAGTCGACGTATCCACTCGACATTTGGTTCCGATGTGGCACCTTGTTCATCAGTTGTGGCTAAGGCTTGGTATGTCGCTTCGGGAGACACTCAAGCTGACGCTAGAAGCCAGTTAGTCATATATAACCCCTTACCCATAGACGCGGTTATCGATCTCAGCTTCGCAAGTGAGGCTGAAGTGGGTTCGTATTCCCCAAGAGAGTTAGTCGGATTGGTGGTGCCAGCTACCAACACGATTTCAGTAGATATTGGTGCGCACGTGCGACGACGCGATGTTCTCAGCGCGACAGTGAAGGCACGTTTAGGAAGCGTCGTTGTTGATCACATTCAGACGTTTGATGGTTCCTCGGGTCGGGTCGGTTTTTCAGCAACGCTGGCTACCGCCACTGCCTCGACATCGTGGTACCACCCAGTGGCCGTCTTAGGGGAGAGCGAGCGAGTATCTGTTGTGATGACCAACCCCACAGAATTAGTAGCGGACGTTGAGATCACAGTGGTCAGTGGCGAGGGGGAAACCGACTCAGTAGTTACTACTGTCGGCCCGTACGACGTCACCGAAGTCCAAGTTCTCCCGAAAGCAGAAGAAAAACTTGTGGCTAACACTTTGTTTACTTCGTTTGAATCGTTTGGAATCACCGTCGAGACATCGAATGGAATTCCCATCGTCTCTGGCATGCAACTTACGTCAGGCCCGCTGGGCTCCCCTGGCAAGGAGAGCCCAGAACAAGAACTCCTTTTGGGGAGCGATGAATTAGGAGAAGTCCAACTCCCAGTTGATCGCGAAAGTGGTCTTTCTCTAGCTAGCGGTGCACCCAGCGGGTCGCGAAGCTGGCTCTTGGTTTTGCCTGACGTTGAGGGTGAGGTCCTTGTCGCGATTCAAAATACAAGCTCCTCAAGCGCTTCTGCGTCGGTAACCAGATACGGAAAGCGTCAACGGTATGAAGTGAAATTAGCGGCCTTGGCTACTAAGCATCTCCGGATTGCAGCTGGTAGCACCATAGAAGTCAACTCTGACTCAGAAGTCGTTGTGTCCGCTGTCCATCAAGAACTAAAGGGCGCTGGTTTGAGTTCGGTTTCTGGTATCAGATTTGCTGGAGGAGCTGATGAGTAGGTTGTTGATTGCCGTAGCTATTGCTGCGGCTGTATCGCTGGTAGCTGCTCTGCTCAAGCGTGGTAACGCGGCACAGGTTGTTTCCGTTAGACGCAACGCGCTTCCAACCAGAGTTCCTGCAATAGAGGTCGGCCTCGATGCTGGCCCAGCCATCATCGTCTTTACTGAATCGAGTTGTAACAGTTGCCAGACGGCGGTGCGATTGGTCCGGGGTCCTGCTGGCGCTGGAATTCCCGTTGCGGATATTGAATATGGAGCGGAGCCCGCGCTGCATAAAAAGTTTGCTATCGACACGGTCCCTACAACGCTTGTTGTTGATGGCGAAGGGAACGTCTTGGCTGGATGGACAGGACGCGTCGATCTAGGTGAATTCACATCTGCACTTGCAGAAGTTGTTCAGTCTGATTCAGATTGACCGACAGGTGGAGGTTCAGCGGCCTTGGGTATCTGAGGCGACTCTTTTTCAACTTCGCGCGGCTCAGGAATTAGTTGAGCGACTTCATGTCCACTAATTGTTTCCTGATCTAGGAGCGCTGCAGCAATTCGATCCAAAGCAGAGCGATGTTCGACGAGTGCTTGGCGAGCTCGATTTTCTTGAGTGCGCAAAATTCGCTCAACCTCTTCGTCAATGACTCGAGCTGTCTCATCGCTGTAGTCACGTCCGCTAACTAGGCCATCACCTAAGAACACTTGGTTATCAGAACCCCATGCCATTGGGCCCACCCGATCGCTCATGCCCCATTCAGCGACCATTCGCCTAGCTAGTTCTGTTCCCTGCATTAAATCGTTAGCAGCGCCCGTGGAAGTCACTCCGAAGACCGTGTCCTCGGCCATGCGACCTCCGAATAGAACTGCGAGTCGGTCTTCTATGTAGTCCTGTGAATATGAGTGTCGTTCCTCAGGTAGCTGCATAGTGACGCCCAGAGCTTGGCCGGTGGGAAGAATAGTTACCTTGTGAACTGGATCGGCATTCGCGAAAAGTGTTGCTATGAGAGCATGGCCTCCCTCATGGTATGCAGTGACTTCTTTTTCTCTGTCGGTCATGGCGACTGATTCGCGTCTTTGCCCCATCAGAATCCGGTCACGGGCCATTTCGAAATCATCCTGAACTATGGACTCGCGATTCATTCGTACCGCATTTAGGGCTGCTTCGTTGACGAGGTTGGCTAAGTCAGCGCCACTCATACCGGGCGTCCCTTTGGCGACAGTATCAAGATCTATCTCTTTGGCAGTTGTCTTGCCCTTGATGTGAACCGCCAGAATTGCGCTTCGTTCCTCGAACTCTGGCAATGGCACTACTACCTGCCGGTCGAATCGTCCTGGACGAAGTAGTGCTGGGTCTAAAATATCGGGACGGTTGGTCGCTGCCATCATGACGATGCCTTCGGTGGCTTCGAAGCCGTCCATTTCAGCGAGCATTTGATTGAGTGTCTGCTCTCGTTCATCGTGGCCGCCGCCCACTCCGGCTCCGCGTTTCCTGCCGATTGAATCAATTTCGTCGATGAAAATGATTGCTCGTCCTAACTTGCGCGCTGTTTGGAAAAGGTCACGGACTCGACTAGCTCCGACCCCGACGAACATTTCCATAAAGTCTGACCCTGTGACCGAAAGAAAAGGAACTCCTGCCTCTCCGGCTACAGCTCGTGCGATGAGAGTTTTTCCGGTTCCTGGAGGACCAACTAACAGCACGCCTTTAGGGATTCTGGCGCCGACGGCGGCGAATCGTTCAGGTTCTTTGAGGAAGTCTACGACTTCGGTGATTTCTTGTTTGACTCCCTTGTAGCCGGCTATGTCATCGAATCCGGTGTCGGGTCGTTCTGTGGTGTAGGTGCGAGCTTTGCTGCGCCCGATCGACATGATGCCGCTCATTTGACCTTGTGCTCGGCGTTGCATCCACCAGAAAAGGCCAATGATTAAGACGAAGGGCAGCAGAATCGGAAGGAAACTGAGGAATGGGTTTGATTTTTCAGTGCGAAACTCGACGTCAATGTTGCGATCTCGAAGAAGTTGCAGGTCCGTTTCGGGCAGTTCAATGGGGCCCTTGCTTGTGTAGGTTGTGCCATCGATCGCTTCGGCTCTGATATCTCCGGTCTGGTTGGTTACGACTATGGAGTCGATTCGTCCGTCGGTTACCTCGTCTATAAGGCCGCTGTAGTCAATGGCTGTGCCGCTTTCGCGGTTGATCAGCCCGGGAACAATAACTGACGCTAGAACCAACGCTATGAGCATCCAGATAGACCAGCGAGGCCAGCCTTCTCGGCGACCCTCGGTGCCTTCAGATTCTGGTTCCTGTGTTTCGGACGCCATGTGACCATGCTAGAGGTGCATCGGTGTCAATCATCCGACTAATAAAGGTGTCTATGAGATCCCCGATCCTTTGTCGTTAATTCTGTATCTTCAGCTACGTGACAACTTCGCAACCTCGACTCTGTAGCCGTCCTCTTTGTGCCAATGATGCGCAAGTCCTGCTGTTATTTGATTATGAAACGCGGTTGGTAGAGCTAAAGGCCATAAATAAGACTCGAGACTCGAACCTGATGGAGTTGTGCGCCGTGCATGCTGACAGGTTCCGACCTCCCCAAGGATGGTCTTGTCACGATGAACGTGAGCCGAAGGTAAATGTCGATAGATCACATGTGCAATACGCTTTTCGAGATTAGTTGAGTAGTTTTCGGGCACTTATTCGACTGCCGATTCCTCTTGGGCGTTAACGAGTGACAACATAGAGTTGAATGGCCGCTGTCAACGGAGCTCCAACTCGCCGGTCCGCTCTGCTGCGGTCTGTCCTTTCGCGACTTGGGTACGACGTCCAAGATTGGGTTTCGCTATTGGTGGCGGTGATGGCATCGACGATGGTGCTGTGGGGTCTTGGGCCGTCCGAGATCTTCATAGATAGCACTCCGACAGGCGGTGATATGGGTGCCCATGTCTGGGGACCAGCCTTTTTGCGAGACGAGCTACTCCCATCTTTCCAGCTACGAGGTTGGAGCCCTGATTGGTATGCAGGTTTCCCGGCGATGCACTTCTACATGGTGCTCCCATACCTGTTCATAGTCATAGTTGATTTATTTCTGCCCTACGGTGTCGCCTTCAAGTTGGTAGCAGTGTCGGGCGTTGTGCTTATGCCGCTGGCGGCATGGTTGATGGGACGCCTATCACGGTGGAGGGAACCACTCCCAGCGTTACTTGCCGTGGCTGCGATGCTGTTTGTGTTTGACTTCAATTTCACTATTTACGGGGGCAACATTGCGTCAACATTGGCAGGTGAATTCGCGTTTTCGATAGGGCTCGCTGCCTCGCTGGTATACCTAGGGTTTACAAGCCGCGTGCTAGAAGAAGGAACCCACAAAGGACGAGCAGCGATAGCGCTTGCCGTTGTGGCCTTATGTCATCCGATCACCTTGTTGTTCGCGGTGGCAGCGACAGTGATTCAGGTAGTTACCTGCTCTATTCATCGGCTTCCTCAGAGAACTAGCTCTAAAACCGCAACGACCCTCCTGTTAATGGTGGCGGCCCTTCCAGTAGGGATTTATTGCCTCACCTCACGACTCTTCTTGCCGTTGCTGATTTGTGCGATTGTCACAGTGGTTCTTCTCCTAGCTGAGTTCAAAGGTGCTGTGCGACTTTTGTTCGTTGGCCTAGTGGGTGGCGCTCTCTCTGCCTTTTGGACAGTTCCCTTTCTAATTCGACGGTCATATTTGAATGACATGGGATGGGAAAAACTCGACAATGTAAGAGAAAACCTTTTCTTCCCTGATCGATTGCCGGGCGATAGCGCCAAGATGACCATTATCTGGTTGATCGCGCTGGCACTCTTGGGAAGCATTGCTGGTCTGCTTAGCTGGTACCGACCCGCGCTCACCTTCGTAGGGTTAGCCATTGCTGCGGGTCTAGCTTTCGCCATTTGGCCGCAGCATCGTCTCTGGAATGCTCGTTTACTCCCATTTTGGTATTTGGCCTTGTACTTCTTAGCTGCAGTGGGTGTGTGGTTTTTGTCTAAGGCTTTTCAATCGACAGACCTAAAAAGTTCAGATGATCGAGCTCCTCAGGCTCATCACCTTTGGATACCGGTAATAACACCGATCGTCGCTGGATTAGCTGCCTGCGTCTTCTTGTCTGTTTCGCTTGGCATCGCCCCGGGAGGAAGTTATGAAGAAGATGGTGACTTTCGGTGGGGTCCGGTGAGCATCTCTGCAAAAGATCGGAATTTTGTATCCGGCTGGGCTGCTTGGAATTTCGCAGGCTATGAATCTCGATCAGAGTTCCCGACCTACGAGAGTCTTGTTCGGACTATGAGCGAACTCGGAGAAGACGTTGGGTGCGGGAGGGCACTGTGGGAATACGACCGTGATGAGCTTGGCTCATATGGCACACCGATGGCACCGATGTTGCTTCCGTACTGGACAGACGGGTGTATTGGCTCGATGGAAGGCCTCTATTTCGAATCCTCGGCGACGGTGCCGTTTCACTTCTTAATGCAATCTGAACTATCGGCCAATCCATCGCGTCCCATGAGAGGCCTCAACTATCGCGGATTGGACATAGAGTCAGGAATCCGCCACATGCAGCTATCGGGTGTTCGTTACTATTTGGCGTTCAGCCCAGATGCTGTCGAACAGGCAAACCAGTATCCCGATCAACTAGAACTAATTGCTCGTTCTGAACCGTGGTGGATATACCTAGTCGCTGACTCAGAACTTGTCGAAGGTCTGAGTTTCCAGCCCAATGTTTTGGCAGGGGGGGATCTTGGTGGCCGGGACTGGACTGACCCCGCTATGGCGTGGTTCAACGATCCAACACGATCACAGGTCACAGTGACTGCCGGAGGGCCAGATGACTGGCACCGAATAAACATAACCGGACCTTCGTTCTTAGGTAGAAGTATCTTCGCTGACCCTCTGAAGAGTCCATTGCCGGCAGTTTCAGTCACAAACATTGTTGAAGAAGGCGACATCATTAGCTTCTCTGTAGATCAAGTAGCGGTGCCCGTGTTGGTTAAAGCGTCGTATTTCCCTAACTGGTCAGTTGAGGGAGCGTTAGGGCCATATCGAGCCACGCCTAATTGGATGGTTGTCGTCCCTACAGAGAACCAAGTTACTTTGCGGTACAAAGCGACCTGGGCTGAATACCTGGGATGGTTGATCACGTTCGCCGGCGCCTCCGCAGTCGCATTGGCGATTTGGTCAAAACGGCAAAAGATGGTCACGTGACGGATCAATTAGTTTCCGTCATCCTGCCGGCATATAGAGCAGCGCCAGTCGTCGTTAAGACTGTCGACACGATCCGACGCGCGACGAAGAGCATAGAAATCGAAATCATCGTGGTCGACGATGGCTCTGATGATGACACTTCGAGCCAAGCCCGAACTGCTGGAGCGGACCGGGTCATAGAACTCAGAGAAAATAAAGGGAAAGGTGCAGCGGTTCGAGCCGGTGTTGCCGCAGCCACAGGTTCGTACATCGTGTTCACTGATGTCGACCTCGCGTACGAACCATCTCAAATTCTTAAATTGATTGAGGGACTCACCGCGGGAGCAGATCTCGTAGTAGGCAGTCGACGACACTCAGCCAGCCAAGAGATGACCTCAGGTGGGTTAGCGAGAAAATGGGGGAGTCGCATATTCAGCAGACTGACTTGGATCCTCTTGCCCATCCCTCACTTAGACACTCAATGTGGCCTCAAGGGGTTCACATCCCAAGCGGCTGAACAGGTCTTCGCTCAGGCCAAAGTAGATGGCTTCGCGTTTGACGTAGAAATTCTCTTTGTAGCGCAAAGATTGGGACTGGAGATTAGGGAGATTCCAGTGACTTTGGACCACATAGAACAAAGCACTGTGAAGTTCATCCCCCAAGCGATCAAGATGCTCTGCGACGTTGTGAGAATTCGTGCCTGGTCGATTCTTGGAAGATATGACGACTCGTCGTCGAGGCCTGGTTAGCCTTCTAGATGCGATGGAAGGCCAAATGGTGATCCCACCTGTCGATAAAGACCGTTTAGAAGCGGTGTTTAAGGCATATGACGTCCGGGGATTGACCCCCGAAGAACTAGACGAACCGATGGCCAAATCTTTGGGTGCTGCTTTTGCCAACTTTACAAATGCTGAGGTGGTCGCCGTAGGTCGCGATATGAGGACTTCCGGCGAAGCGCTACTAGCGGCTTTCAGTGAGGGGGTTGTTTCTCAAGGTGTTGACGTTCGAGATATCGGTCTTGCATCTACAGACCTTCTCTATTTCGCTTCGGGATACCTGGATGTGCCAGCGGTCATGTTGACCGCATCCCATAACCCGGCTTCATACAACGGCATGAAATTTTGTCAATCGCGTGCCCGAGCGATAGGAACCGATACCGGGCTAACCGAAATACGCCGATTAGCCGCAGACCCGGCTGAGGTTGCAACCAACACAGGTCACATCGAAAAGGTCGACCTGCTCGACAAGTTTGTGGAACACGCCCACTCGTTTATCGATGTCGACGTTCTCAGACCGTTAAGGATTGTGGTCGACACAGCGAACGGCATGGGCGGACTGGTTGTGCCAGCTGCCTTCAAAGGCCTGCCATTCGAATACGAGATCCTTTATGAAGAGTTGGATGGCACGTTTCCCAATCACCCAGCAGATCCGTTGCAGGCCGAGAATTTGGTTGACTTGCAGGACAGGGTGATCGAATCCAATGCCGATATCGGGCTCGCGTTCGACGGAGACGCAGACAGAGTTTTCTTGGTTGACGAGAACGCCAATTTGATCAGCGGTTCTATAACCACAGCATTAGTAGCTTCAGCCATGCTGGAAAGCAATGGCCCGGGACCGATCCTTCACAATTTGATCTGCTCTCGCTCGACGGTCGAAGTGATCGAAGAGGCTGGCGGCGAGCCGATCAGAACTCGGGTTGGCCATAGCTACATCAAAGAAGTCATGGCTGAAACTGGAGCGATATTCGGCGGCGAACATAGCGGGCACTACTACTTCGCTCGAAACTACGGAGCAGATTCAGGTTTGATAGCGGCTTTAATCGTGCTGGAACGGTTATCTCTAAATGGGGGGCCTATGTCCTCATTAGTGGCTCCGTTACAGAGGTATGCAAGTTCTGGTGAAGTAAATGTGCAAGTTGCCAACACCAGCGACGCTATAGATAAAGTGTCCGGTTTTTTCTCAGAACAGCAGCAAGACCGACTAGATGGTTTGACGGTCGATTGTGGAGACTGGTGGTTCAATCTCAGGCCATCAAACACGGAGCCGTTGTTGCGACTCAATGTTGAAGGGCCCGATGAGGAACAAGTTGGACATCGAGTAGAACAGATTTTGGCTCTTTTTAGTTAAATGCTGCCGTACCCTGAGATATGTCTGAAAAGTGTTGCCACTTAGTCAACCTAGAAGGGTTGAAGGAGAATAAATATGGCTCTTGACCCAGGTTTACTTGAGATTCTGGCTTGTCCTGACGATAAGGGTCCGCTTCGTTATTTTCCCGATGAGGACATTCTCTACAACCCGCGACAAGGCCGTACCTATCCAGTACAACAAGGAATTCCCGTCTTGTTGGTATCTGAATCGACTCTTGTGGATGAAAATGAACAACAAAGACTTGATGCGCTAATAGGAGATGAAACCGGCAACCGGAGCTCCGAGAGTTGACGTGACCACTCCGACCGATTCGCTTGGCATGCAGGCAGCAACACTTGACCTGCCGAACCAAATTGAACGCTCAGCCGTCGAAGCCCGGCAACTCACCGGACTTCCAAGCGCTTCGGAGATTGACCAAGTGGTAGTGCTTGGCATGGGAGGGTCTGGAATAGCAGGGGACATCGTGGAAGCCATAGCCGGCCCACAAATGAAACTCCCCATAGTGGTTAGCAAAGGATATGAATGCCCGAACTTCGTGGGTTCGAGGACGTTCGTGCTGGTCGCTTCGTTTAGCGGCGAAACAGAAGAAACGCTTGAAGCTGCATCAACGGCTCACGATCGAGGGGCTCAGCTCTGCGCAGTGAGCTGTGGAGGCACACTTGCTCGCTTGGTTGAAGAATGGAGTGGAATCTTCCATCAAGTTGACCCCGCAATCCCCATGCCTCGTTGCGCTGTTGGTGCCATGTCGATCCCATTGTTATATGCCTTCAATCACATGGGACTTATTAGCGGAGTCGAGGAGCAAATTGAAGACGCAGTAACGACACTTCGACTGCGATGCGCCGCAATTCGAGAAGGCGCTGATATTTCTAAGCAAGTTGCCGTGGAAATAGATTCCGGCACAGCACTTATCTACGGGGGAGGAAAGATTGGAGAAGTCGCGGCAGCCCGGTTCAAAAATCAGATCAATGAGAACTCGAAGTCACCCGCTTTTTTTAACTCGCTGCCAGAAATGTGTCACAACGAGATGGCTGGATGGGGAACTGTAGAGAGTCTCAATGACGTAAACCTTGTGCCGGTGCACCTTCGACACAGCTACGAGCATCCGCGACTTTCAGAACGATTTCAGTTCAACGAAACCTTGGTTACTCAAGGCAGTAGTGACATAACCGAGGTTCGGGCACAAGGACAAACTCCGCTTGCTCAATTGTTTGACCTGATTCTGGTCGGAGATCAGACCTCACTAGAGTTAGCTGCCTTACATGGGCAAGACCCCGGTCCAATCGACGTACTCACTGAATTAAAGCAACAGCTTGGGCGATGAACATTGCAAGGGGATGCCCCGAGTACCGGTAGGATCTGAAATGTTGCGCCCAAAAC
>MDTC01067154.1_pt1 | contig 10056 bp, 10 predicted proteins | sample 811181 | NCBI WGS metagenome assembly MDTC01 (sample SAMN05326644, study PRJNA326480) | marine metagenome | isolation source: seawater | place: Pacific Ocean: North | collected 2011
CAGCAGGGCCTGCGATTCTGCTGGCCCCGGGTTTCACGCGATGAGGCGCAGGCAACTCTCTCGGAGCCCGACGCCCACGGCCCCGTGGACCGGCCCGTCCTGGGCGTAGCTGGCACCAGTGCCTCTCAGGGAAAGTTCACACTGCAACTGGCCCTGCGGCGACGTTTCATTCAGATGGGATACAGAGTCGGGCAGATCGGGACGGAGCACCACGCGGCACTGTTCGGCATGGACTTCGCGTTTCCCATGGGGCATGGCTCCACAGTGGATCTGGCAGTCGATCGCTATCCGGAGTTCGTCGATCGCGTCATGAGGAGAATCAACGCCGAAGATCAGCCGGATCTTCTCCTCGTCGGCGCACAGTCCGGTACGGTGCCCTTCGATCTCAATGACCATCGCACGATGACGTTGCCGACACTGGCTTTCCTGCTGGGCGCCAGGCCGGATGCGGTGATCCTGGTGGTGAATGACATCGATCCGGAGGACTACATCGAGGACACCATCGCCGGGCTGCGCGCGGTGGTTCACGCCGAGGTGATCGCCCTGGCCGTCAGTGACCGGGGCAAGCAGCTGAATCAGAGGCACGGTCGATCATGGATGACGCAGCGCCAAGATGCCCCGGCTGAACTCCAAGCTACGCTCCAACGACTTCAGGAGCGCTTCGGCCTTCCCGTCGTGCAGATCACGAGTGAAGCCGGCATCATCCGAGTCTCCGATACCGTGGTCGCACACTTCTCAAGAAGCCAGGAGGCGGCACAATGTCAGAGGAAGAGCGCGTAATTGAGCGTGTGCGCGAGTTGGTCGTCACGTCGCTGCAGCTGCCTGTCGAAGCCGCGCAGATCGATGTGGACGAGCCGCTCTTCGGCGGGGACGCCACCGTCGACTCCATGGGGTCACTGGAGATCGTGGCAGCCATCGAAAGGGAATATGGGTTCCAGGTTCCGGACGATGATCTGAGGGTGGAACTGTTCGACTCGGTGCGCACTCTCTCAGCGTACGTACTCAGTCGCCGGGAGCCAGTCGCCGAGACCGGCAGCTGAGTCAAGGCTCGATCACGACCTTCATCGAACCTTCGGTGCCCGTCACGTCGATCCCTTTGGCGGTGTCGGCCAAGCTCATGCGGTGGGTGATAAACTTGTCCAGCGGCGCCCTCGTGTTCTTCAAGAAGGACAGGGCCGTCTTGAACTGCATGGCGGGGTAGGCCCACATGCCCCGGATGTCGAGATCCTTGAAGCAGACGACGTTGGGATGGATCTCGACACCGCCGGGATCGGTGAAGTGGCCAACTTCAACGACGATGCCGCCTCGGCGCACAAAGTCGAGAGATTCCTTGAAGACGATGGGCACACCCGCCGTCTCGATGACGATATCGGGACCGACGCCGTGGGTCATCTTTTTCACGGCCTCCAGCCGTTCGTCCAGCGAGCCCGACGCACCGATCGTCTCGTGGGCACCCATCTGTCTGGCCAGCTGCAGCCGCGACTCCGACAGGTCACTGGCGATGATGAGATCCGTTCCCACGTGAGCCAGGGTGGCGACGACGAGCTGGCCGATGGGACCGGCCCCGAGAACCAGGACGGACTTGTCCATGCCCAGCCCTTCGGCGATGTGGGGGATACCGGGCGCCAGGGCCCGCTCGACGGCCCGCGTCGCCACGGCGGCCGGCTCGGTGAGCACGGCGATCTCGCTCGACAGACCATCGGGGACCTTGAAGATCCAGGAGCGTTTCGTCAGATGCATGTACTCGGAGAAGCCGCCCCGTGGTGCGGGTGCCGCTTCACTGGAGACGAAGCCGTGTACGTAGCGGTTGGCGCACAGAGTCGGGCGCTGCGGCATGTGCAGGCAGTACCAGCATTTGCCGCAGACGGTGGAGCTCGGTGTCGTCGTGATGCGGTCGCCAACAGCGACTGGGCCACCGACGATGGCCATCTCGTCGGTCGCCTTCGGGCCCATCTCCTCGATGGTTCCGATCAGTTCATGGCCGGCGATGATGGGGAACTGCAGAGCCATGTGGCCGGCAAACATGTGCTTGTCCGAGCCACAGATTCCTGTGCGTTCCACCTTCAGAAGGATTTCGTCGTCGCCGATCTCAGGCCTGGGAAAGTCGTGAAGTTCGATCGTCCCCGGCTCGGTCATGACGGCGGCCTGGATGGTGCTCATCGGTAGGTCTCCTGTTATCTGACTTTGCCGCGCGCGGCGATGGGCCAGACGGCCTCCAGCCGGTCGTCGCGTACGGCGTAGATCTGGTCGTGCAGGTTCATCGTTGTGCAGCCGTGCCCCGGGATGAACTCGATGAGGTCGCCGGGCTGCAGATGACAATCACCACCGACGGTGCGTAGACGACCGTGCTCCTCGGAGAGCGCGTGGCATTCCAGAAATCGCAGGCCCTCAGGGTCCCAGCCGACTTCGATTCCCTCACGGGAGGGCAGCCTCACGAGAGGGAAGCCGTGTTCGGGTGTCAGTGTCTTCAGGCCGGCGTCTGTGATGGCCTGGTCGGGTGTGGGACGGCTGGTCACGGTGGTCAGTACTGTCAGGGCGTTGCGGAAGCCCAGGTCGAGTTGACCATAGGCGGCATCCATCAGCGCGTAGGAACCGGCCTGCACTTCGGTGACGGCGTCGCACGCGGTGGAGATATAGTAGTCCCCGGTAGCCGAGGTGGAGACGATGTCGACGGACAGTCCGGAGGAGCGGACATTGGTCACGGCAGTAGAGAGTCGCTCCAGGCATTCACGGGCACCGGACTCTCGCTCGCTGGCATCCGGCAGATCGACGACATGTCCCTGATATCCCATGATGCCGGCGAAGTGCAGGTTTGTCGCATTCTCCACCGCGCGGCACAGATCGACAGCCTCCTCTGATTCGGCCAGTACGCCACATCGGTTGTGGCCGATGTTGACTTCCACAAGAAGTCGCGGTCTGACGCCGGCGGATCCGGCAGCCGAGTCGAGGTCGGCCAGGTTGTCGGGATGGTCGACCGCCGCCATGATGTTGCATCGGCGTGCCAGTTCCATGAGACGGGGAATCTTGAACCGGCCCACGACCTGGTTGGCGATGAGGATATCGTCAATGCCGGCATTGGCCATGACCTCCGCCTCCCCGAGCTTGGCACAGGTGACGCCAATGGCGCCGGCCTGCAACTGCAGATGGGCGATGGCCGGCGTCTTGTGGGACTTGGTGTGAGGACGCAGATGCTTGCCGGCCTGCGCAAAATGTGTGGCCAGCATGTTGATGTTGTACTCGAGGTCATCGAGATCGACGAGAAGTACCGGCGTGTCGATCTCGTCGACGGGCATGCCGATGTGTTCGGAGGGCATCACGTGGTCGTCGTCCGCTACCAGTCGAGCAGGTCGCCCTGGGCGTCAAACTGCATGTCCGCCGCGGGTGCCGTCACCGACAGATCCTGCCGGCCCTCCATCTCCTTCTCGTAGGCTTCGGAGACGAGCAGCTCACCCAGGTGCAGCGTGTCGCGGACCCGCAGGACTCTGGCATTTTCGGGTTCGACGAAACCGACGGTCCGCAATGCCTGTTCCAGGCACTCTCTGTCCGTGGCAAAGTGCACGGGGATGGCAGCCCCCGAAGGCGCATTCCCCGTCATGCAGTTGATGACGGTGGCTTCCACGTTCATGCCGTCGACGATGCGCTTGTGGCAATACTCGGCCATGCCGATACCGGCGGCGTTGCCGTGGGTCTCCGGGGTCAGACCCCGCACCAGGACGCGGGTCACCTTGGGGAACTCCTTCTCCGCCGCGGCGTGGTCGTTGAACTTGCGGCCGATGACATTGGTGTCCATGCCGGAGCCGGAGATGTTCTTGCCCATGGCGTCGATGACGAGCAGATCGACGCGATCGAAGGGCAGCCGCGGCATCCATTTCTTGGCCAACACGAGCAGCTCCTTCTCACGCTCGGCGAACTTCTCAGGCGGCACGGCGTCGAGCATGGCCGTCTGGTCGTACTGATTCTCGACGATGGCCAGACCGAAGAGCACGCCACACTTGTCGATCACCTGCTGGGCCACCCCGCGGATGATCCGATCAAAGGAGTACTGGACGATAGCCTGGTGGTAGAGAGCGGCGCCCTTATGCTTGCCCAGGCCAATGAGCATCATCTTGTGCAGGCCGCTCTCGATTTCGCCGACAAATCCGGTGTGTGGCTTGATCCGTCCCGAGACGACGACGTGGTCGGCTTCACTGGCGTACTTGTCGAAGTAGACCGGCACCTCGCCCTCGACGGTGCCGACCTGCACGACCTCCATGGTGGAGCGGATCGGACAGCCGACGAAGTCTTCGGTTACACCGTAGCTCTCGATGATCTCCTGCTGGCCTTCGGCGGTACCGCCGCCGTGGCTGCCCATGGCGGGTACGATGAACGGCTTGGCACCGAGGTCTTTCAGCGCCTCGACGATTCCTTTGGTGATGACGGCGATATTGTTGATGCCGCGGCTGCCGACGGTGACGGCGACGCTGTCGCCTTTCTTCACTTTGCCCGACAGATCCAGCCCCTCGATCTGGGACTTCACCGCAGCGGGGATGTCGTCGACCTGGGGTGCCTCGAAGTGCTGCGACACCTTCATCATACGCGGGAAAGCCATAGACATCTCACTCCTTAGATTGCGGTGCGGAACAGCGTTTTCATATCGTCCAGTGTCGTCTGGCGCGGGTTCACCCGGACGTTGCCGCTCTGCATGGCGGCCTTCGACAGGGCGGCGACACCGCTCACCTTGACGCCCGCCTCGCGCAACTGGCCCGGGATGCCGAGGTCGTCGTTCAGTTGCCGGACCTGCTCGACGGCGAGACAGGCGGCGTCGTAGTCGCTGAGACCATCCGTGTCTTCACCCAGGGCCTGGGCGATATCGCCGAACTTGGCGAGGCGCGCCTGCAGATTGAAGTCCATGACGTGTGGCAGCAGGATGGCGTTGGCTATGCCGTGATGCACACCAAACTGGGCGCCTACCGGGTGGGACATGGCGTGCACGTTGCCGAGGCGGGTCTGGGAGAAGGCCATGCCCGCCATACAGCTGGCCAGCAGCATTTGCTCCGTGGCCTCGAGTTCATAGTCGTTGGCGCAGGCCGTGCGCAGGTGTTGGCCGATGAGTTCGATGGCCCCGAGGGCGATGCTCTCCGTCAGCGGTGTCGCCATCAGATTGGTGTAGGACTCGATGGCATGGGTCAGCGCGTCCATGCCCGTGGGGCCACCCACCGCCACCGGCAGTGCGACACAGAGTTCGGGGTCGAGAACTGCCACCTGTGGTGCGATCTTCCAGCTGATTACCGGGTCCTTGTTCTGGGTCTTCGGGTTGGTCAACACCGCAAAGGGTGTGACCTCGCTGCCTGTACCATAGGTAGTGGCGGCGCAGACCAGGGGTGGGATGTCGCCGGTGATCTTCGCCGGCGCCCCGAGATACTGGTCGATGCGACCCCCATGACTGACGAGGACACCGATCATCTTGGCCACGTCCATGGGGGAGCCGCCGCCGAGACCGAGGATGGCATCACACCCCGCCTGCGCGTAGGCCCTGGCGCCGGCGGTGACGTTGCGGGCGACGGGGTTACCGACCACGTCGGTGAACAGGGCGTACGGGATCTGCGCGTCGTCGAAGACGGCCGTTGCCTGGTCGACGATGCCGGCGTCGGCCAGACCCTTGTCGGCGACGACGAGAACCCGGCTCCCTTCGGGGAACAGGTCGGGAAGGCGGGAGATGGATCCGGCCCCGTGGACGACACGGGTGGTCAGGCGGAAATCGGCGATGGTCTGGAAGGGCATGGCGTCGAGCTGGTTACGTGTCTGAGAAGAGAGGAAAGTAGAAGGGGGCGAACAGAGCGGCAAGGAGTTGTCCGGATACCCTCGTCGCGAGTCAGTAGTAGGTGATGAGCCGACGAAACCGACTCTACCTGCCGATTCTCCTGTCGATGGCCCTCCACCTGCTGCTCCTCTGGCTCTTCCGCGACTGGGGAGAGGAGCGGATCCGTGCCGCGCTGCGCCCGGCGACGCTGCCCTCGGTTCCATCTGCGTCTCCCCGTTTCCAGCCCCAACGGCAGCCGGTCCTATCACAGGCCACGATGGAGATGATCCGTCGCTCGACGGATGCCGACGACCTGGCTTCCCCCGCCTTGCCCGGTCTCGAGGATCCACTGCGCTACGTGCGCCGCTGGCACCGGTCAGGCCGGCCCTGCCCGATGCCGACGTGTCGACCGCGGGTGACAGCGCCGAAGGTGGATTGTCGCCGGAGTCCTTCGCCAACCGGATGACCGAGTTGCAGCGCTGGCGCCTCCACTCCCTGCCCCTGGCGGACACGACATCAGAGGCCGCGGCGAGCCGCCGTCGGGCCGAGGACATCGTCGACCGGGCCATCGAAGCCATGGGCGGGCTCGACCGCCTGCTGGCCGTGCGGGACATGTCGGTGTCAGTGGAAACCTGGAACAGCCGCAGCTATGTATGGGCCCCCGGTCCGACGCGCTACTACCGGCGGGGCACCGGTTTTCGCGAGGATCTGCAGCGAGGCATTTCGCAAGGCACGGATGGCCGCCTCAACTGGCGTATCCGCTACGGCGTCCTGCGACCGCCGCCTGATCTGAGACAGCAGGCGGAGCGCTGGGATTTCCTGTCACGCTTCCGAGGTGACGGCATCGTGGTTGACTACGTGGGTACACGCCTGATCCGGCGGGAGCGCCGCGAGGTGATCCGTGTTCTCGATGTGAAGTACGGGGACGAGTACCTGGCCTGGTTCGATCCCGACTCCGGCCTGCTCGTTGGCCAGGGCGAGGGGAGACGTCACGTGTCCTATCTGGAGTACCAGAAGGTGGCGGGTGTGCTCGTGCCACGACTGATCGGCTCCGAGGCGGGGATCCCCCGGGAACGCTGGACGGTGTCGATCGACCAGGGACTGTCGGCGGATCTCTTCGCCGTACCGCCGGAGCGATCGTGGGAGCCGGAGCACATGAGCCGGATCGTGAACGAACATGTGGCGCGCGTCAGCGAGCCAGTGCGGGTACGGTGGAAGGCCTTCTACCAGGCGCCGCAGCCGATGGCGCCGGACACACCCAACGCCATCCTCGCAACGGCTGAGACGACGGACCTGGTCGAGGCCTACACCAGGCGTAAGCTGGAGTCTGCCGGTGTCCTCGCTCGGGAAGGCCCATGGCACCTCGAGGCGTACATCGATCGATACTATCAGACCATCCCGCCGCCTTCTCCGCCATGGCGGCAGGTGGAGATCGTCGTCATCCTCTGGAAGGAAGGCGACACGCAAGCGCGGTGGTCGGACCGATTCGTCCGTCGCTGGCCGGTGACGAGGCGGCCGGCTGTGGATGATGTGATGGCTGATGCGTGGACATCAGAAATCCTGACGCGGCTGGCCCGTGGCTGGCCGCAGGCCCTCAAACTTCAGTCCGGGGCCGACTCGAGCCGATCCAGCAGCTCATCCAGCCGGTAGATCACATCGCCTTCGGGGGGGCGGTCTCGATCGTGTTCCAGGTGGATGTAGCGCACCCCGGCGGCGGCGCTGGCGTCGCGGTCGTAGCGACCGTCGCCGACGAAGACCGCCTCCTCACGTGAGATGGCGAACTTCTCGAGAGCCAGCAGCAGCAGATCGGGCGCCGGCTTCAGCGGCGCATCCTCACGACTGAGCAGCAGGTCGAAGCGCAGCCCGAAGGTGGTCACCACGTGCTCCATCGCCTCACGGTGGTTGTTGGTGATCAGTGCGAGCCGCCAGGGCTGCGCTTCGAGCTCGGCGAACAACTCGATCAGCCCATCATTCGCTACAGCGTCACGCACCGACGCCATCTCGATGTCGCGCACGATGTCGTCGGCCTGTCGGGCCTCCTCTTCGGACAGCGAGTAGATGTGCTCCATGATACCGACGCCTTCGGGCACCCTGACGCGGGCACGGAGATCTTTCCAGTCGATGTTGGGCACGGTTAACGTGCCGTCCATATCGAACAGGACGCCCCTGATGTTATTGGGCACGTAAGTCATTGTGAAATATATAGTTAGGGTTTTTCGGTTTGCGCGTCATCCCTCAAACACCCCTCAATCTCCGATAGAATTTCGAAAAAGAGAGCGCGGATGGGGAGTGTTGATGATATGGAATAGGTGAAAGCGCGGCGATCCCGAACCTGCCGGCGTGCCTGGTTCGGCCGCAGATCGAAGCCGCTATAACCGTTCGCGCCGCCCCTCCCAGGGCAGTACCATTCTGCGCAATGCAAACAACCCTCACACGTTGTCCAGACGCCTGTATGACTTCGTTCCGAGCCGTGCCTGTAGTCATACTCCTGCTGAGTTTCTCGACCCTCCTACGGCCTGTGTGCGCCCAGATCCGTCAGGGCAAAGATGTGACGGCACTCGCCAGCATCTCGTTTTGGATGGCACCAGAGCACAAGACGGTGTTCGAGGCTGCTTACGAATCAAGGCTGTTACCCATCCTCCGCAGACATGGCCTTCGTCAAGAGACTCGCCAACAAGGAAGAGTGGTCGTGGACAGTGTGTTCAGTCGGCTCTTCGTCATGGCGTCAATCTCTGAGATTCGCGAGGCACGAACCGCTCTCCTCGTGGACACTGAGTATCTCCACGAGTTGGAGGAGATTGGTCTGGAGCTTAGCCCAGATCCCGAACCATTTGGGGGGGGCTGAGGGTATACAGCGCCGCCGCTGGTTCAGGAGAAAGCGTGGCCATTCGGCTTGGGCCAGCCGGGGAGCCAGTCTCAGTGCACGTAACAGCCGAGATTCTTGGCAACACGGGTAAGGTCAACGGAGTAGAGGCTGGACAAGGCGTAAGGTTGCCTTTAGGAGCCGGTAGTGTCCACTTCTCAGAGAAGCATCAAGCACAGTTCCCACAGGGGGGGCCATTACCAAGGTTGATAATGGTGCAACAGAAGGCAGTATCACATCTGATAACGGGACCGTTATCACATTCGTAAACTGCTCCAGCGGAATCCGAGGAAACCCAAATCATGCGAGAGAACTTGAACCACACCCGCGTTGAGGCTCCCCAGGAGGCTCTTCCCAGTCAGGCCGCCGTCGTCCCTCCCACCGATGGCGAATACCAGAGCCAGGCCGGCCATTCGGTCAAGGTTGCCCGCCGTCCGGTTCCCGACAGCAGAGAGGGCTCCATCGAGATCGCCGTGATCTACGGGCGGGGCGGTTCCGGGCGGGAGTTCTATTGCCTGGAGCATCACACGACCATCAAGGCCAGACTGAGTGAGGTGTTCGAACTCTTTCTCAATGACACCAGTCCACTCGGGGAGCCCTATCGTATCGCCAGCCAACGTCAGAAGCGGGTATTTGGCAGGATTCGCTCGGGGGACGAGCCCCGATCTCCGCTGCCCCCGACCCTACACCCGTTCCTGCTCCTCGACCCCCAACACGCCGAAGGAATCTGCCGCTCCTCGTCCACAGGAGCGACTGCATGACTGAAGAAGATGATACCATGACCGCTGAAGATGACATCCATGATCTCCCAGAGATCATCACGGCCCTGGGTGAGCCGGACGCGGTGATCACGGAGGCTGGTCTGGCTCATCTGTTCGGTCGATGTGCTGTCAGCGTGAAACGGGCCGTCGAACGCGGCGAGCTGCCGCCCCCTGTGCGCCTGTTCGGCCAGAACACCTGGACCGTGGGCGTCATCGTGGCCCATCTTGAGCGGCGACTGGAAGAGGCAGCCAAAGAACGGGAGCAGGTGAAGAAGAAGGTCCTGGCGCTCGGCACCTGACTCCTTCGACATCACTGGCCTTTCAAGGAAGGCCCAGATTTCGACCGCAGAAAGAGTGACAAGCACATGGCAGGAACACGGAAAAAGCCCAGCCGGGGTGGCAAATACCAGGGCTGGTTCATCAACGCCTCGGGGAAGCAGCAGTTCTTCACCGGCGCACGAAGCAAAGCAGAGACGCTGCGCATGGCGAAGAGGCTGGAGGATGAGCATCGTCAGGTCCGCCTCGGGTATCGACCAGCACGGAGTTCTGCCGACAAGCACAAGGCCCGGCCTGTAGAGGAGGTGTGCGCCGAGTACATGGCCTGGGGGGAGTCGCAGGGCGGCCGAGGTGGTAGGCCATGGGGCGCTACTCAC
>MDTC01027920.1_pt1 | contig 10055 bp, 9 predicted proteins | sample 811181 | NCBI WGS metagenome assembly MDTC01 (sample SAMN05326644, study PRJNA326480) | marine metagenome | isolation source: seawater | place: Pacific Ocean: North | collected 2011
CGGATAATCTTGCCAATTCTTGGCCGCTTGATGTTGAGCCTGTTGAAAGTGATTCATCATTTGATTTGGAAAAGGCGCTTTCCCTAGTTGACAGAGACCGAATGGATATTTTTGATACATTGATTCGAGTTACTTTGGAAGAAGAACAAATGTTGGTAAGTGATGGACTAGGTGTACTTCGTTCATGGGAACACTTGGTCAGGACTCAATTATCACAGGCTTCTGGACCTGGCCAATTGTTTAGCCCAACAAATATTCCCGATGATTTTTAGGTGATTTTATGCGAAATTATTTGATAATTCTATTATTCCTAACATCCGCACTTTCTGGTTGTTTTGGAGATGATTCTAGCGATGAAGAGGAAAGAGGCGTACCTGGTGGTTTAGCACTTGCCTGTTTACAGGATGATAAGTTTGAGAAAATGAACATACATTTCCTCTATGAAGAAGGGTATGAGCCAATAGCTATGGATTTGGCAAAAACCCGTATACAAGAAGTCTGCGACAAGCCGGGTGGAATCAAAATAATGAGTGAAAAAATTGATTTTAAAATCGATACAACTTGGGATGCTGATGATATTCGAGATGCCAGATGGAAACATGGGGGAGACGCTATGGATTCCGACACACTCAACTGGTATTTCTTATTCCCATCTGGAACTTACACTAGTGCAGATACATTGGGTGTTGCAGTAGATGCATCAACAATTGCGATATTCAAAGATTCAGTAGATGAAGCTGAAGGATTTCTTGGACGGCCATCAAAAGAAGAGGTAGAGAGGGCAGTTACTATTCATGAGGCAGGGCATTTACTTGGATTGGTAAATTTGGTATATGAATCACCAATCGATCATGAAGATCCTGACAATGAAGGTCACTCCAACAATGAAGATTCAGTAATGTATTGGGCGATAGAAAGCAATAATGTTGGTAATTTCATTTTCGGTACTTTACCTGATGAATTTGATGCCGATGATAAATCTGATCTGCAGGGTATGGCTAGCGGGACACTTGAGTGTGAAGATCAACTTTGGTCATGATGTCCTACCGATACAATAGTACTCGAATCCCTCCATGCGTCAAAAATTGACCATATGTAGAGTAAGACCCAAAGAACAAGAGTAAATGCTAATGGTATTTGTAAAAGGAACCAATCTTTTCCTTTTCCATGTTTTTTGTTGAAGTGCTGTCCTAAAAAAAGGAATGGAACAAGTGATAGGGCTACTGCGAAAATTGGTCGCATGGCGCCCCAGACTCCCACTCCTGCAGTAATCTCATTCCAAATTGTCTTGCCTGCAGCTAGAGAATTGATTTCGATTTCATCGACTGGTACAACCACCTCAATGACATCCTCATCGTCTTCCATCAGAGCCCCCTAGAAGTGAATACTTGTCAATGTGGCGACGCAAATCTCATTGAAGTGAACTTATCGAGGTGGAACATGGAAGGGCGGGTATTGGTTACTGGATTTGGTGCATTTGGTTCTCACAAATCAAATGTCTCCGAAGATATTGCTCGACTTTTAGATTCAGAAGTAGTGCGTAATCATCGTATTGAATCACTAATCCTTTCTGTAGATGAATCCGGTTCTAAAGAAGTTTCAGAATTGATTGCAAATCAAAATTATGCAGCTATAATGCATATGGGGTTAGCTGAAAAATCTCAACGACCACGTATTGAGATGAGGGCTAAAGATATTCTAGATTTCCGGATGCCAGATAACTCTGGTCGTATAATAAAAAATTTGCCTATTAGTGGTGAGGGGGAACTTTTTTCTACAATTCTGCCTGAAGACTGGGATATTGAAAATATGATTGATTCACCAATCATAAGCCATGATGCTGGAGAATATATCTGCAATGAAACATTTTATCGGACACTTTCAGTTATTGATGAAAAAACTCCTTGTTTTTTCTTGCATCTGCCCTTAATTCAGACTGATGCCAAGGGCTTGGCATTGCAATGTATTGACCGAATGTTGAGGCCACCTTGTCTAGATGTCGGCGCAGGCGCAATTTTACTTGATGGTAAATTTTTGGCAGCCAGGAGAGCGCCTAGTGAAAAGCACGCAGGTTGGTGGGAATTCCCCGGCGGCAAATTCGAGCCAGGAGAAGATGCATCACAATGTCTTAAACGTGAAATTATGGAAGAGTTAGAACTTGAAGTTGAGGTTGGATCTAGCATTGGCACCTGGATTTTTGACCATGGGGATGTAGTTGTAAGATTACATGTAATGGAGTGCCGAATTATTTCGGGAGATATGAAATTACATGTACATGACAAAGTAGTTTGGTGCGAGGGTCCTAATGAGGTAGAATGGTTAGGTCCAGATCAAGAAATTGCTGAAGCAATTAGTGCCAGGTGATTGCTTCACCATTTTTGTCCATCGTAAATTCATCCCCAACACTACGCGGGATATTTTCTCTTCCTGAATGCCAAGTCGCAGCTTCAAGCCAATCCTCGAGGCTTTCTCCTCCAATCTCAACTGTAATTACCCCTCCTAGGGGTTTGTCTCCTGGAAGTGGAAATGCAACTTTACCTCCCATGGCTGCTTGTCGAGAAATGTGGAATATCGTTCCACTTGAATCCAAATTCGCAGACATGAAATCGAGTGAAGTGTCAAGTATCGATTGCTTATGAATAGCGTTCAAGAAAGTGTCTAGAGGGACGCCTTCTGACGCCAAGACATCATCTTGCTCAGTAGGGAAATTCGGGCCTTCAGGTAGGCCACATGTAAATTCAGGGAACAGCGTCAGAATGGCATCGAGAACGAGTTTCGGGTCATCAGCACCCGTTATTTTAGTTGAAATGAGGACAGACAAACCTTCATCGACACCAGTCAGTTTCAATCTCGGCATGTAACTACCAGAACGCCTAGGTCAATGAAGTTGACAGGCCAACCTTGACATTCTTTGACCAAATAGAGAGATTTATGCAAGTTCGGGTTTGTGCAGTTGTTCCCGTTCTGAATGAAGAAAAATTCATCTCAAGATGTATCGATTCTTTAATTTCACAAACCATGCCGGTTGAGATACTAGTGTTGGATGGTGGTTCAACAGATAAAACATTACAGATTTTGAAAAGTTATGGAGATTCAATCAAATTGATAAAAAACTTGGGCAAGAGAGTTTCACAAGCCAGAAATTTAGCATTAGAGCACATTGGAGCTGACATTACTCATTGTCTAGAATTGATTGGACATTCATGGATTGATTCTGATCATGTAGAAAAACGAGTGAAGGATATGATTTCTCTAGAATCTAAATTGGGACTGAAAGTAGGTGCGATTGGTTGCTTGACTGAGTCTGGAGACTCAGAAGAAGAAGTATCTCAATGGATTGAAGGTGCTCTTTCCTCACCTATCGGATCCGGAAGTGGTCAATTCAAGCAGTTTAAAGGAACAGAGCGAACTAAAGTTCCAGCGTTTTGTCTTCATAATGTTGAAGCGTTGAAATCTGTTGAAGGATGGGATAATCGTTTCATTACTAGTCAAGATAGTGATTTGTCTATGCGAATGCTTGCAAATGGATGGCAATTGTGGCGCTCCGACGTGTCATGTGTCTACATGCATAAGCGTTCATCATTAACAAATTGGTGGAAAATGTGTCATCGATATGGCTTTTGGAGGACGAAAGTAATTTTGAGACATCCTAAGCGGATGGATTTGAAAGAGCTACTACCAATTTTTGGCTTATTGCTGACTTTCATCTTGCCTCAATGGTGGTGGGCACCAACTGCATATTTTGCAACACTGTTTTTTATGGGAGCCCTCTACACTCCTCGAAACATCTCCCCTACCTCAAAGGTAAGATCGATTCTGGGTATTCCCCTTTGCCTACTAATTTTGCATACGGCCTTCACTATAGGATTGTTTGATGGGTTAATTCGTTCAGGTAGTGTCCCTAGCGACCGCTCATAATACACAAACCTTCATTGGGAAAAATAAGATGGAGGTATTCAGATGGCTAGGCAGTTGACGGCGATAATTCTTCTTTTCACCCCAGCATTAGTTCTCAATGTATTGAGATTTATTGTAACCCCTTTGGGTGAGATGATGTCAGTATCTGTTGAATTGGATATTGCTCTACATGTAATTGCATTTTCTATTGGATTTTTATTATATCGTAAAACTAGGATTGTAAGGGACCACGAGTGGCAACGTAATCGTGCAGTCAAAGCTGTAGGAGACCAATTCAAAGCCGAAGAAAGCGGTGTCTGGGAAAAGGATGTGGCCATGGATACTCAGTTGTCGGTTGAGGCCGAAGCCAATCTCAAGGGTAAAGTCTCTGATATGAGTGGTAATATCAACCCTTCAGATAATCGAGAAATTGATTCTGAAGTTGAGGTTGAAATGTTAATCGATTCAGAACACGTTCGTACAGCACAGGCAAGGGTTTCTGGCGAGGAACAATTCGATGAGGGAGGCGTCAATGCAACTATTGGTGCAGTAACTAAGACCTCGCCAATGGACTCATTTTTGGACTGGATTGCCTCACTTAGAGGGCGTGATCGCAAAGCCGAACGTGAGGCTAGAAAATCTGCCTCGCTTTCAGCAAGAAGCCATAGTTCTCCTGTAATTGCTCAGCGACCAATTGCCCCAATTCACCCAATTAAGTCCGAAGAAAAACGGCATGTACCAATGGAAATGGTTTCGATGACTGATACTGGGGTTGAAAGATTAACAATTAATGAAGAAACAAATGAAATCATTGCTCCTGCTGTTCAGGAGATGTCAATAGAACAAATGGCATACGGAACATCTTCTCCTAAAGGGGTCACTACTCCTTCTCAACCTGGGTTCTCACCTCAACCTGCATGCAAGGTATGCGGTGCAACGAATCCGGTTGGTGAGCGTTTCTGTTCTAATTGTGGAAGCGATATTTAGCGTTGTACTGAATAACCCCCTCCTCCCCCCATAGCATACTCGAGGTGGTCAATGTGTCTGATAAAAGGGACTACTACGAAGTTCTTGGAGTTCCTAAAGAGGCTGATGCAACCGAACTGAAGAAAGCATTCAGATCGCTAGCTAGAAAGTACCACCCTGACAAGAATGATTCACCCGATGCTGATGAAAAATTCAAGGAAATACAAGAAGCATATGCCGTGCTTTCTGATAATGACAAGCGACGAAACTATGACCGATTTGGTCATAATAGCCCTGGTGGATCACCATTTGGGCCCGGTGGTTTCCAAGGGTTCAACATTAACTTGGATGATATTCTAGGTGGCGATTTCTTCTCTAGCATGTTCGGGGGCAGGAGTAGCCGTTCATCCAGGCCTCAAGGTCATGATATTCTAGTCCGGCATGAAATAAATTTGGAATCTGTTTTAGAAGGTGGAAAGGACGAAATGGAAGTCGACTTACCTTCGACTTGCTTAGATTGTCAAGGTACAGGTGCAAAAGATGGAATCACTCGCCAATGCCGTGAATGTGATGGTAAAGGCCAAGTTAGAGTGCGTCAACAAATTGGACCATTTGTTCAAGATTCAGTTCGTCCTTGCCAGCAATGCGACGGTTCAGGACGAACTTATGACTCGCGATGTAAGTCATGTTCAGGTGATGGGTTGCAATCGGAGTCTCAGGTTTTGAGATTTTCAATACCCAAGGGTGCCCAAGATGGTACAAGATTGAGGATGAGAGGTAAAGGCCAACCTGCTCCTCATGGGAAGGGGCTTCCTGGAGATTTGTTTATTCAATTAGTAGTTGAAGAACATTCTTGGTTTGAACGAAATGGTATGGACCTGATTATGTCATTACCACTTGGCTATACTGCATTAGCACTTGGCACATCAATCAAATTGCCACATATCGATGGTAAAGATCTGGTTATCAAGGTACCTGCAGGGACAAATTCAGGAGATACCATTACAATTTCTGGAAGAGGACTTCCTTCTAGTAGAGGTGTAGGGCGAGGTGACGTAGTAGTCTTGTGCAAACTACATATGCCAAATAAATTCGATAAGGGTACTAAGAAAGTTCTGGAAAGTATTCGTGACAACCTAGATGGTAAAACAGATTTAATTGACAAAATTATATCTGATGCGAAAGATAGAAGAAATTGATTATTCTTCGGATTGGCTTTCACTTCTGTACAATGTTCTGACCGGTTTGGCGGCCATTGGTTCTCCATCGATTAGTCCTGATACATGAATATCCAATGAATCGCTACTTCCTTCTAGTTCAACCTGAATAAAACTTCTTGAATTTTGGGAAATGGAATCTAGGAAAATTTCCGAACTCCTGTTCAAGAGTTTGGGCTCGACATTTTTCACATTCCATCCCTCGCCTTCCGGCGCTTCAAACCTTAATGCTGCAGCATTCCAATTGCATTCCTTTGCACATAATCCAATCAATAACGACCAAGTCTCGCCAGGAATATGTTTCTTGTTCATCGACCATATCGCAATATCAATCCCAGTGGTGAAATGCCTAATGTGTGGCTCTCCCCATACTTCTAGAGCTTTTTCCCATTCAAGGGATGAAACAGCTCTTAGCGCTCTAGTTAAGTCGCTATTTGAGAAACCATCTTCCTGAAGTTTGGATTTCAACCATTCTAACCTATTCTTTTTACTAGCAAATTCTTCTGCGAATTTCTTTTCATTTTGAATGTAAACATAGAATACAATAAATGGTAAAATCAACATCAAACCAATTAACCAATAGAATACATTTGCAGCATCTTTGACTGCCTCTGAGGCAGGGAACCATGGCTCTTCACCTTCTTCGATTACCGCAGTATTTATCCTGATTTTCCAGTCGATCTGGTCCGGACTTCCTTCGATAGCTGAACTTCCATTTATGTGAGCTATTTTTATGAAATGAGTTCCAAGTCCGACATTGAGTGAAAGACTAATTTTATCCATTGAATATGTTGCACTAGCTTCATCTAATTCAGTCCAAGTTTCTTGGTCCATATTCCAAATTGTTACTTTCATTTCGTAAATATCACCTTCAACGATTACATTGATCAAATGAATTGAATCATTCCAGCCAGTGGTCTCTATACGCAGAATGTCTTGGTAATCACCCATGTGCAATGTCAATTCTCCATCTTCACTATGACCATCCATTTCGATTAAGGGATATGATGAATTATCACTTTCAGAATTAGTTGGGCGATACCCTGGAGCATCTCTTTCCCAGTTTGCATCGAAATGTTGGTGACTTGACATAGAAGATGTCCAAGAACAATTACAATCCCATTGGAATTCAATATATTCGATATCATGCATCCCATGTATTCTGTCATTGGTTGTTGCATTATTCCAATCGTCTTCTGAACTCGAATAGACATACCTATACTTCATAGGAACTTGATCCAAACCATTATTTGTGTCTGATTTTGTTATTACTAGTGATTCATCACCACCGAGATCATATGCAAATGGTGTATTCCCAATACCTTGAATATTATCTAATTCATTTAATTGATTAATGTTGGTCGTATCAAATAATTTGCTGTTCAATGACCAAACAGTACCGGGACTTGGGCTGCTAACAGATACAATTATTCTACCATCATCATCTATTGGTTGGTAATGGACATTTTCCCCCTCGATTGAAGTATTGATTGGTAGGCTAAATACTCGGCCTAATGCTTCTTCTAAATCATTTTGGAAATGTAAATCCACATTAATTCCTGCAGATGCTGCCTCCAAGGATAATACAAGTATTTGGCCCGAAGAAACATTGATTGCGAAAATATCAAAATCTGAGTCATCAATTAAATCACCGGTCAAATATTGACCTTCACACGGACCTGCCAATTCATTCTGTGAACAAACTTGTGATTCTATTGCTGGAAAAGGTTCTGAGGGTATTGGTCTAAGGTCAGGCATATCTTCTGAAGTTGGAATAATTCCTTGACACAGACTAATATCAGAATAGTTGAATGTATGATTTTCTGCAGCTAATTGTATAGTGAATGAACTGTCGTTAGCAATCTCAATTCCAGTGCTATTATGGATGCTAGCCCATGAATCCTCACAATCAAACCATGCAGTGCCATCTGCGGTTAGAACAGTAACTGAATTAGCAGAGGTGACAATTGGGACAAGGATTAGAATTGCCAGTAGACTGGTCAGAGTCCTCCCCATACTTGGTGCGGTTAACTCATCTACCTTCAAATCATTCAAGACCAGTATACCTCCAGACCCTATTCATGGCAGGCTTGGGTCGGACAGTATTAGCGCGACATCGCCTGTCACGTCTATGGGGTTTAGGTGACCGCACAAGTCCAGCGTCTAAAGCCCCTGGATTAGTTTTGAGTTCTGATGAAAAAATGGATGTCATTTGGGCCCCATTTTCCACATCTAGTGATGGTTCAATTCCTCGAACCATAAAATTGGAATCTCGTGCTCCTTTTGCACCTTGGGAAAGCATGGAAAATGGGCCAGCTCTTAGTGCTAGTATTGGTCATGTTCTTCCTCCCTCACTGGACGAAGCGGATGCGGGTGAAGTAGCATCTAAAGGTGATTTGTTACCAATATCATGGCAGTCATTGAATCATGATACAGAGTTGTTAGATCTTTCATTAAACCCACATATTGTCGTACTCACAGATGCACTACAACTTGCGAACCGTCCTGGAAAACTTGTTCAGGCGGTTCATGTAATAAAGCGAAAATTCCCAGGGGCCCTTCTATGGGCACCTGGAATCGGGGGCCCTGATAATTGCGCAGTATTGAGTTGGTTCGGAATTGATTTGTTCGATACTACTAGGTCGAGACAAGCGGAATCACATGGTGCTGTTTTGACATGGAATGGCCCTAGATATCTATCAGATGATGAGCCAAATGTCAACCATTGGGAACATGCCCTTGCAGAAACACGTTCTGCGATTGCAAATAATTCTCTTCGTGAATTAGCTCAATCACAGTCACTCTCGAGTCCTAGGCTAGTCGAACATATGCGTAATTTCGACAAGATGATGAATGAACAAACCGGTTTTTTGTCACAAGTTGTTGCTCCATCAACATCACTGAGAATACATAGTGTTGAGTCACACGATGATCCAATAATCACAGATTGGGTTGATTTCATAACGAATGAATACCAGTCTCCTAATGGCTTAGATGATGTTCTTGTTTTGCTACCATGTTCTGCACGCAAGCCATATTCGCTTTCCAGAAGTCACAAGTCATTCCGAAGAGCAATGAACCATAATGCTGCTCATGAGGTAATGGTGACATCTCCTTTGGGGTTGGTGCCTAGAGATCTCGAAGAGGTTTGGCCTGCAGGGCAATACGATATTCCCGTGACAGGAGATTGGACACAGGATGAAGTAATCCGGGTTACAGAGATGATTGATTCACTTGTCTCTCGCAATCAATACCGCGTGATAATTAACCACTCGGGAATGAAATATGAATCTGAAACGCTTGTTATCGATACTAGATTAGGTGAATCAGCAACATCCTCTGCAGCATTAGACCGTTTAGGTGAAGCGATATTAGACAATATGCGAGTAAAGAGAAGGAGTGGGGAGAGGATAAATATCGATAATTTCCGCTCAGTTTCAAGATTTCACTACCTAAATGATTCGTGGTTAGAGGATGTTCAAATCCGTGGTCGATACCCTAGGTGGAAAGTTTTGAAAGACGATGTTCAAATTGCAATGTGGGCTCCAGAAAGAGGTGGTTTTTCGCTCGCAAAAGCTAGTGTCCCGTTATTGGATTCGCTTAATTCGCTTAAGCGGATACAGTTGAAGCCCGAAATTAAATGGAAGGGCGACATTAACCTCGCAATCCTAGAATCCTATGATGATTCGATACGTTCTGGAGAAGATATTCTCGTGATGCAAAGCTCGCAGTGCATCGGTTCTGCGCGTGCTGCTGCCCCTGCTTGGGAATGGGAAGGGACACCAGGAAGACTCGCAAAAATGCATCAAAGACTGTGAAATCCAAATTTTATCCATGCGTAGCGGTTAAGAATGGGAGATAGGTCGGCGGAATGCTCGGAGGCATCCATTATGGCACGCATGTACGCTAAGAGGAAAGGTAAGTCCGGTTCCACAAAGCCACACAATGAGACCGCACCAGAGTGGTCTAACACAG
>MDTC01077954.1_pt1 | contig 10055 bp, 5 predicted proteins | sample 811181 | NCBI WGS metagenome assembly MDTC01 (sample SAMN05326644, study PRJNA326480) | marine metagenome | isolation source: seawater | place: Pacific Ocean: North | collected 2011
GCGGAATCGGTAGACGCACCAGACTTAAAATCTGTTGGGCATTATGCCCGTGGGAGTTCAAGTCTCCCTACTCGCACTAAATATTCTCAAATAGATTGAGATATGTCATATACAATTACAACAAAGCACTGTTGGTATAATGAAGAGAAGATTATCGTAAAGATGTACTTCATTGAAGGTATTCCATTTACATTTGATGAAATGCCTGATGGGCATCTTTATGATCGAGATTTAGTTGATGAAGCAAATAAGAATAAGTCATATGAGATAGATGATGTCTATCGTGGATCTAACTATCTTATTATGGAATTGATGCACCCTTGCTTTGATCCTATCGAGATTTCAAATGCTAAAGATTTACCAGAAGATTTAATTCCTTATTATGATGAAGAAGATTTTATGGGTTGATAAATAAAACATAGAAATCTAATGGTTGTCATAATCCGATGCCTCTTAATAAGTTAGAGAATTTTATCAAGAATACAGAAGGACGTATTCTATATGTAAACCCCAATGACCTTGATGCTACTGATAGTATTGATAATAGTGGCAATTCGTTAACAAAACCTTTTAAGACGATTCAGAGAGCACTCATTGAGTCGGCAAGATTTTCTTATTTAAAAGGTGATGATAATGATATTACGGAAAAAACAACCATCTTGGTATTTCCTGGTGAACACTTAATTGATAATAGACCTGGTTATGCAATTGCAAATATCGGCAACTCAGCAACTGCGATTGCACCAAATGGTTCTACATCATTTGCTGGGGATGAATTAACACTTACACTTAATTCCAACTTTGATCTTACACAAGAAGACAACATCTTATATAAGTTCAATAGTGTCTACGGTGGTATTATCATTCCTCGTGGTACTTCTATCGTTGGTCTTGACTTAAGAAAGACAAAAGTTAGACCTAAGTATGTTCCTAATCCAACAGATTCTAACGTAAAACAGTCTGCAATCTTTAGAATTACTGGTGCTTGTTACTTCTGGCAGTTTACATTCTTTGATGGTGATGAGTCTGGATTAGTTTATACTGATCCATCAGACTTCTCCACAAATAATCAGTCCAAACCAACATTCTCACACCATAAACTCACTTGCTTTGAGTATGCTGATGGTAAGAATCCAGTATCTGGATACCCTCTTACTGACCTTGATATGTATTATAGCAAGGTTGGTAACGCATTCAACAGAGCTTCTGGTAGAGAAATTGATCAGAAGTTCCCCGCAGAACCAGATGGATTTGCAAAGCAACGTCCAGAATGGGAAATCGTTGGTGCATTTGCAGCTGACCCAATTACGATTTCATCAATCATTTCTGGTGATGGTGCAAGTAATCCTGGTAATACTGTTACTGTTACTACACAGAAACCTCACGGATTAACTTCTGGGACTCCAATTAAGATTCGTGGCATCAATGTCGCAGACTATAACATCTCCACAAAAGTTACACAAGTTATTAGTGAGAATGTATTTACATACACACTCAACTTTGTAAGAATCAACCTCCCTGCTGGTCCTGCTGCTGGTCTTGCTCCTGGACCCACCGCTAATGTTACTATTGAAACTGATACAGTTTCAGGTGCATCTCCTTATGTCTTTAACGTATCATTGCGTTCTGTTTTTGGTATGCAAGGTATGCACGCCGATGGAAGCAAGGCAGATGGTTTCAAATCCATGGTTGTTGCACAGTTCACTGCTGTGTCCCTTCAGAAAGATGACCGTGCATTTGTTAAGTATCTTCCATCAAGCAGAACTTATGATAGTATTTCTGTTACAAAGACAACAGGTGCTCAGTTATCAGCTGAGTCTTCCTCTGAAAATCAAGAGTATGTCTATCACCTTGACTCTGATGCCATTTATAGAAATGATTGGAAGACAACTCACATTAAAATGTCCAACGATGCTGTTATTCAGGTCGTTTCAGTCTTTGCTATTGGTTTCCACAAGCACTTTGAAGCACTGAGTGGTGGTGACGCATCTATTACTAACTCAAACTCCAACTTTGGTCAGTTCTCACTGGCAGCGGATGGATTTAAAGCAGAAGCATTTGGTAAGGATAACAAAGGATATATTACTAATATCGTTGCACCCAAGGCTATTGTTGGTCAGGATATTGAAGTTGAATGGGTTCAGTTTGATGTTGCTAAAACTAAATCAGTTGCCATCAACAATCATCTGTATCTCTTAGGATACACCAGTGAGGATATTCCACCCCCAGTAATCTCTCAGGGTTATAGAATTGGTGCTAAGGTTGGCGATAGAGTATATGTTGATGATAATGCCAACTTTGCAGAAATCAGGATGACCAATGGTCCTGTAACTGCAATTGACGTGGATGCAGCAGGAACAGATACATCGGCAAAAGTATATACTGCAACTATTGATAATTCCAGTAAGACTATTGGAACTTTCTACACCACAAATGTCAATCACAAGTTAAAGAATGGCGAGTCTGTAAGAATCTTTAGTGAGACTGGAGATCTCCCAGAAGGTCTTGAACCAAATACTTTATACTATGCAATTACTGATGATAAGAAAAATTCTCTCTTGAATAATCAGATTCAGTTAGCATCATCAAGAACTAATGCTGAAGCACAGATTCCTCTTTATATTACAAGTTTTGGTGGTGTACAACTAAGAATTGAAAGTAGAGTTTCTGATAAAGAAGCGGGAGAACTTGGATCTCCAATTCAATGGGATTCTAATCAGAATCAGTGGTTTGTTCATACTGATCCTAACAGTGCATTATATCAATACATTCAAACTATTACAGTTCCAGAGACCGAGATCTCTTACGTATTGAGAAGAGAAGATGACAGAAGTCTTGATGAAAAGATCTACAAAATTCGTTATGTTGTACCTAAGAACCTTGTTAATGGTAGAGCACCTGTCAGTGGATTTATCCTTCAAGATTCTTCTTCCACAACTGTAAGACAAAATAGTGATTTTACTCTCACTACTCTGGATGATACTGATTATGACTTTGATCGTAATCCTAGATTTATCACTACTTGTACTTTTAATAGTGCAAATGAACTTATCACTATTAGATCTGATAGACCTCATGAATTGAAACTTAATGATAAGGTTATTGTTAAGAATGTTGCAAGTACAACTAACACTGTTGCTGATGACAACATTGGATACAATGGCACCTTCACTGTCAGTGGAATTATAGATGATAAAACATTTACTACAAGTAACACTGACATCTTTGATTTAACACATAATCCTGGTAATATCACTAGTGATATCAACGTAAGAACTGTAGATCTTCCAAGATTTACCAGAAACGATATTCAAGAAAACTTGTATGTTTATCGTGTAGAAGTAATCAATGAATACATCTATACAGTACAAGATGGTGTTTATTATCTCTATGTTCTGAACGCAAACAATCAAGTTGCTGTTGAATTTGACGAGAGCAAATATAGTCAGAAGGTAACGGATCTTTATCCTCAGTTGGATAGAGATAATTATGATGACAATCCAGAATCAGCACAAACATTCACTAAGAGATTCCCAATTGGTGATGTTGTTACTAATGATCTGAAGAGAAGTATTTCTAGAGAAAGCATTGATAAGTATCTCAAGGCATTTTCTCAGGGCAACACAATTAGTGCTGTTACTGACAACAGCACAAGTGTACTGCTTACGTTTGATTCAGAGCACCATCTTGGTGGTGTTAGACAGTACACCACATTGAATGGTGGAAGTGGTCACTCTGACGGAACATATTACAATGTAAGATTATTCAATAATAATGCTGCTCCAGCATCTGCTGCTTGGGATGGTGCGACTGCAAATGTAACTGTTTCTGGTGGTGCAGTTACTAATGCATCTATCGTAGAAGGTGGTTCTGGATACACTGATGGTGAGCAACTTTACTTTGATAGTTCAACTATTGGTGGTACTCCACAGGCAAATGTTGTTGTCAATACTGCTGGCATTTCAACCGCAGAAGGTAACTATGTTCAGATTACTGGTATTGGTACAACTTCTGGTGGATACTTCAGAATTTCTAATATAAATTCCAAGAATCAAATTTCTATTGCTAAGACTGCTGGTGATCCTCTACCTATTGTGGGAGAATATGCTCTTAATCTTGGTAGAGTTGTAAACATCCAGCAAGATAGTTACGATTCTACAACAGGTATTGCAACATTTACTGCACAGAATGGGGCACATGGATTACTTGCAGGAAATTCATTCAGAATTTTAGATTCTAGTGATCTCCCCTTAGGTGATTATATTGTAAACAGTGTTAATTCTGTTACAGAATTTACTTCAAAGACTGATGTCTCTGTAGGCACAGCAGCATATGCTTTGAAGCATGGATTATCTGCTAATAACGCAAGTGCTGGTGATCTTGGTGAGAATCTTGGAATTAGAGGTCTGTCTGATTATGATAACGAGATTTTAGTCCTTCAAGAAAATATCTCAACTCAAGATCAATTCCGTGTTGCACTTCCTTCCGCAGGAATTGGTACAATGAATAGATTCCCTCTGGGATCTTATATTCAGGTTGATAGTGAAATTATGAGAGTTGTCAGCAACTCTCTGACTGGTACACTTAGTGATGAAATCACGGTTATCCGTGGTGCAATGGGTACACTTAATGAACCACATTTATCTGGATCATTCATCAAGAAGATAAAACTAAATGCAGTTGAGTTCCGTAGACCATCTATTCTTCGTGCTTCTGGTCATACATTTGAATATCTTGGTTATGGACCTGGTAACTACTCTACGGGTCTTCCACAGGTTCAAGTTAAAACTCTAACTGAGAAGGAAGAGTTCCTCTCACAGGCACAGGAAACTTCTTGTGGTACCGTTCTCTACACTGGTATGGATAGTGATGGTGACTTCTACATTGGAAATACCAAGTATTCTGCACAGTCTGGTGAGCAAACTACATTTGATGTTCCAACACCAACAATCACTGGTGAAGATCCCAACAGACTCTCCGTTGTATTTGATGAAGTTATTGTTAAGGAAAGAATCCTGGTTGAGGGTGGTAATTCTGGTCAGATCCTGTCACAGTTTGATGGTCCTGTAACCTTCAATGGTGATGTCAGAATGACTGGCGTCTTGGTTCTCAATAATAATCTGAGAGTTCTTGGTAATGTAGACTTTAGAAATGAAAATGACGCACAAAACTCTGGTGATCAAAATGCAGCACTGAGAGTTCTTGGTGGTGTTGCGATTGGTAAGAGACTTTGGGTTGGTAATGTAATTCACGGTGAATCTGGTTCAGTTATAGCAGGTATTGCAACATTCAATACTGGTATTGTTCCCGATACTGATGAAGGTGCATACATTGGAACACAAAACACACCTTGGTCTTCTGCATATATTGGTGAGATTAGAATAGCAGATGGTGGTGGTACTGATTCTAATGATAATGAAATTGACACTGTAACTGGTAATCTGATTCTTGATTCTGCTGCTGGAACAACAATAGTCGATGACCAATTAAGAGTTTCTGGAATTAGCACATTTGAAAGCACTGAAAGTAATATCATTGGTAATGTCAATACAGGTGCTGTTCAAGTTGATGGTGGTGTTGGTATTGCAGAAAATCTAACAGTTGGTGGAGACTTCGATGTTGATGGTAACACAACACTAGACAATACTACAATCGATGGTACTGTAACCTTAAATGGAAATCTAAATGCTGGCACTAATACTATTACTGCTGCAACATTCTCTGGTCAAGCAACTGGTGCTGATCAAGTCAAGACTGTAAGAACAAGCACCAATGCTGATCACTTCATTACATTTGTAGATTCTAACAACACTACTGCCACTAACGAATCAGTTTACACTAATGATGGTCTTTATTATAATCCAGATTCCCAAAATCTCTACGTTAAGGCTGACATTTATGCATTCGTTTCTGATGATAGATTGAAGACCAATAAAGTTGGTATTACAAATGCACTTGATAAAGTAAATTCATTGAATGGATTTACATACACTCTTAATGATATTGCTGCTGGATATGGATATGATACTTCAGTCAGACACGCTGGTGTTTCTGCACAAGAAGTTGAAGAAGTTCTTCCAGAAGTAATTGGTGAGTCTGCTGTTGGTGATGGTTACGTGACTGTTAAGTATGATAAACTTGTTCCACTCTTGATTGAGGCAGTCAAAGAACTTTCTGCGAAGGTCTCAGATCTTGAAAATAGACTAAATAACTAAAAAGCATCTAGAGATGGCGAATATCAGAAAACCTTTTAATTTTCGTAATGGTGTCCAAGTTGATGATGAAAAATTAATTGTAAGTCCTACTGGTCTGGTCGGAATCGGAACAACAATTCCGACAGAAACTCTGGATGTTCGTGGAGATGCTAAGATCGTTGGATTTGCCACATTTAATTCAGCGTCCACACCAAGTTTAACTGCTGTTGATTCTACTTTAACGACTGTTAATTTAGTAGAATCTATTATTGGTAGTGGAATTAGTATCAAGAGTGGAATTATTACCTCTAATAGTGCAACAGGAGTTGTTACTTATTACGGTGATGGTGTTAATTTACTTAATCTGCCCACATCACAGTGGTTAGATGTTGATGTTGGTCTAGGATTTACATCAATCTATGCACAAGGAAATGTTGGTGTAGCAACTGTAGACCCAAGATTCGTTTTCCAAGTAGGTGGAAACGCAAATAATACTCTTGTAGGATTTACTAGTGGTGTTGGTATTAGTTCTTTAGGTAATGTTTTAATCACTGGTGTCACAACCTCTGGAACTTTTGTTGGTGTTGGTTCTGATATTGTTGATCTCACAGCGTCGAATATTGCATATGGTCTTATCAATCTTGATCGAGTTCCAACGATTCCAGATTCAAAGTTAAATAGTGATCTTCAACTAGGAATTGTTACAACCACACAGTTTAAGTCAACTGGTCTTGAAGTTGGTGTAGCAACTATAACCTCACTAACTGGAATTAACACTATTGTAGGTGTGGCACAGACTGCATTAGGTCTATCTGGCACTCCAGATATTATTGTTGGTATCTTAACTGCAACAGCAGTTGCAGCATCTAGCTTTATTGGTGGTATTACTGGTGATGTTACTGGTACAGCATCAACAGCACAATCATTGACACAAAATGCTGTAGTTAATATTAATCAACTTCAAGTAGGACTTGCTACTGTAACTGGCACATTAATTTCAAATGGATCGGTTGGCATCGGAACAAATGATCCAACTGCTGATTTAGAAATAAGAAATGCTGGAAATCTAGAAGTTAGACTTCTTGGTGATGGATCTTCAACCATTGGTCTTGGCAAGTCTGATAATATTCTTGGTACTAATGCTGCTATAAGATTTGCAAATACCTCAGGACTATTTGATTACAGTAAAGATAATGCCCTAGACATTCTTAATAATGCTGGTGGTAACTTTAATTATTATTTGCAGGCAGGAAACTTTGTTGGTGTAAACACTGGTAGTTTCCACTGGCATAAAGGGACTAATAATAGATTGATGTCTCTTACCTATGAAGGAAGGTTGGGTATTGGTATCACTGAACCAATCAATGATTTGCACGTTGTAGGTACATCAACGGTCACTAATGATCTTTTTGTTGGCGATTCATTAGATGTAGTTGGCAATTCAGTATTCCAGTCAGATTTGACAGTTAATGGATCATTAAGTGCCAGCACCGTCAACCTCTCCAATATTGTTGGAAATCTGACAGGAAATGTTAATTCAACAGGAGTCAATACAGTTGGTACCCTTCATGCAGTTGACTTTGTTGGTGTTGGTACTGATCGTTCCCCGAACTATCAACTCGTTCCTGAACAATTAGGAGTTAACGCACCAGGTCCTGCTCACGTATTTATTGACGCAACTGGTAATATTGGAATTAAAACAACAAATATCTATAACCAAGGTATTACTGCACCAACGACTGACGTTACAATCGCTAGCGTTGGTATAGGAACAACTACACCAAGGTGTGCAGTTGACTTCTCCAGTGCAAATAATAATGCTATGCTTGGTGCCAACAGAGACACTGTTGCATACATTCTTCCTCCTAGATTAACAACAACAGAGAGAAATAGTCTGACTAATGTATTCAATACTGGTGTTGAGGAAGGTGCAATGATTTATAATATATCAACCCATAAACTACAAGTCTACGACGGAACCAACTGGCAAGATTGCTTCTAAAAACTATGCCAATTAAATCTTCTGGAACTCTCAGTTTTACAAATATCAAGGATGAGTTTGGTTTGCCACCAAATAAAAACTTTGGTGCATATAGAATCAGTCAAACGGTAGGTGATCTATCAAATCTTGCGCTTGATAATGATGATAGTTTCAATGCTCTGATTCCAAAATCTGGGGAGATTAAATTTAGTGACTTTTATAATAAAAGACTAAACGTTATTGTTAATTTTTATAGTGGTAATCAGGAAACCAGACCAGCGACTGGAAAATCAAAATATGATGCCAATAAAGTAACAGTTCTTGGTGGATTTAAGGCGAGACCAACTAGTACAGCAGGAATCAAAGTTTATTTACATGTTAATAAATCTATTGGTTCTGCAAAAGGATCGAGTACACTGTGTGCATTGAGAACTGGTAGTTTTAGTAGCAGTGCGACTGTATATGTTGATGTTGGTGATAATGGTGGAATTTATGGTGCAGGTGGAAATGGTGGCAATGGCGGTGGTTGTGGTGGCGGTGGAAATGGTGGTAACGGAACTTCTGCACTTGGTGTTCAAACATCAGGAGTTAAAGTTCGTGTAAAGAGTGGTGGTCGTATTCAAGCAGGATACGGCGGCGGTGGCGGCGGTGGCGGTGGTCATAATGATCCAGACAAGAACACGCGAGACCATGCATCTAAAGGTGGAGGCGGCGGTGGCGGTGCTGGTTACCCCACTGGAACTGGCGGCGCTGGCGGAACTGGATCCTTTGGTAGTGGAGATAATGGATTTCCGGGATCTAGTGGATCTAAAACTGGCGGCGGAAACGGCGGTGCTGGTGGTGATGGTGGCGGTTCCGAAGGTGGAACTGGTGGTGATGGTGGCGCTCCTGGCGATGGCGCTGGCAATGGCGGTGGTGGTAGTGGAAACGTTTGTAGAGGTGGTGGTGGAAGTGGTGGTTCCAATGGTGCTGCTATCAGAAAAGTAAGTGGTAAAACTTTCACTGTAGTATCTGGTAGTAGCCGCATTTTTGGTTCTCAAGGTGGAATTGGAGTTGCGTAACTAAATAATTTTTTATTGGTTTTATCATGAAAGATTGTATTGATGTCTATGAAGAGGCATTTAGTGCCGAAGATTGTAAATGGTTCATTGAACAATATCATGAACTAGAAAAGCAATCTATAATGGTGAATAGTTCGTTAGATAATCATAGAGTAGATCACGTAGAAGCAAATTTACATCACTATTACCATCTCCCTGCCTGGTCTTCCATAGGCACTAAATTTTTTGATGGATTAACTCCATTGTTAAAAGATTATGCTGAAACATACTCAATTTTGGGTAATGTTCCGCTACTGTATTATGATGTTAAGGTGAAAAAAATACCACCTGGTGGTGGTTATCACGCATGGCACTTCGAGAATTCAGCACTTGTGTCAGCGTCTAGAATGACTGTGGTTCAACTATATCTCAACACCATTGATGAAGGTGGAGAGACAGAATTTTTGTATATGAATAAAAGAATCCCTGCTGTTGAGGGTCGGGTTGTTATTTTCCCATCAGCATATCCATATACACATCGAGGAAATCCTCCCATTGGTCAGACCAAATATATTCTTACAACTTGGGGGATAATGCAATCAGAATGAAAGAACTAAATTGTGAAGTCTTTAATATTTTTCCAACAACAATCTATGTTGGAGAAATTGAAAATTGTGATAAACATAAGGAAAGTTTCTATAAAGTTTATCCAAAATATGACTACGAAGAAGATGACAAAAATATTACAGTAAGTGAAAATGTGGGCAATCCATTACTTCACTTGGATGAAGAACTAGATGAGTTGTTCTCCGATATTATTTCTCACGTAAAAGCATATAC
>MDTC01125568.1_pt1 | contig 10055 bp, 8 predicted proteins | sample 811181 | NCBI WGS metagenome assembly MDTC01 (sample SAMN05326644, study PRJNA326480) | marine metagenome | isolation source: seawater | place: Pacific Ocean: North | collected 2011
ATAACTTCTGAACATATATTTGCTGCCTTAGGCCAATCATTTTTTTCTGTTGGTTTAGCAGGAACAATTATGGTTATTTATGGTTCTTACATGCCTGCTAATCAGAGTATGCTTAAAACGGCATCACTTACAGCGCTAGGTGATGTTGGCGCAGCAATGTTAGCCTCATTATTTATTGTTCCAACTATACTTGTATTTAATCTTGACTTATCTCAAGGCCCAACATTAGTTTTTTCTACACTCCCAAAATTATTTAGTGTAATGCCTGGCGGCAGGATACTTGGAAGTGGCTTTTTACTTGCGTTAAGTTTGATTGCATTTTTATCAGCAATCGGTGCGCTAGAGGCAATTGTTGGAAGTATCAGTGAAGAACTGAAATTTCGGTCCAGCAGAAGTATTATAATTTTGATTATTTTACTTATTGAAGCTGCAATTATGTTGCCAAGCTCTCTAAATCCAGAAATTATTGGCACACTGGATTTAATTTTTGGCTCTGGAATGCAAATGCTTGGAAGTACAATAGCTTTAATTGCAGTTGCATGGGGAATTGGCCGCCTGACTACAAAAGCTCAAATTTTCGGTTTAACAAATAAACCTTGGCATGATAATTACTTCGCTTGGTTAAAATGGGTTTTGCCAGGCGTAATGATTATTGTATTAACAAGTTATCTAATTAGTAATTTTTAAGGAATTAATTATGGCAAGAAGCTTCTCGACAAGAGCGGTTCATGATGGTGAAGGAAGGGATGAATCTACGGGTGCACACAATACTCCAATTTATCAGACAGCTACCTTTTCATTTGATCGTGCAGAAGAATTTGCAGCAGCAATAGAACTTGCGATTGATCCAAATCAAATGAATCCTCTTGATAATCATTTTTATTCTCGTACTTCAAACCCAACAAATGCATCATTGGAAGAAAAGCTAGCATCACTTGAGTCTGCAGAAGGATCTTTAGTGGTTTCATCAGGAATGTCTGCAGTTGCGATAGCAATTATGATTTCTGCAAAGTGTGGCGATCATGTCATTGTGACGAATGATCTTTTCGTAATCAGCAAGCAATTTTTTGAGAAAGATTGTCCAGCAATGGGCATTGAAGTATCAATGTTTGACGTTCGTGAAATTGATGAAGCAAGAAAAATTATTAAACCAAATACGAAAGCTATTTTTATTGAAACAGTTACCAATCCAAATATTTTTATTGCAGACATAGCAGCTTACAAAGATCTATCTAAAAAACATGATCTTAAACTTATAGTGGATAATACTTTCTTGAGCCCATATTTGTGCAGGCCCATAGAACACGGAGCGGATATTGTCCTTCACTCCGCTACAAAATATATAAGTGGTCATGGCGATACAATTGCAGGTGTGCTCTCAGGAACAAGAGAAACGATAGATCGTGCTCGTACAAAGATGGATTCACTCGGTCAATGCCTTGGCCCTATAGCTTCGTGGCTTATTATGCGAGGAGTAAGAACATTATCATTAAGAATGAGGGCACATTCTGAAAATGGACAGGCGCTTGCTGAATATCTTTCTGCTCATCCTAAGATCGAATGGGTAAAATACCCTGGCTTACCAAATCATTCTCAACATGAATTAGCAAAAACTCTTTTACCTGATGGTTATGGGGGGATTTTAAGTTTTAGGATTAAGGGTGGTACGAAAGAAATGAATCTTTTTGCAAACAGTCATAAATTGTTTGCAAAGGGCGTAAGCTTAGGTGATGTATGTACCTTAATTTATCCGCAGAAATGGCGGGATAACCTCATCCGTATTTCCGTTGGCTGTGAAGACATAGAAGACATTATTGAAGAATTTGATTCTGCGTTATCAAAACTATAGCTAAATCTTAAATCGATCTAGAATTTTGAGTTAAGATTTGTAACAACATTTTGTACTGTCAAGAGACTTACACGTTCGTTAGCCTCTTTTGTTATTCCTGCAATATGTGGTGTAAGAATCAAATTTGGGATATCTTTAAACAAATTTCTATGTTCAAAACTTAAAGGCTCTTCTTCAAAAACATCTAGAGCAGCACCTCTAAGTTTTTCTTCAGATAATGCTTTTATTAAAGCGCTTTCGTCAACAATGCCACCTCGTGCAGTATTTATGAGAATCGCCCCTGATTGCATTTTATTGATAAAATTAGCATCAATTAATTGATGCGTTTTATTTGTATATGGCACATGTATACTGATGACATCACAATTTTCCGCTAAATCAAATTTAGCATCAGCCTTATGAACATCTGACCAAGCAGGATCATTTGCAGGTAAGTAAGGATCATATGCAAAAACTTCCATACCCAATGCTTTAGAACGTTCTGCAACCTCTCTAGCTATTGATCCAAATCCAATGAGACCCATACTTTTACCAGATATTTCATGACCCATCAGATTTGTTCTTGGCCAACCGCCATCTAATATTGCTTCGCTGGCATGCCATGCTCCACGCATGAGTATAAGTGCAGCTGTTATTGTGTATTCTGCAACTGCAACATCATTTGCACCTTTAGCAGGGCAAACAATAACTTTATGATTTTTGCAGGCTTTAAGATCTATGTTGTCTAGTCCGACACCTAAACGTCCAACTACCTTTAAGTTTGGTGCAAGTTTAAGTAATTTTTCGTTAACCTGCGTACGATTACGAACAATTAAAGCACGTGCTTTAGGTAACATCTCGTACAGTTGATTTTGGTCATCCACTAATTTTGGATCGTAATGCACATTAAAATTACATAGAACTTCAAGTGCAATGTCTTCATCAATAAATTCTGTAATGACAACGTCAGGTAATTTGTGATCATTATTTGACAATGAGAGCAATCCTTTCGTAAAGCAGTTGCAACTTGTGCAGATTTTGTTAATGGTTAATTATTGGCAACAATAATTTAATTTATTGTTTTAAGTAATTGAAAATAATTTATATAACAGTTCTAATAATTTTATTAATCAATTTTAATCCAATAGGTTATTAAACTTTATATTCGATATAAGATATGTTGTCCATTCAAATAATATTTTATGAGCTAAATTTCCAAACTTATGATAGGTGAGGTAAAAATTGGTAAGTGTATTTTGTATTGGCCATGCAGTGCAGGATCTTGTTTTTTCTATCGATAAGATGCCTTCTAACGCAATTAAATATTCTGCTTCCGCTTTTAAAACAATCGGAGGCGGTCCTGCTGCGACAGCGGCAGTTGCAATCTCAAAACTTGGTGGCTCGGCTCGTCTTGCCTCAAGGGTGGGAGAAGACATACTAGCTAATTTTATCATTGCTGAGTTGGAGAGCTACGATGTTGATTGTAGTTTGGTGGAGCGCATTAATGGCAATCAAACATCAACTTCTGCTGTTTTGGTAGACGGCGCCGGCGAGCGCATGATTATAAATTTTCAAGATGGCTCAATAACTAGCGATATAAAATGGTTGAAAAAAAATTTCCCAGTAGATTCAAATGCTGTTCTTGCTGATACACGTTGGCCTGAAGCTGGAATTTATGGTCTAGAGTTTGCTAAAAAAAAGGGCATACCCGCAGTTCTTGATGCTGATGTGCCGGTTCCAAAAGATGAAAGATTAGTTAATGCTGCAACACATGTTGCATTTTCAAAAAATGGATTAATAGATTTTACCGGAATTAAAAATGCTGAGATTGCGCTTCAATCGGTACATGAAAAATTTGGTAATTGTTGTTGTGTCACTTTAGGCTCTGAAGGAACATTGATTATTGAGGATGGCAATCAAGCCCATGTGCCAGCATTTAAGATTGATGTTAAGGATACTCTTGGAGCGGGTGATGTCTGGCATGGCGCATTTGCATTAGCTTTGGCTGAGGGAAAACTTACGATTGATGCTGCCATATTTGCATCAGCTGCAGCGGCTTTGAAAGTTCAAAATGGAGATGGCAGAGCCGGCTGCCCTACTCGTGAAAATGTTGATAATTTTTTGGGGCGGCATGAAAAGTCAGGAAACAATTATGTCACTTAAATTTGGTGTGATTGCATTGGCTCGAACAACATTTGATATGGAGTTTGCAGAAGAAATGAAAAATCAAGCTTTCTTGGCACTTGATAGATCAAATATAGAGACCTTTGGGCCACGAATTCTTTGTTGTGATAATGAGCAAACTGAAGCTGCACTGACCAAAATTAATGAAAAAGGTGATATTGATCTGTTATTAATTTTGCAAATTACATTTACAGATGCAGCAATGATCATAAAGATGGCTGGACAGAGCAAAGCACCTGTCGGAATCTGGGGAGTTCCAGAACCAAGAAAAGGGGGTCGTCTTAGGCTTAATTCTTACTGCGGAGTTAATTTAGCTGCTCATGCATTAGGAAAAGCTGATATTGACTATAGTTGGTTGTTTTCTTCTCCTGTTGAAGTTGGTATTGAGCAGAAATTGAAAAGCCTTATAAATCCGTTAACTTTAAAAACAGTTTTGCCTGAATATATTGATTACAGAAATAACAAAACTGCAGATCGAGTTGTAAAAAAACTAAAAAATGCATCTGTTAGTGTTTTAGGAAAACACCCAGATGGTTTTGATACTTGCGAATACAATGCAAGTGAGCTAATTGATCTTACTGGTACTTCAGTAAATCAAGCTGAAATTGAAGATGTTTTTGCCAGAGCTCACTTAGTCTCGTCGGATCGTACTAAAAAACATTATGTTGAAGCTAATAAATCTCTGATTGGTTTAGATGATTTGAACCAAGAGCAACTTGATCGCTCATTTCGTTTACTTTGTGCCTTTGAGGATATTGTTGAAGAAAAAAAAGCAAATAGCCTAGCTGTTAGATGTTGGCCCGAAACATTTACTGAATATGGGTGCGCAGCTTGTGCTCCCATGGCAATAATGAGTCAAGCTGGCGTGCCAAGCGCATGTGAAGCCGATGTTTATGGCTCTGTCACAACATTATTGCTCCAGGAGCTAGTGAAGGAGCCAGCATGGATGGCTGATCTTGTGGATATAGATGAGGCTGATAATACAGCCGTTCTTTGGCATTGTGGCCTTGCACCTATATCAATGTGTGATCCCAGAGTACAAGCTGAGGCCACTATTCATACAAATCGAAAAATGCCACTTCTTCATCAGTTTCCTTTAAAGCCAGGTCGCATTACCCTAGCGCGTCTATCACAAGCAAAGAACAAGAAAAAACTTATGATTGCTGGAGCCGAAGTGCTTCGTGCACCCATGGCATTTACAGGTACTTCTGGTGTAATTAGGTTTGATAAAAGAGTAGATGAAGTTTGTTCAACCATTATGGAAGAAGGGTTAGAGCATCACTACTCACTCGCATATGGCGATCACACAGATACTCTACAGCAAGTTGCTCATCGCTTAGACATTCCGGTTCTGCAGTTAGCTTGATATGAATAAAGTAATTTATTTCTTTTCAAAAAAAATACTTAATTGGTTGTCATCTATAAATTCGTGCATTTGTTTAACAATGAGAAATTTTGCAGGTTTATTACTAATTGCAATGACATTTATTGTTACAGTTCAGATCCTTTCCCGCTATGCATTTAATAACTCGCTAGTTTGGACAGAAGAGGTTTCAAAGACAATGATGGTCTGGTGTGCATTTCTCATTGCACCATGGGCTTATCGCAATGGCGCCAATGTGAATATTTCAATTTTTGTGAATGAGTTGCCGTTAATTTTACGACAATCGCTGCGTTTAGTACTTAATATATTAGTGATCTGGATTATTATCATGTTCTTTTTGGAAAGCTATGGAATGGTTAATCGAGGCTTTTTGATTCAAGCAGCAAGTTTACCAATACAGGTAGGTTGGTTTTATATGATAATACCACTGACATTTTTGGCAATGATTTTTGTAGGCATTGAGTTGCTCGTTCGTGACGTATTTAGTCTTTTTTACCCAAAAGAAAACTTAAAAATTGTAACTACAACTAAACATCTTGAGAGCGAGAAGTAGTTATGGCTTTGTCATATTTTTGGATTTGTATATTTTTGATGGCTGCAGGCATGCCGATTGTATTTTCTTTATTGATTGGTCCTGGTCTAAGTTTATCACTAGAAGGTAACCAAATTTTTCACAAAGCTCTACTCTCGCGCTTATATAGTGGTATGGATTCTTTTCCACTTATGGCGCTGCCATTTTTTATTCTTGCCGGTCAGCTAATGAATGCAGGTGGAATAACTCGCTCAATTGTTGGTTTTAGTCAATCAATGATAGGCCATGTTCGTGGGGGACTGGCTCAAGTAAATATTTTATCATCTGTTCTTTTTGCGGGGCTTTCAGGCTCAGCAGTTGCTGACACTTCAGCCCTTGGAAAAATTTTTATTCCTGCAATGGAAAAAAGCGGTTATTCACGTTCATTCGCTGCTGCCATTACAGCTGCATCCTCTGTTATTGGTCCAATCATTCCACCATCTGGAATTATGATTCTTTATGCTTTTATTATGAATGTTTCAGTTGCTGGACTTTTTGCAGCAGGAATTATCCCAGGATTATTCTTTTCAGTTAGTCTGATGATATTAACAAGTTTTATTGCGAAAAAGCGCAATTATCCAGTTTTAGGACGCAAAGCCACTTGGCAAGAGCGAAGTAGATCATTTCGTGAATCATCACTTGCACTCTTTACACCGGTAATTTTATTAGGCGGCATTCTTTCAGGTATCTTCACCCCAACAGAAGCTGCTGCTGTCGCTGTCTTGTATACTATGTTTATAACTTTGTTTGTTACACGCAAATTAAAGCTCAAAGAACTACCATCTATTTTCATTGAATCAGCAGTTCAGTCTGGCGTTATCTTACTGCTTGTTGGTGCTTCAGTTGTTTTTGCTTGGATTATAACTGTATCTGGCATGGCTACTATGGTTGCGAATGGAATGATGCAAACAAGCGATAGTGTTTACATTCTATTCTTCCTTGCCAACATATTTTTGTTGATAGTTGGTATGTTTTTAGATGCAGGTCCTGCAGTTTTAATTTTAGGGCCGATATTAGCTCCGCTCTTTGTGGCTATGGGTATTGATCCAATCCATTTTGCAGTGGTGATGTGCATTAATGTGACTGTTGGATTAGCTACCCCACCCATGGGACTTGCCTTATTTGTTGCAGCCTCAGTTTCAAAGGAGAGTGTTGAGAAAATTGCAAAACAGATGCTTCCGTTTCTAGCAGTTGAAATTATTCTGATATTTATCATAACTTACTTTCCAGCACTATCAATGACGCTACCACGATTGCTTGGTTTCGCTTAAGATCAACTCATGAAACGGAGACAAATATTACTTTCAATATTTACAGCGCTTTTTGTGGCTTCAGTCAGTGGCACCGTTCTATCAAGTGTTGATAGAGATGCTGAACACGTAATTCGATTTTCATTCCTTGGGTCACCTGAAGATGAAGACTATGATGGTGCATTAGTATTCAAACAATATGTTGAGAGTCGCAGTAATGGCCATGTTGAAGTAGAAATTTATCCATCTGGTCAATTTTGTTCAAATGAGCGTGAATGTATTGAGGGCTTGCAAACTGGTGTTCTTCAAACTTTTATTCTATCTGCTGGCAGTTTAGGAAGTATATTCGGCCCTGGTCAGGTTTTAGATTTGCCCTATACTTTTCGAGATGATTCAGTAGCCGAATGTGTGTTTGATGGGCCTTTAATATCAGAATTAAGACATACGATACTTAGCTCTAACATCCCGATCAGATTGATGACTGTTTCTAACACAGGTGGATGGAGAAATTTTGCTTCAACTGACATTCAAATTCGTTCACCAAATGATATTAATGGTAGAAAGTTTCGAACAATCTCTGCGCCTGTTCAGCAAGAATTAGTTCGGCAGCTTGGAGGTAATCCGACACCGATTGCTTGGTCAGAGGTATACACTGCGCTTGCTACAGGTGTTGTTGAGGGTACCAAAAATGGCATACAAGATATTGTAAGCATGAAGTTGCATGAGCAAATTAAGCATTTAACGCTGGATAGACACAGTTATATGGGCGGTATCTGGTGGTTTTCAGAAATAAGCTGGCAGAAACTTCCATTAGATTTACAACGGATTGTTTACGAGGGTTTTCAAGAATTAAAAGTTGCTACGCGAGGCCTTATAAGACGCCGAGAAATTGAAGCATATCGTGAGTTCGAAGAATCAGGTGGAACTTTATATGTGCCCACTGCAATTGAAAAACTACAATTTCAGAATGCAGCGAGTGGTATGCGTGATTGGTATGTAAAAAAATATGGAACAGAGTGGCTTGATAAACTTGATCATGCAATACGTGAATGTGAGTTAGAGATTGACTCTGCCTATGAAGATGCAGCTAGAAGTTAAGATTTACAAAAAGTAAGATTATTTAAAGTTCATCGAGTCCAGCTTGTTTGAGTAGATTTTTTATTTTAACTGGTTTACTGCTTATAACTGATTTTTCGGCTGCAATACCTACTACAACAGACCAAAAAGCATCCATTGCAGTTGGGCCATTTTTTGTATTATTTTCAATGTTATCTACAAAATGAACATGTTCAAAAAAAGTTGCTCCACTATGACCTGATTCTTCAATAGCAACAGGAAAGCCTGGGGTGATACTACGGGATGGGTATGTTTCGCCGCCAAAAATTTCTATTTTTGACTTAAGTGTTTTACCAGGTAGAAAATCTTGATTTTCTGATGCACTTAAGCGCCCAAGATTTCCACAAAGAATAATTTCTTCATAAAACATCGGAGCAAACATTGCTATCCCAAAGCTAGCGCGAACTCCATTTTCATATTCTATTATGACCATTGCATTATCGAGAATATCCGATTTATTTTTTTCATATTCAAAATCTTTGAAATTCACTGCCATGCTTCCGGATGCATATACAGATTTAGGTTTAGAGTTAGCAAAAAGATTTATTAAGTCAAAATAATGACAACACTTTTCAACAAGTGTGCCCCCGGAATATTTAGAGAACTTGTTCCATTGACCCACTTTATCCAGAAAAGCCATACGATGCTCAATCATGTTGATTGTTTTTATGTCACCGATTGTTTTTCTTACGAGTGCCTCATGGATAGCTTCTGTGTAAATTGCTTTGTATCGGTATTGCAAGCCAACTTGAAAGATTCCATCATAATTATTTGCAATTTGCGCTATCTCATAGGCATCCGTAATAGAGGTTGCAATTGGTTTTTCAACAAGTATGTGCTTACCAGATTTTGCTGCAGCTTTTACAGATTCGATGTGCATAAAATTTGGAGTAGCAATTATTAATCCATCTACATCTGAATCTAAGCAAGCTTCTTCCAAAGAGCTATAAATTTTGAGTGGGTTCTTGTTATGAATTGCATTCGCAATTTTTGCATTTTCAATACTCAATGGTTCAGGATCATAAACACCATGAATTGTTGCATTTCCCTCAAAATTGGTTACACGTATATGCTCTTGACCCATTGTGCCAACACCAATGACATTAAATTTATATTTAGGCGAGCTGTCAGAACATAAATATTTATCTTTGTCGGAAACGAGATTCATATGATTGTAACGACTACCAAAATCACGACTCCAAAACTCGTTTTTCTTTGACATTTTTATTTTCCAATTGTTAGCGGTTTAGTTTTTTAACTTTGTAACATAATGTAGTTTGATGACCACAGTAATAATGTAGTTTTTCAACCACTTTTATTATAAAGCAACCTGTAATTAGTCTATATTACTCAGTACTGAACCTTGGCACAAATTAAGTTAAGTCATTGTTTTTTAGTGCCATCATAACTTCCAAAAACTTTGAAAACATGATTGGTTGCAAAAAAACCACAGTATTGTAAAAAACATACAATTAAAGTTGGCGTTACCCGCTTTTTGGTGATAGTTTGCCATCATGCGTCTTTGTCTATCACTTTTGTGCTAAAGATTTAAGACGTAATTTTTACAGCGTCGGGGGAATTGCTGAAGTCTATTAATTTTTTCGACGAAAAGACAGTAAACAAAGTCAACATGATTTGTATGCTGATAATGTAAGTACAAACTGGGATAAGCCCAGTAATAAGGAAGTAATAAATGAGTAAATATAAAACTATGCAAAAAAC
>MDTC01270976.1_pt1 | contig 10055 bp, 8 predicted proteins | sample 811181 | NCBI WGS metagenome assembly MDTC01 (sample SAMN05326644, study PRJNA326480) | marine metagenome | isolation source: seawater | place: Pacific Ocean: North | collected 2011
CCGCGGTCGGGTCTCTTTGGGGAGGCGCCGGCCGCGGTTATCACACACACGGAAATTCTATCACAGTAGACTTTCTATATCTAAATACCGGCCAAGGTGAGGAGATCTTTCGAGAGCGAGATCTTTTTCGGAGGGAAATACTGTAGGGGGAGCTAAATGCCATTGATTCGTAACGGGTTCCCACTGCCTTCCGGGAAGAATATTTTTTATGAGAATGGTTATTTCCGGCCGGTCATCATGGTCCAGTGCTTCCCGTGGGGGCCGATTCCGATGAGGTTTGGGCTTTTTGCGAACATGATGAAACGATGTCCGTCGGACGCAAACCAAGCATTGTAGGCGGTAACCGGTGATCCGGAGCCTACGAAGATGTTTTCACCGGTCCAACGGTGCTGGAATTTGGCGAGGCGGGCACGGTCGCCCGGAGATTTTTTGTTTTTGACAGGAGAGGTGTGGGAAAAAAAGCCAATGGTTGCCATGTCGACGGAATGACTGTTGGCAGCGGCGGAGAGCCTTTCCTCCATGGTGAGGAGTCCCAGATTGAAGAGGGAGCGGAATTCGTTCAGATGTTTTGAAAAGGCTTTCTGGGAAGAGTTGGCCCATTGGGTTGCGGCGTTGGTAGAGTTTGTTGTGGTGAGGTTGTCGACTTCCTTGCGGACCATATCGACAATTGCTTTTGTCTTGAGATAGCTTTCTCCTTCGAAAGTATTGTTGAGTGCCTCGGCGAGGGATTTATCTGAGTCGATTTTTTCATCCAGAAGTTCTTCGCCTTCAAGGACGAGGAGTTCGCGTTTTACTTCGGCTAGAGCGAGGGCGAGGGTGTTGACGGCTTTTTCAAAGGCGGCGGAATCTCTAGCGGCAACATTGCGGATTTCCTCGTTCTTTTTTTTAAGCCCCTGCACCTCGTTGACGAGCATGCGCACTTTGTCGCCCTGTTTTTTATAGTCGGTATGAATGAGTTTAAAAATTCGTTCGCGTTCGGTTTTGAGGTCATCAGCAATGATTTCCAATTCACTGAAGGGATTGGAGCGGGCATTCTCGACGAGGAGGCCGAGCTTTTTTTCGTGGAGACGCTGGGCTTTTTCGAGGGTTTTTTTGTAAGCGGGTTGAGCCTCTTTTCCGAAAAGGTAGAAGGTGCGGTAAGCGGCGGCACGGCGGGCAGGGTCATCGTTCTGCATCCATTGCAAGGCCTTGCTGAGAGCCGCGGCGGGAACAGTGCGGGCTTCTTCCTGGGCACTGGAGAGAGCAGGGGCGAGGATGAGGGCTGCGCACGCTAGGAACTTCATGGGTGTCCGAAAAGGGTAGGATGAGCGGTGATTTTTTCAACGATTGAGTTTTTCATCGCTTGACCAGTAGGGGATTCCCTTATTCTGTCCCGACATGAACCGCATTCTTCTGAAGTCGAAATTGCATCGCGCAATCGTCAAACAAGCTGATATTGATTATGAGGGCAGTATCGAAATTCCTCTGGATTTGATGGAAGCGGCGGATCTTTGGGAGGGAGAGCGTGTTCTCGTGACCTCGATGACCTCTGGCGGACGCTTGGAAACATACGTGCAAGCGGGTGATCCGGGGACGGGAAACATCATAATCAATGGGGGTGCAGCGCACTTAATTAAGAAAGGTGAATGTGTTACGATCATGGCTTTTACCATCTCCGACACTCGAATTTTGCCGCAGCGGCATGTTCTCAACGAGGACAATGAGATCATCAAATCAACCAACTAAGGGGAATTGTTCCATTTGAAAGCTGAATTCGGAGATGCAATCAGGGAAAAGTCCGGCTTTACAAGTCGCGTTCCATCCATAAAGTCCCGCTCCCATGATTTTAGGCTGGCTCAACATCGCAATCAACCTAGTGGTGATCGCTCACGTAGTGGTTTCCCTTTTGCTCATTCTCGTCATTCTGATGCAGCGTCCCAAGCAGGAGGGCCTCGGCGCGGCATTTGGTTCTGGTATGACTGATGCCGCTTGGGGTGCCCGCACTACGGACGTTCTTCAAAAAGGAACCGTTTATCTCGGAACACTCTTTTTCGTTTTCTCGCTCGTGCTCGCAATTCTCTTCGGAAAGCGCAATGCCATCGAGGGAAAGCGCGCTGATGAAGACGGTGCGTCTTCGGAGTCCGCCGAGCAGGTAGTTGTGCCTGCTGCACCCGAGGACGTGAAGCCCGTAGATCCCGCCGAAGAATTTAAGAGAGAGCTCGAGAGCGTGAATAGGGATAATCCTGAGGAAGACGCTCCAACGGAGGGCACTCCAACTGAGGATACCCCAACTGAAGAGGGCTCCACTGAAGAGTCCCCGACTGAGGATACCCCAACTGAAGAGGCCCCTGCTCCGGCCGGAGCGTAATTGAATTCTCTTTTGTTCATGAGTGATCTCGCTTTGCCGGTTTGGGCTCGCGAGGAGGCTTTTTCGCTGAAGCCGGATGTTTCACCCTACGGTTGTCGCGACGAAAAAGGAAACTTGGTCGGCTTTGATGAGTTGGACGGGCTGAAGAGGTATCTTTCTTCCGGCAAAGGAAAGCTGGCTTGGATCTGGGTACCGGAACATCGTCGATTGATCGCGCCGGAAGAATACCCCTCCTTGGTTTCGACCTTAAAAAAGCGTCGCCGTTTGTTTTCGGAGTATGATCTTCAGGATGGAAAGCGCGGACTTCTTTTATTTGGCGCGATATTGATCTATGTGATTTACGCGGCCTATGCCCGGGGACGGTGGGCGGCGGTTGGAAGCACCCAGACCGTTGGGATTGCAGTGCTGCTGTTTTTTTTCTTCGCGATTCGTCCATATTGGTCGGGTTTACAGGGGATCAAGGAGCTTCGGACGACGAACAAGGAAAGCGTTGCGGAGGAGATTCCTGAGGCGCGATTTGAGCTCTGGCTGCAATCCCAGAAGTCCAGGATCACGATGGTTCTGATCGGGGTGATCGCGGCAGTGGGCCTTGTGCAATATCTCACCGGAGGAGGATTTGCCGAGGCGGGTTTGGTAAAGGCCCGATATGCCGCTGGCGAGTGGTGGCGGGTTCATACGGCAGCTTTCATGCACGGGAACCCCTTGCACTTTTTGATGAATGCCAGTGCGTTGTGGTATTTGGGGAAACGATTGGAAACTTTGGGACGGTGGCCGCATTTGACGATGGTTTTTTTTGTTTCGGTATTGGGAGCCGGTTGGGCCACCACGGCATGGGTTTTGGAGGGAAGTAGTGTCGGGATGTCCGGAGCGGTTTGTGGACTGCTGGGATTCTTGCTCGTTTTCGAAACGCTGCACAAAAAGTTGGTTCCGAAGTCTGCGAGGCAGCGCTTGTTGGGGATCTTAGTTTCTCTCGTGGTTATTGGTGCCCTGGGATTTCAATTCATTGACAATGCCGCGCACTTTGGAGGGTTGGTTACCGGAGCAGTTTATGCTCTCGTGGTTTTTCCAAAGTCTTCTTCGACCGGCCGCCCGATAATTCTCAAACGCGATTTTGCGATGGGCGTGGGAGCACTTCTTTTAATTTGTCTTTCGGCATTGGCTGCGATTGCGGCTATGCTCCTTCAGTAGCCATGCTGCCTGATCTTTACACAAGGATACCCGGACCGCGCTCGTTGTCGCTGGCGGAAAAGTTGCAGCGGTATGAAAGTCGGAATGTCACCTATATGGATGGAGACTGGCCGGTTTTTTGGGAACGAGCTGAGGGAACAAATGTTTGGGATGCCGATGGGAATCGGTTTTTAGATCTGACCAGTGCCTTTGGCGTGGCAGGACTGGGACATGGAAATTCCGAGGTCGTGGCGGCGATGCAGAGACAATCTCAGCAGCTTTTGCATGGGATGGGCGATGTGCATCCGACGGCCTTGAAGGGAGATCTTTGTGAGCAGCTATCTGCGGTGACTTTTAAACGTTGGGGAGTGGGGGAAGCAAAGGTGGTGCTGTCGAGCTCAGGATTTGAAGCCGTGGAATCGGCGCTTAAGACAGCGCGGCTTGCGAGTGGAAAAAGAAAGGTGATCGCTTTTTCCAACGCCTACCATGGATTGGGATATGGGAGCCTTTTGGGCACGGACCTTGAGAAGTTTCACGGTCCCTTTGGAGATCAGCTGGCGAACATCACGGTGCGCCTTCCATTTGGGGGAGATGAGATCGAGCATGTTAGCTCGGACGAAATCGGAGCGGTGCTGGTTGAGCCCATTCAGGGGCGCGGTGGGAAGGTCGTGCCTCCGCCGGAGTTTCTTCCGCGCCTGCGAAAGTGGTGTGATGAACACGGAGCAGTGCTAATCTTCGATGAGATTTATACCGGTTTTTTTCGGACCGGAAAAATGTTCGCCTGTGAGTGGGATAGAGTGGTTCCTGATTTAATCTGCCTAGGGAAGGCGCTTAGCGGAGGGTTTCCGATATCGGCCTGCGTTGGGAAAGAGTCGGTGATGGATGCCTGGCCGGAGTCGACGGGAGAGGCCTTACACACGAGCACTTTTTTGGGGAATCCAGTTGGCTGTGCGATGGCACTGGCTTCGCTTGAAATTCTGAAGAGGGCCGAGACCGGGGATATGGTCAAGAGCGCGGGGTGTTATTTGGAAAGCGCTCTGAGAAATATGGAGGCTCAGGGAATTATTGATGTCCGGGGGAGGGGAATGATGTGGGGTGTTGAGTTGGATCGTAATGCGGCAGCCTTGCTGGGCGATATACTGAAAGCTGGCCTGATTATGTTGGCGGATGGGAAAGAGGGGAGCGTCCTTTCCTTCACTCCGCCATATTTGATTTCGAAAGAGGAGACGGATTTTGCGATCGACACGATTGTCGATATTCTAGCTCATAGGAATTAGCGCACGCCTTTTTGGGCGATGGAATAAAAACGGATGTCCAGTCCCATCTCAGTGCTCTTCTCGTTGTTGCTTTGAGGGCTCAGGTAGACCAAACCGACCAGTCGCGGTGTGTTCCGTGAAAGACTTTTGAATCAGAGAATTGATGCTTGGTCGGTTTGCCGAGGATACAGGCATTCGCGACAACAGGGATGGAAGGGAAAAACGCATTTCATGACTAAAGCGATCCCGTGACTTGGTGACAGGGATTGGAATGAGACGTAAGCAAACGCCTATTTCACCGGGAGGTGTGGGAGAATTTTCTCCACGGCATTGGCGGCGGTGAGGCCGTGTTTCTCCCGAAGAATCTCGGGGCGTCCGTGCTCGACGAATTCATCGGGCCAACCGATGCGCTCGACGGGAGTGTCAATGATATCATCATGGAGAAGTTCAATGATGGAAAGTCCGAAGCCATTGTAGAGGACGTGATCTTCAAAAGTGCAAACGACTTTGGCATTCTTGGCGTGCTCCGAAATAGTGCGGGCGTCGAGGGGTTTGATCCAACGGGGATTGATTAAGGTTACGCTATATCCTTTGGATTCGAGGGTTTCTTTGGCATCCAGGGCAAGCTCCATCATTGTTCCCAGAGGGATGAGGCAGACGTCGGTTCCGGTCTGGATGACTTCGGCCTCACCGATAGTAAGGAGTTCGGGCTTCTCCTTGATGGTTGCACCAGGTCCGTTGCCACGAGGGTAGCGGATGGCGATAGGGCCGTCTTCGTAGTTGGCCATGGTCCAAAGCATGTCGATGAATTCATTTTCATCCTTGGCTTGCATGTGCACGAGGCCTGGAACGTGCCGGAGATAGCCGATGTCGAAGAGTCCGTGGTGAGTTGGACCGTCGTCACCCGAGAGGCCGCCGCGGTCCATGCAAAGTCGCACGGGTAGTTTTTGCAAAGCCATGTCGTGAAGGATCATGTCATAAGCACGCTGCATAAAGGTCGAATAGATTGCGAGAAAAGGACGGAGGCCCTGGGTGGCGTGGCCACAGGCGAAGAGCGCGGCATGTTCCTCGGCGATACCGACATCGAAGTAGCGTTCGGGAATTTCCGCTTTGAAGGTCTCGAGCTTGGTTCCGCCGGGCATGGCGGCGGTGATGGCGGTGATCGTTTGATCCTCTTTGGCGAAGTCAGTGACGGCGCGGCCGAAGAGTTCTGAAAAGGTGGGTGCTCCGGTGGCTGTGGAGCCGTCTTCGATATTGTAAGGTCCGAGGCCGTGAAACTTGCCGGGTTTATCGAGAGCTGGCTGGTAGCCCCGTCCTTTCTCGGTAATGATGTGGAGTATTACCGGCTCGTTTTGATTCTTGAGGTATTCGAGGGTCTTGATGAGGAGTGGGATGTCGTGTCCGTCGATGGGACCGAAGTAACGCATGCCAAAATTTTCGAAGAGAACGTTGGGAACGAGCATGTTCTTGGCATTGCGCTCGATCTTATGGGCGAGTTTGCGCACGCCGGAGCCCGCGATTTTTTCGACAAAGTCAGCGGTCTTTTCGCGGATGCCGTTGAAGGTGCTGTGGGTCTGAAGGGCGTTGAAGTATTTTGCGAGAGCGCCGACGTTTTTATCAATGGACCACTCGTTGTCATTCAGGATGACAATGCAGCGGTTGGTGGTCTCGGCGATGTTGTTGAGGGCTTCCAAGGTGGCGCCGCAAGTGAAAGCGGCGTCACCGGCGACAGCGACGATGTTGGTATCTTCATCTTTAAGGTCGCGGGCCGAGGCCATGCCGAGAGCGGCGGAGAGGGCGGTGCCGGCGTGTCCCGCTCCGTAGCAATCGTGTTCGGACTCGGTGCGGAGAAGGAAGCCATTGAGGCCCTCGTATTGGCGAATGGTGTCAATTTCGGTAGCGCGGCCGGTGAGCATTTTGTGGACGTATCCCTGGTGGGAGACGTCAAAAAGGAATTTGTCCTGGGGCGATTCGAAGACGGCGTGAAGCGCAATCGTGAGTTCGACTACTCCTAGGTTTGGTCCCAGGTGACCACCGGTATTGGAAAGAGAATCGATCAGGGTGTACCTGATTTCCTGCGCGAGCTCGGGAAATTTTTCCGGAGCAATTTTTTTGAGGTCATCGGGGCCATTGATTTGGCTGAGAAGAGGTGCTTTAGAAAAGTCGGACATCTTGATCGTCTGGGTCGGCGTCGTCGCTTGAGGATTCAGGACTTGAATCTTCGTCGTTGCCCTCTGCATGAAGGGAAGCTTCGACAAGGTCGAGCCGTTTTCGGGCTGATTTTAGGGTCTTTTGGCAAAAAATCAGCAGTTCTTGCCCTCTTTCGAAGTCATCGAGGAGATTGCCGAGGCTCTCAGGGTCTTTCTCGAGTCTCTTGGTAATATTCTCCAGCTCCTCGACCGCATCTTCAAAAGATGGAGCAGGAGTTTTTGATTTCTTTGCTTTTTTGACAGCCATGGGCTCTATCGTTGTTTCTCAATAATAGGCTCTTTGGAGTAGTAGACCAAGCGGAAGGGGAAGAGATGCTTGGATTCAGGGTAGCGGGAGAGAACGCTGGATAGCATAGGGGCCTGGCTCCGCAGTCCACGGGTACCTCCGGCTGTCGCCCCGACTGATGGCCCGTCCAGCATGAGAGCGGCGAACTCTTCGCTGCCTCCGAAGTGTCCGGCTTTATAGAGTGGATTGTCTTTGAAAGACGAGGGGGTCATTAGGATGCCGGCGCTGGTGAGTTTTTGGTTCTCGACGAGTTTTTCGAGGTATTCAAATTCGGAAACTTTTTTGGGAAGCCAGATCGAGCGGCGATCTGCATACCAGGCGACGGCCCAAGGTTGATCTGAGAAGATGATGTCTTCTTCTTTAGTTGCGTCATGCAAAGTCCGGCTCAGGACGGATGGCCAATAGGGGGGCCAGACCGGGCGTGTTTGTTTGTCGGAGACCAGACCGCTCCGCATGGCCTGCGGAATTGAGAAAATGAGTGGGCCTGCACTGACAAGGATGACGATGGCAAAATGCCCGTAGCGCATCAGGCCTCCGCTACCGGTGAATTCAATTCGACTCCATAGAATGGAGAAGAAAGCCAGCCCGTAGGCCGTCATGATGGGAGAAAAAAGGATGTGCAGTTGATTGGCGTCGGTAGATTGGTCGGTGAGCCCAAATAGGGCCATTCCGATACTGCCAACAAACCACATCAAGAGAATGATCCAGCGAAATTGGGCAATGGATTCTCGTTTGAATGGATGGAAGAGGGAGAAGAAGAAGAGTGGCGCGGCGAGAATCGCTCCAAGATTGGAATAGAGTTGATCGGTCTGTTTCAGCAGACTCGTAGCGGTATTCAGGATAAGGGAATTTAAATTGTAGAGAACCGCGTAGGTTTCCTCACTGGGATCGTTGGTCCGCATTATGTTATCCTCCGTTTCCAGAAGACCGCCGTAGAGCGACATTCCGGCCGTTCCGGCAGGTGATCCGGTCCATTCAAGGTTCTTGCCCACAAAGTAGAGGCTGAAGACTAGGATCACACCGATGACTGAAAGGGCTGCGGCTCCTTTGGGGCGGAAGAAGAAGGCGGCATAGAGGACGAAACCAATCGTAATCCAAAGAGTCAGCCAATGGGCGAGAGCAAGGAGTGCCAGGAACACGGCTGCAAGCAGGATCGAGCCGATTGTTGCGCGGTTGTCGATGGAGGCTTCCACGGCGCGATAGATGAAGAAAAGGGCGCAGGAGAAAAGGAGCAGCATCAACATCTGGGGCAGCCCGGTATGGGTGAATTTCCAGTTGAGGTCGCAGAGTGCCATCAGAATGGCGGTGACTCCGGCAATGCGTACGTCGAAGATTCGCGAGATTAGCAGGTAGTTAATGCCAATGGCGATCAGGAAACAGATGACGGAAACTGCGGCGATGACCCGATCGAGCCGGTAGATGGTGCGGTTGTCTTCGACCATCTGGAACTTAGCGAAATCATCTCCGCCGACTGCTTTGATCACAGCCCCAAGAAGATAAGGGTTCAGGGGCGAGTGATAGGTGTCGTAAATTTGGTCGAGATTCATTTCGCCGTTCTCGGTATTCTCCTCGGCCTGCCAGATTGCGAGGGGGCGAACCATCTTGGTCGTGGCATCGTTTCCGCGGGCAATTTCGCGTCCAATTTGTGCCTGATCAATTCCCTTGGCCGAAGTGAGCCCTTTAAAGGAAAGGACGAGGTAGAAAAAGACGAGTCCGAAGAGGAGGACGAAGAAAAGGAGGCGACGGATCAGGACGGGGGCGTCCATGGCTCCGGGTTTGTTTAAGCTGCTCATGTTTCGGTATTGTCGGGAGAGAATGTATTGCGAAGTTTTCGCTGAAGAGTGCGGCGGCTAATCCCCAATAACTCAGCGGCTTTGGTGCGATTTCCACCGGTTGCCGTCAGAGCGCCATGGATTGCGCGTTGCTCAAGGGCATGCAAGTTGAATTCCCCCGTCGGAGCAAGGGCGTTTTTCTCAGAGTTTGATTCTGTGAGAGTCTTTCCAGTGAGGAGGAATTCGGGCAAATGCTGGATATCGAGGGATGATTGGTTCGACATTACCACAGCATGCTCGATGGCGGTGCGCAATTCGCGGACATTTCCGGGCCAATTGTAGGAAATGAGGCGGGCCATCGCGGCTTCGGTGAGAGGTTTTTCAGGGCGTCCGTTTTCCTCGGCAAATTCCTGCAGGAAGGCATTCGCGAGGAGGACAATGTCCTCCCGGCGCTCCCGCAACGGCGGCATGTGGATCGCAAGAACGTTGAGACGGAAAAAAAGGTCTTCCCTGAATTCTCCCTCGGCTACCAGATCGGTGAGGTGTTTGTTGGTGGCGGTGATGACGCGAACATCGATGGGAACCGGAGTATTGGATCCGACACGCTCAATGGTGCGCTCGGAGAGGGCTCGGAGGAGTTTCACTTGGGTAGCAGAGTCAATTTCGCCGATTTCGTCGAGGAAGAGCGTCCCGCCGTGTGCTTGTTCGAATCGCCCGACGCGTCGCTGCGTGGCGCCGGTGAAGGCGCCTTTTTCGTGGCCGAAGAGCTCACTTTCAAGAAGCTGGGGCGAAAGGGCCGCGCAGTTGACCGCGACAAATTTTTCGCCCGGCCGGCCGGAGAGATCGTGTAAGACGTGCGCCACCACTTCCTTTCCGGTGCCGGATTCGCCTTCGATGAGGACCGTGGCGCGTGTTTGCGCGATTTGTTCGATGATGCCTGTGACCTTGGCCATCGGTGCGGAACTGCCGATGAGGCGGCTGAGCCCTCTGCTGGTCTTGGCCCCGCTTTCGCGAAGG
>MDTC01035533.1_pt1 | contig 10054 bp, 9 predicted proteins | sample 811181 | NCBI WGS metagenome assembly MDTC01 (sample SAMN05326644, study PRJNA326480) | marine metagenome | isolation source: seawater | place: Pacific Ocean: North | collected 2011
AAATTTTCTTTATTCTCATTTTGAAGAAATATGTGAAATTATGAAAGCTTATGATGTGTCTTTTTCATTAGGCGATGGTTTGAGACCAGGTTCGATAGCAGATGCAAATGATGAAGCGCAATTTTCTGAGTTAAAAACACTCGGCGAGTTGACAAAAATTGCTTGGAGACATGATGTGCAAACTATGATTGAAGGTCCAGGCCACGTCCCAATGCACATGATCAAAGAAAATGTTGATTTAGAAATGAAAGAATGCAGCGAAGCACCGTTTTATACGCTAGGACCATTAACAACAGATATTGCGCCAGGCTATGATCACATTACATCTGCAATAGGGGCAGCAATGATTGGTTGGTATGGCACTGCTATGTTGTGTTATGTCACACCAAAGGAACATTTAGGGTTACCCGGCAAGGATGATGTTAAAGAAGGTATTATTACATATAAGATAGCTGCACATGCTGCTGATTTAGCCAAAGGCCATCCTGCCGCACAACTTAGAGATAATGCGATATCTAAAGCACGTTTCGAATTTCGCTGGGAAGATCAGTTTAATCTTGGGTTAGATCCTGAAAGGGCGCGTGACTTTCATGACGAAACATTACCAAAAGAAGGGCATAAAGCAGCGCATTTCTGTTCGATGTGTGGACCTAATTTCTGCTCTATGAAGATTACCCAAGATGTTAGAGACTATGCGGAAAAAAAAGGTTTAGAAAATCTTAATGAAGTTTTAGAAAAAGGCATGGACGATATGTCAAAAGAGTTTAAGGAAAAAGGCGGAGAAATTTATAATAAGCTTTAAATAGACGTAATCATTCTCACATAATTTTATGACAAGGAAAGAATTTCTCTGTTGGAACGTATTGTTTAATAATTTCCTCACAGAATTTTAGCATATCATTCCGTAAATTTTCTGGATAACAAATCATATTATCTTCTTCGCTTAATGGGGACGCTAAAAGTAATTCATCAGGGTAAAGTTTTTCTAATTTACGAAAAAAACCTTTCGGCAAACGAAAACTACCCAAACTGATAGAATGAACCAATTGAAGATCAATTTTTGAGAAGATATTATCAAATAATTCGTTATATTCTTTGGTAAAAGTTTTTGTGTAGATGAGAGGATCAAAACGTAATCCAATTTTCCATCCCGCTTTCTGTAATTCAATTATTGCTTCTAATCTTTTAGAAACAGATGGAGTTTTATGTTCAAGTACTTTTGCAATTTCATTTGGAGTAAAACTAAAAGCAACAATACAATTACTTATTGGCGATCTTTGTAGTAAGGATTTTATTTGCGTACTTTTCGTTCTTAATTCTATTAGGGCATTTTGATGATTTTCAAAAAAAGGTAAAAAATCAGATATAAAATTTGAAACAGAATCAAGAGCTAGACTATCGCAATCATATCCGGAAAAGAAATGCACATTATCAGAGGCATGTTTATTTAAAGTAGAATTTATCTCGTCAATAAAATCTTCATAATTAACAAATAAAATATAATGTGCTGATCGAAACATACCTTGCAAAAAACAATAACGACAATCATATATACAATTCAACATATGTGAAAAATAATAATTATATTTTGCTCCAATCCCATAATGTTTTGGTGTTGGCAGAACCATTCCTTTATGTTTTTTTGCAAGAATCAATGCAGGATTTTTTTTCTGTAATCTGAAATTTTGTGATTTACGATTAAATATTTCTGTATAACGAGTACAGCTTATTATTATTGCGCTTGGGAAACGCTCAATAATTTTTTTGGTGCGTGGGTGATCAGTAATTTCATCTTCGATATATATTGTATTAATCATTTTTAGTTTATAGAAAAATTAATATTATTTATTTTATTTTGTAGTTCTTTTAGTACTGATTTCCCTGTTGCTAGGCTCTCAGTCATCTCAAATAAATTCTCATCCGGGTATCGAATAAGTAATTTGGTTAGCAAATTACTTAGCATATGTTTTTCTGATTGCGTGAAATGCCATTTTTTTAAAAAGAGATTATAGTATTTAGGTTTTCTATTGTCGGGTGTTATATTATTTGCCAGATCTTCTAGTTCAGTTAATAGTTTTTCAATGACATTCATTTTATTTTTAACTAAAAACTCAATATTCTTTTTGTTTATCACTGACATTGATTTTTCACTATTGTCAGAAATAATTTTTAAGGAATGAATCAATTCTGATGTGCCAAATTTAACTGCGATCTGGTAAAAACCCGATGCTTCCATATCATATAAGCAGGACTTATATTTAGTTGAGGGGGATTTAAGTGAGACCAGATCTTCGCAATCACAAGGAGGATCAAATATTATTTGGGGATACCATGATAACTTATCTTCATCATCTATTATTTTATTAACTAACCGCGTTTCACCAATTTCTATGTTTTTGTGCCCAGCTATTCCGATATTTAACCAAATATTATTATCAGATGTATTGACAGACTCGTTATGATAGTTGACTGCTTTAGCCGCATTAGTTTTTCCTATACCAGTTAAAGTGAGACTTATTTTCTTATCAGCAGACAGATAGATGTTAAATAAATTATATTTATCAGATTTAATAAGATTATAATTTTCAATGATAGGATTTGCCTCGCATAAAAGAGCGCAAAAAAAATGTACTGTCATTATATGTCTTTATCTTGTTTTGGAAGATGACCATCTATAAATGATTGCCATGTTTTATCTGGCTCCCATACCTTCAACATATCATTTTTTGCCTGTTCTTCAGTAATATTATTTTCAAGCACACGATAAAGATAAACAAAACACGAAACCCGCCAATTATATGCGCAGTGAATCAGTATTCTTTTATCGATAAATTGATTCATTATATTAAAAAATGATTCTAATTCGGCAGTGGTTGGTTTTTCGAAATCTACAGGAATATGAACATAATTCATGGTATTTTCTACCACAAGCTGAGCTTCATTTTCAATAGCATTAGGGGAGTTTATCAGCGCTAAATTAATTATGACCTCAACTCCGCTTTTTTTTATTATCTTAAATTGCTCACTAGTTGGTTGGGCTGATGTATGTAGCCTGTCTGATATTTGATGATAATTTTTCAGTATCTCAAGCATATTTATTTTTTATCATTTTAAATCTTTTATGGTATTCATTATTATCATATTTCTCCGATCCCTTTAGAAATATATCTATTTTTTTTAATAATTCGTTTATTGTTGCTTTAGTTTGAATTGGATCTAAATTATTGGATTCAATAATTTTTTCTAATGCAATAATTCTAAAACGATCAATACCCCAATATTTTTTTGATAATTGATCATCGTGCCCGCCATATTTATTTGTCAAAGCCTTATTGATAAATAATACAGGATATCTACTACAAATACGTAACCACATATCATAATCTTCACATGAAGGAAGTTTCTCATCAAATAAACCAACTTCGTTAAATACCTTTCTATTTATTATTGCAGAGGATGGGGAAATTATGCAGAATGGTAAACATTGTTTGAAAATATAACCCCCAAATTTTTTATGTTTTTTTTGTTGGTTCTGAATTTTGTTATCTCGATACCAAATTTCATCTGTGTGGCATATTAAAGCATTAGGATTTTCATTTATTTTTTGTATCTGTTTTTCAATTTTATCTTGATGCCATGTATCATCAGAATCCAAAAAACTTATCCAATTACAGTACGTTTTATTTATTCCTGTATTTCTAGCTGCACTGACTCCTTTATTATCTTGATATATATAAGTTATTTGGGGATATTTTTCTTTAATTATCTCTTTTGTACCATCGGTTGAGCCATCATCAACAATAATTATTTGATTTACCACGTGTGATTGATTAAGAACTGAATTAATTGCCCGTTCTATATGTTTAATGCGGTTATAAGTCGGGATTATAACTGAAATTTCTGGCATGCTAGGATCAAATCTTCTCTTTAAAATAGCATAATAACGATATACGAATTTAAAAAATAATGGAACGCCTTAAAAATAAAATAGCTGTAATTACTGGTGCTAGTAGCGGCATAGGCGCTGGGATTGCTGATTTATTCTGCTCAGAGGGGGCAGATATTGTTGTTAATTACTTATCATCTAAGCAGAAAGCAGAGATAGTTGTTGAAAAAAATAAGTCACAGGGTAGACGGGTCATAGCTGTACAAGCGGATATGACTGATAAAAATGCAATCAATCATTTAATTCAAAATACACTTGAAGAGTTTGGCCGAATTGATATCTGGGTGAATAATGCTGGCGCGGATATCCTTACTGGTAAAGGTGAAAATGCCACTACTTATGAAAAACTAGAACAATTAATTCAGACTGATATGAAGGGAACAATTAATGCTTGTTGGTCTGTAAGTGAAACGATGAAAGATCAAGGTCATGGTGTTATCGTAAATATGGGTTGGGATTTATCAATACATGGTTTTAGCGGAATAAATCCACAGATTTTTGCGGCAACGAAATCTGCTGTTCTCGGTTTTACTCGATCTTTTGCAAAAACTGTTGGCCCTGAGATTCGTGTTAACATGGTTGCGCCTGGTTGGATTATCACAGCTTTTGCAGAAGAAAATAGGGAAAAGCCTTTTTATCAAGACCGTCTTAAAGAAATACCATTAGGTCGTTTTGGTGTTCCTCGTGATATTGCTGAAGCAGTAGTTTTTTTGGCATCAGATGAATCATCTTATTTGGCAGGTGAATCAATTAATATAAATGGCGGTTTAATCTAGAAGAATATTAATCTATAAATGATTAGGTAAATAACCATAGTTAGTAATGAATCAAAGAATGAATATTATATTTCGAAAGTTTTTTTCTTCCATTAAGAAAATCAAGTTCAACTAAAAAAGCACATCCAATAATTTCTGCGCCTAGTTTTTCTATTAATCTACAACTCGCTGCTGCTGTACCACCAGTCGCTATTAAATCATCGATAAGTAGTACTCGATCATTTTTTCCTAATGCATCGACATGAATTTCTAAGGTAGCAGAACCATATTCAAGATCATAAGAGAGGCTCTCAACATTATAGGGTAATTTATTTGGTTTACGTAAAGGGACAAAGCTAATACCTAATTTCTGCGCAGCAAGACTTCCAAAGATAAATCCACGTGCCTCCATTCCTGCTATCGCTGTTAATTTTTCATTAAGAAAAGGATATATTAATTCTTCAATTGATAATTCCAATATTTTTGGTTCTTTTAGTAATGGCGTTATATCTTTAAATTGTATTCCTGGTTCTGGAAAGTCAGGTATATTTCGTATATAGGCATCTAGTTCTTCCATTTATACCCCCCGATTTCTATTTTCCGAAGCTACTAACTTTGTAAGGCTTATGTAATCAATCTTTCCTGTCGCTAATATAGGTATTTCAAGTGTAGTTATAATTTTTTTTGGTGTAATTAATTTACTGATATGATTTTCTTTTGCTATTTTTTGCAACTCTTTAAGATTCGCTTTTTTGTTTTCTGTAACAAGTATTATTCTCTCTCTTTTATTTTCATCAATAATACTAACACAGGCATTTTTCGTTTGAGGCCATGTTAGAGCGGCTAATTCCTCGGCAGCTGATAGTGAAACCATTTCTCCACCGATTTTAGCAAACCTTTTCGCACGACCCAATATTGTGATAAACCCTTCTTTATCTACGTCAGCAATATCACCTGTATCATACCAACCAGAACCTTTTTCAGTTGAAGGTGGTTGTAATACTCCAGGGCTATTATGAAGTAAATATCCAAGCATAATATTAGGCCCCTTTACTACGAGTCGCCCACCTTTTTTGATACCTTCAACAGATTTAATATAATAATTCATATCTTCCATGATACGACCCACAGTCCCTTCTTTATTCCATTTTAAATCATTAACTGATATCACAGGACTTGTTTCAGTTACACCGTAACCCTGTAATATTTTCATGTTAAATTTCTCCTGCCACAGCTTTATTGTGTCTCTATGGAGTTTTTCTGCGCCAGCAACAGTGTACTTTAAAGTTTTAAAATCGTTTGCAGTGGCATAATGCGCATAACCCTTAAAAAAAGTATTTGTTCCAAAAAGAATTGTAGCCTTGAGTTTAAAAATTAATTCAGGAATGACGCGATAATCAAGTGGTGTTGGATAAAGAAATATTTTTGCTCCCCCAAATAAAGGCATCAAAAAACCAGCATTAAGTCCAAATGAGTGATACAAGGGGAGACAACAGAATATAGTGTCGGATGGGCTAAATTCTATATGACATCTAACTTGCGCATAATTAGATAAGAGATTTCTATGGGATAGCGCAACTCCTTTAGGATGACCCTCGGAGCCCGAGGTGAATAAAATAACTGCAGTCGCATCAGGGTCTTTGTTGATTTTTTGTTTATAGTAATATTTTGTAACATTCAATTGCATTAGAAATGCTGAAATTTTTGAAGTTATACTAATTTTTTCCTTAATATCTTCCAGATAATAAATCGTATACTTTTTATTAAGCTCCTTAACGGTATTCTCAAGTTTTGCTTTTTCAATAAAAAGTTTCGAGGTATAAATGACTTTTATTTGGGCCGTTTCACAAGCTCTTCTGATTGCAAATGCTCCAGAAGAAAAATTCAGCATGGCAGGTACTCGACCTATAAATTGCAGAGCAAAAAATAAAATCGGCAGGGTATTTGTATTAGGAAGCATAATACCGATATTCTCAGATATACTTGAATCTTTTCTTACAAAAATACTTAGTAAAATACTTCGTAGAATTATATTTTTATAGCTTAATGGTTTTCGATTAACATCTTCTATGATTTTATATTGCTTACCATGCTCACTACATGCATCAAGCAATGCAGAGAATAGTGTTTTTTTCTGCTCAAAACTTGTATAAATATTATTTTTCATCAAGTTCTGTATTCTTTTAGAGTTGTTTATTAATCAATATTAGTCAAGCTCCAGTGAAGTTTTTTTTGATGATTAAAGTTTGACCTGGTTTTAAATATCTATTCTTTTTTAAGTTATTCCATTCAAGAAGATCTGTAACATGGATATCAAATCTTCTTGCTATTAACCATAAGGAGTCGCCTTTTTTTACTGTATATTCAGTTGTTGATTGATTATGAATAACTGTTTGCACTACATTATCTTTCTGATCCTTTGTATCTTCATTGATCCAGATGGTTAATTTTTGTTTTGGCCTTAAAAAACTCTTTTTCGATATACCATTCCATTTGGCAAGTTGATTAACACTAATACCATAATTTCGGCCTATATCCCAAAGATTGTCCCCACGTTTTACGATGTATGTGTATTGCTTTCCATCGCTTGTTTTTAACCCTTTAAATTTTCTTGCTTCACTACTTAAGGAATAAAATTTGTTTGGTTTTTTTGCCATTGGGATTAATAATGATCTTCCTTCACGAATCATAGTATTTTTCAGATGATTAGCTTGCTTTAAGGAACTTATGCTGGTTTTATAACGATCTGCAATGACACCTAATGACTCACCTTTACGTATGATGTGTTGTTTCCAGACTATACGTTCTGATTCTTTAAGAACGGCTAATCTTTCTCTAAAACTTTTAGCCTTATCAATTGGCACGAGTATTCGATGAGGACCGTCAGGATCTGTTGCCCAACGATTAAAACCAGGATTTAAAGTGTAAATTTTATCAATTGATAGGTCAGATATATTCGAAACAGTTGCTAGATCAATTTGACTTTTAACATCAATAATTTCGAAATACGGACTATTTTTTATACTTTTAAAATTAATATTATATTTATCACTATTTTTGAGTATTTCGGCAATAGCCAATAAACTGGGAACATAACTTCGTGTTTCCGGCGGCAAACGTAATGACCAGAAATCAGTCTTTTTTCCTAACTTTTTATTTTTCTTTATTGCGCGTTCAACATTTCCTTCTCCAGCATTATATGCTGCGAGAGCATGAAACCAATTCCCATTAAATCTTTTATGTAGAGCCTCGAGGTAATCTAGTGCGGCATTTGATGAAGCAATAATGTCTCGGCGACCGTCATACCACCAGTTTTGTTTTAGACCATAACGTTTACCCGTGGCCGGAATAAATTGCCATATACCAGAAGCTCTGCTTGGCGAATATGCAAAAGGCTGATATGCGCTTTCAACAATTGGCAGTAAGGCTAAATCAATAGGCATGTCACGTTCTTTTAGTTTTGTAACAATGTGAAATAAGTAAGGTTCTGCACGTTTAACAACTCGATTAACATACTCCTGATTTCTAGCAAACCAGGCGATTTTATCACTGACTTTTTTTCGGTTTACGTTTCTCTCTAAAATAAGTTCATCTTGAATCATGACCCACAGGTCTGTATATGTTTTTTGCTTTGGAATTTGATTGTCAACTTCTTCTGCAACTTTAGGCGATATTGAATCACTAGGTTTCAAAACATTCGTTTCTGTAATATCAACTGATTCTTGGTTAGTTATTTCTGAATCAGCAGTTTCTGTTTTTCTAATATTAGTGCAACCACTAATAATAAATAGCATTAATATTAATTTGTAAACTATTATTTTATATAGCATATTATCTTAAACTCTATGGTTTGTTATTTTTATCAAAATGAGATTTACAACTTTAATTTTTAGAATGAATCTTTCCAGTTTCGTATTGTAGCAAAAACTTCAGCAGGATTATCTAGCGCCCTTCCTGCGCGTATGGATGCGCTATTTATAACAGATTGCTCATTGCAGCGAAGAAATGGGTTAGTTTGTTTCTCAATTTCTAGAGTAGCTGGTACAGTAGGCTGATTTTTATCTCTTGTCTTCTGTGCTAGATCTAGGCGTCTTTGAATTGTTTTATTATCTATCTCAACTGCTGCTGCAAATTGGAGATTAGGAATTGTATATTCATGCCCACAATAAATTAGTGTTTTAGTAGGCAGTTTTTTAATTTTCGACAATGAAGAGTACATTTGTGTTGGTGAGCCTTCAAATAAACGACCACAACCCCCAGTAAAAAGCGTATCCCCACTAAATACCATTTTTTCAGTATAGTATGCTATTGCTCCAGATGTATGCCCAGGCACATCTAGTATATTAATTTCTAAGCCTAATTTTGGCAGAGAAATGACGTCTCCTTCACATACAGGATTTGTGCTTCCTTCTACAAATTCTTTTTCTGGCGTATAGACTGGCACGTTATATTTTTTTGTTAAACCAGCAATACCGCCAACATGATCCCAATGGTGATGTGTTATAAGTATTGCTATAGGATTTAAGTTTCTGGATTCGATATATTTTAGAACTGGTTCGTGCTCGCTAGGATCAACTATTGCAACACACTGATTTATTTTGTTTATCAGGATCCAAATATAGTTATCCTTTAAAGCGGTTAAGGGTATGATCTCTAACATTATTTAATACTCTCGCTGGAGATTATTTACATCGATTGATAAAAAAGACATCAATTACAATACAGGTATGAATCCTAAAAGCTTAAATGAATTATCGTTAAGAGACAAACTATCCAAATGGTTTAAAAGTCCATTGGGAGAGGTAGTCTTCGCAATGGAAAATGATCAATTGAAGGATATTCTTCCACGATTATTTGGTTACCATATTTTGCAATTTGGGTGCTGCTCAGAATTAAATTATCTTACATCATCCCGTGTTTCCAATAAAACAATTTTATTTCTTGAAGATACTGAAATTCAAAAAAATGTAAAAACAGCGGTACGTACAACCGCGGAGGAGTTACCTTTTGCGTTGGAAAGTGTTGATGTAGTGTTGCTACCTCATGTGCTGGAATATTCAAACGATACACATAGATTATTGAGGGAAATGGAGAGGATTCTTATTTGTGAGGGCTATGCTGTTATTATTGGCATTAATCCTTTTAGTTTATGGGGTTTATGCCACTTATTTTTTTGTTGGTGGAATAAAATGCCTTGGGGCGGGCGCTTAATCTCAGTTTCAAGAATGAAAGATTGGTTATCGTTACTTGATTTTGAGATTGAAAAGGTGAAATATTTTTTCTTTTCACCGCCAGTTTCTAATGTAAAATTATTGAAGAAATTTTTACCATTAGAGCGTTTGGGTCAATATTG
>MDTC01155988.1_pt1 | contig 10054 bp, 8 predicted proteins | sample 811181 | NCBI WGS metagenome assembly MDTC01 (sample SAMN05326644, study PRJNA326480) | marine metagenome | isolation source: seawater | place: Pacific Ocean: North | collected 2011
ATGAGATGGGCTTCAAACTTGACTGTTTCTATGCACAACCACTACTTGCAGCGGCTAAAGCAACCAAAGAAACCCTTCAAAAGATTTTTGAGACTGGCGACAGTAAATCGGTAAAGTCTTCCCTTATGCCTCTAGATGAGGCTTGGGAAATTGGAGGTTTGACAATGATGCGTAATTTAGAAAAAAAATATTCAGTAGAGTAGTGTTCTTTAAAACCGAGCCAATGCAAAATTAATCCTCTAACCAGAACCCATATGCCATTGCTCCAATTAATTGCTCATGCGATAACGTAGTGGTATCGGGCAGCGTTTATGCGCACTCGGTTTTTCCGTTTTAGATTGTCATTGCCGAGGAGGATTGATCCATGCGTGCCACAACCAAGCTTCGTAAATTACTTGCAACAGGTGAAACTCATTTAGTTCCAGGTGCATATGACGGAATGTCAGCGAGAATAGTTCAGGCTGCCGGTGCAGAAATTGTGTATGCAACCGGTGGTGGCATTGCACGATCAACGGGCATACCGGACATGGGGATGTTAAACCCTTTCCAAATTGAGGATAGGCTTACTCAAATGGTCGATGCAGTGGAGATACCAATAATCGGCGATTTCGACACCGGATATGGAAACGTATTAAATGCCTTGCACGAACTTAAGCGCTTCGAGCGGACAGGAATTGCCGGGTTTCATATAGAGGACCAGACATTTCCAAAACGCTGCGGGCATCTAGACAATAAAACCGTAGTACCGGTTGAAGAATTAGTAACGAAAATTAGGGCAATCAAAGATAACCAACTGGATCCGGACTTCGTTGTTATTGCGCGAACAGACTCCCTTGCTATCGAAGGGGTAAATAGCGCAATTGAAAGAATGCATAAGTACATGGAGGCAGGCGCAGACGTTGCATTCGTGGAGGCACCAACGTCATTGGATGAATTAAAAAAGATTTCAGGGGAATTCAAAGACGTTCCTTTGCTCTACAACATGTTTTGGTCTGGAAAATCGCCTGTTCTAGAAAAAAAAGCTCTCGAAGAACTTGGTTTTAATCTCATGATAGCACCCGGAGATTTGCAACGAGCAGCAATGCATACAATGAAGCTTATGGCCGAAGAGATCCTCAAAGTTGGTCATACAGAAAAATACATGGATATGATGGCGTCATTTCAAGATCGTGAAGAGGCGGTTAACACACCACATTACATGCAATTGGACGATAAATATTCAGACTAGGAAAATCTAATCATGGCAAGCATCAACACTTTTGATTGTAAAAGAGCATTTATTGTAGATGGTAAGGAATACAAATACTTCAGTTTAAAAGCTGCGGAAGAGAATGGGGCAGGGAATTTATCTAACCTTCCCTACTCACTCAAAGTCCTAGCAGAAAACATGCTTCGAAATGAAGATGGAATTTCAGTAACTGCGGATGATATCACATCGCTTGGCAAATGGGTTTCCGAGACCAAAAAAAATATTGGCACCCCAAGAAACACAAGAAACGATCGGGAGATAAATTTCTACCCCGCTCGAATACTCATGCCCGACGTCAATATGGGACTGCTGGTCGAATTAACAGCAATGCGAGATGCAGTATCTGAATTAGGCGGTGATCCTAATTCAATTAATCCACTCATACCGGTCGATGTTGTCATCGATCACTCAGTAATAGCAGACTTTCATGGTACCGAAGATGCTCTACAACAGAATGTAGCCCTGGAATATGAACGAAACGGCGAACGCTATTCTTTTTTGAAATGGGCTGCACAAGCGTTCGAAAATGTAAGAATTGTTCCTCCAGGTGCAGGCATCCTACACCAAGTCAACATAGAGTACATTGCCAACGTGGTAACTGGGCGCGAAATAAATGGCGAGCTTTGCGCTATACCTGATAGCCTTCTCGGCATGGACAGCCATACCACTATGGTCAACGGCATATCAGTGTTTGGCTGGGGTGTAGGCGGTCTCGAAGGTGGCACCGCCATGCTTGGTCAACCAATATCAATGCTAATACCGGATGTGATTGGTTGTAAATTAATTGGTGAACTAGGCCCGGCATCAACCCCTACCGATGTGGCATTAACGGCAACCCAAATGCTTCGCGATCACGGCGTGGTGCAAAATTTTGTTGAGTATTGTGGGCCAGGCCTTGATGAAATGAGCGCCACAAACCGTGCAACCTTGGGAAATATGTCTCCCGAGTATGGTGCGACTATGGGGTTTTCTCCAATTGACACTAAAACATTAGATTATTTGCGGATATCCGGAAGGTCAGAGGAACAAATCAATCTGGTAGAGACTTATGCGAAGCTACAAGGTTTGTGGAGAGATTCAACCAAAAAAGAACCAACTTACACGGACATTGTCGAAATAGACTTAAGCGACATTGAACCCTGCATGGCAGGTCCCTCCAGGCCAAACCAAAAAACTCTTCTCAGTCAAATTCCAGAAAACTTTAATACTACATTAGAGGATATGTGCGGAAGTGCAGAAATCAAAGCTGTGAATGTACCCGGGAGGGATTTCGAACTCAGCCATGGCAAGGTTATGATTGCCGCAATCACAAGCTGTACCAACACGTCAAACCCGGCAGTTATGTTGGCTGCAGGCTTACTGGCACGCAATGCAAGACTGATAGGACTTAAACGCAAACCATGGGTAAAAGCGTCAATATCGCCTGGTTCACGTGTTGTAGCAGATTATTTTGAAGCAGCTGGTGTCCAGAAAGACCTCGATGCTCTTGGTTTTAATATAGTGGGTTTTGGTTGTGTGACTTGCATGGGTAATTCCGGCCCACTTGAGGCATCAATTGAAGATACCATTGATGAACATGACCTTATCGTAGGAGCTGTTCTATCTGGAAATCGAAATTTTGAAGGACGTGTCCATCCTCAATGCCGCGCGAACTATTTAGCATCCCCTCCGTTGGTTGTTGCTTATGCCCTTGCAGGTTCTCTTGAAATAAATCTTACCACTGATCCTCTTGGCCAAGACGCGGAAGGTAATGATGTTTTTCTTCATGATATTTGGCCGTCTTCAAAAGAAGTTGAGAGTATTATAGATGAAGTAATTACGCCAAAAATGTTCCGAAAGCGTTATGGGTCAATATACGAGGGTACGCCAGAGTGGCAGGCGATGGAAACTGATGACGGTATAGAATTTAAGTGGCCAGAGAATAGTGAATATATCAAACGACCCCCTTTATTCGAAGGCATGCAGATACAACTGCCAAAATTAGAGGATATTAGAGGAGCCCGCTGCCTCATAATGGCGGGTGATATGACTACTACGGATCATATTTCACCAATAAGCGTCATACCAGAAGGGCACTCAGCAGGACGATATCTCTTGTCAAAGGGCGTGGAGCAAAAGGATTTCAATACATATGGTGCGCGCCGCACAAATCATGAGGTCATGATGCGTGGAACATTTGGGAATATACGATTTAAAAACGAGATGGTTGACGGAAAAGAAGGTGGATTTACCCGTCATTGGCCTGATGGGGAAGAGATGAGTGTCTTCGATGCTGCAATGAAATACAAAGCTGATGGCGTTCCGCTTGTTGTTGTCGGCGCTCAAGCCTACGGGACCGGATCTTCGCGTGATTGGGCAGCTAAAGGAACAAAGCTGTTGGGTATACGGGCCGTTATCGCAGAAAATTTAGAACGCATCCACCGTTCAAATTTAATTGGGATGGGTGTTCTTCCTCTTCAATTTAAGGATGGTGAAACACGAAAAACGCTTGACTTAAATGGCTCAGAGAAATTTGACATAGCCGGTTTGTCCGTAGGGTTAACTCCCCGTCAGGATATCGAGTGTAAAATTACACGGGCAAACGGTAATCAGCAGACTATTCAACTTCGCTGCCGCCTAGATACAGAAGTGGAGTTAGAATATTTTAACAACGGTGGCATGTTGCACTACTGTTTGCGGCAAGCCCTTTTAAAGGCTGCATAAAAGAGACCTTTATTTTGAAGGGCTAAAGGTACAAGCTGGGCAGGTACGGCACAGCTTGCAACTTTTAAACGCCGTTATTTATAACAAAGAATGGCCTTACATATCAGACGGCAGGACTTGTCCCGCCATCGACATTAATTGCCACCCCGTTTATGTACGACCCCGCATCTGAGCAAAGAAAACAAGCCATATTCGCGAATTCTTCGGCACGCCCAAGGCGCCCAATCGGTAACTTCAGATCTTTTGCCATATCTTTCAGATATTCGTCATAACTCTGCTTTTGGTCGGTTGCTTTCCAACGGTTAAGCCACTGATCACTTTCGATCCGTCCGACAAGCATAGCATTCACCAAAACATTGTGCGGAGCCCCCTCCTTGGATAAAACCTTAGTGAGAGCCATTCCAGTGGCGCGTGAGACAGCCGTTGGGGCTCCTCCGCCTGGGGGCGCTTTTGCCCCAATGTTTAGAACATTTATTATTCGACCCCACTTACGTTCCATCATGCCCGGAAGCACATGCCTGCAAGTTCGAATGGCGGCATAAACCTTTACCTCAAAGTCATTGACCCATTCTTCATCACTAATCTCACAGAAAGGCTTACGCAGGGAGGCACCCGCATTGTTTATCAAAACATCAATATGACCAAGAGCATTTTCGGCATTATCTAACAACTCAGTTACACCAGCGGCCGTACTTACGTCTCCTACAAATGCAAATACTTTTGTGTCGGAGACAGCTTCAACTTCTTTAAGAGTTTCACTTAGTAAATTCTCACGTCGACCACAAATAACTACATTAGCACCTGATGCCGCAAAATTAAGCGCCATCGCACGACCGAGACCACGGCTAGATCCGGTGATGAGGGCATTGCGCCCATCCATTCTGCATTCCATTTATGTTTCTCCTATGACCCTGGGTTACGGAAACTATCCTCAGCTCAGTTTCTTTATCATATTTAATATATCCACTGTGGCTCCAATAAGAATTTTCTTCTGTGCCTCAAAGACTGGCCTTTTAATTAAGCTCAAGTGCCCAAGCATCAAATCTCTTGCGCGCACTTTGTTGAGGTCCTGTTTTTGAGTGTCCTGAATCTTACGCCATGTCATGCCACGCCGATTAAGCAACACATTCCAATCTGTTTCCATCAACCATCCATCCAGTTTTTTAGGATCAAGTCCCTCGATACCAAAATCGTGAAACGTCAAGGATATATCCTCAGTGGACAGCCATTTTATGGCTTTACGACAAGAGTCACAATTTTTAAGGCCATATATATGAATCATCAATCGCATCCTCGCCCGTAATTCCCTATAATACTAGAATAATTCAATGAGACCAAAATTTGCGGTTAGACAGAAGAAAGAAAGTTCGCTGTGTCCAAAGTTCCGGCCCGTGCTTACCAAAAGTTATTTCCTGTTCCAGTTATGCTCATCAAAGTTCCAAATGCGGCCTCACTCAATGAGAAACTTGTCGCCGAGATTGAGCAAGTAAGCATAACCACACCAAATGGGAAGCCGGATAGTTGGGCATGTGATGTTTACACAACACTGACTAACAACAACAGGCTTCATGAACGCCCCGGATTTCATGATTTCGATCTATTAATGCGCGAGGGGTTTATGCAATTTGGCCAAGCGATGGGATATGATTTTACCGTCGAAAGCCTTGAAATAACGCAGTGCTGGGTGAACATCTACAATTTCGGCATGAGCCAGGAAATACACCATCACCCCAACAATATCATGACTGGTGTTTATTACCTAAAGGCGCCGGTTAACTGTTCGGAGATTTTATTTCATTCGCACTTTGCTGACGTGTTGATACGTCCTGCTGTTTACGAGGAAAACGAACTCAACAACCCTGTTGCGTCCTTGCACCCAGAACCCGGCGACCTCATTTTTTTTGATAGTGCACTTCGACACTCAGTTCCAACAAACGACATAAAAGGAGAGCGCATTAGCCTTTCGTTCAATGCGCGTTTCTGACCGAAAAATGTACGAATTACCATCGACAATATTAGAATATTTCCCACAAACCATACAAATCTCTAAGCCGTCCAATTTTGAGAAATTAAACTCGACATTGTTGGCAGCTATCAAAGAAATTTGTCGGACAACACCAAACAGTAAACCTCGCCGTTGGGCAGGTAACCTTTACACAACGGCGGGCAATAGAAATCAACTAATGAATGAACCTAGCTTTAGTGAATTGACTGATTTTGTCGTTGCAGAAATTGAGGTTTTTGCAAGTATAAATTGTATTGATAAAAATAATAAAGATCTTTTCATTGACAATATGTGGATTAATAAGTTTAAATTTAAAGACTCAATGGATCAACACTGTCACCCAAACTCATTATTTACTGGTGTTTACTTCGTAAAAGTTCCATATGATTCTGGTTTACTTGCCTTTGACTCTCCTTCTTCTGAACAAATGATAACCCCACCGATAAAGGAAAGTAATCAATACAACATGCGTCAGGCCGGCTTTAAAATGAGCGAAGGTGATTTAATAATTTTTAATAGCCACCTGAAACATCGTGTTTTACTTCACAATGCTGATGAGGAGAGAATTTCAATAGGCTTCACATGCACTTTATAATTTAAACATTGATCTCTTTTATATTGAGAATTTTTCCCAGTAACAGCGACATTTTACTCACTGGTCTGTGCTGTGTAGAAATATTAAACTGATTAAGCACAATCCTTGAAAGGCGAAGCATGCCGCTCACTCCTGACAACAGTAAATCAGCGTCTCCTGTGAAAATAGAGCGCGTTGTAGAGGACTTGTTTAAAGTTCCTATCCAATTGACCCGCGCACCTAATTCAAAAATACTTTGTGACGCTATGATACAAGAACTGGATCAAATCCGAACAGAAACACCAAATGGTAAACCCGCCTCTTGGGCGTGTGATGTCTACACAACAATATCAAATAACTGTAATCTTCATGAACGTCCTGCATTTCAGGAACTTACTAATTTTTTGATGGAAGGCCTAAAAAAATTTGGAGAAACGATGGCTTATCCATTGGCTGAAAATAATTTGCGAATTACCCAATGTTGGGTAAACATATACCAGCACGGCATGAGTCAGGAGATTCACAATCATGCCAATCACATTATGACTGGCGTTTATTATGTTAAGGCACCGCCAAACTGTTCTAATATTCTTTTCCACTCTTACCAGGCTGATACTATGATCAGACCACCTATTGAGAGAGATACCCCCTATAACAACGTAGTTGCATCATATTCACCTCAGCCTGGTGACTTGGTAATTTTTGACAGTAGCTTACGACACTCGGTTCAAGTAAATGCCTCAGAGGGTGAACGCATAAGCGTATCTTTCAACGCGACTATGTGAGGCCATAATGATAGATTTAACACCCCACACTAGATACTTAGAACTGTTTCCCTGTCCGGTGCAGATCTCTAACATTCCTGATCATAAAGACATAAGAAAAACGTTACTGCCAGCGGTTGATCTAATTCACAGCAGTACGCCAAACAGTCGCCCGAATGATTGGGCATGCGCGTTATATACAACAATAGAGAATAATAACGAGTTGCACATGCTACCTGAATTTTTGGATTTGAGCCAAATAATCGCAGGAGAATTAATACAGTTTGCAAAGTATGTTGGAGTATACTTACCAAATAATAATGTATTTATCAAGAATATGTGGATTAATTTATTTGAAAAAAACTGCTCGACTGATGTACATGTGCATCCTAACAGTCTTTTTTCTGGAATTTATATTCTAAAGGCCCCGAAAGGTTCTGCAAAAATTGTTTTTGACTCACCTGCCGCAGAAAAAATGATTTCTGTTCCAGTAACGGAGAGTAATGAATACAACATAGAAAACATTGCGTATCATCCTACAGAAGGCCAGTTGATGATATTCAATAGTAATTTAAGGCATAGAGACTTACTGCATACATTAGATGATAGTAAAATTACTTTAAATTTTACCGCAGTTATCTGACTATTGCTTGTAAAACAATAGATTTACTTGTTTTTAATTTTTTACATTATATGCCACAGCTATTCCAAACCAGTCCGGCAACACAAGCCCACGTTTTTCAAGTAATATAGGCGTAGTCGTTAAATCATCAGTATGCTTCGCTAGCCAACCATCTCAACCGGCTCACAAACGTAAAAAAATGCGCAAGCTAACTGTGCTTCCATGCTTGAACAAAGACCTTGCTCAATGGCAAGTCAGTTCCTCTGGCTTCTCTACCACCAATATTGTGATACTGATGTCCAGTGGCCACACTGAATTAGGAAATATCTCGATAGCTTTGATGGCTCACACCCTTTTGTCTTCAGTCGTTTTTGCGCTGTAATCAAACATGGATTGCGGTTAACCGAAAGACTCGGGGGGCAAAGTTCCAACCATTTTATTAAGTAAAGCAGAACCGATCCGGAGAATCACACCTCTTAGTATTAGCACCGGATTGCATTTGGGCGTTTCCAGATTGAAATCACCAACGCACAATCCGAGGATCCGCCTTTACCCAAGTAATCCTCTCAATAGCTCAGATTGATAAAATGCGCTAACTTGTGGCGGTAAATCTGTCACCACTTTTCACACACTATGAACAAACAATGTGTCTGGGCAAATAAAAAATGTTGTGTCCGCCAGCAAATTTTGTTGCACCAGTGCCTGGACATATTATTTCAAATTTTATTTCTCACAGTAGGGAAGTATTCCATTCGAGAAGAGATCGGAGAATCAAAACCCTACGGCGGCCCCGTCGCTTCGAGGGTCACTTGCCGCCTCGTAAATACCGTCAGGTCGCAAAACCACCGCACCTGCATGTCCCATGATATCGTCAAAATCACTAACCAATTCTAATTTATGACCACGTTGGCGTAAGTCATCGGCCACGTCAGATCCAAAGCGACTCTCAAGCCGTAAAATACTGGTATCATCACCCCATGTTCTACCTAGCAACCATCGGGGTGCATTTATCGCTGACTGTAAATCCTGCTTATAGGCAACGTAACGACTTAATATAGCAGCTTGTGTCTGTGGTTGTCCTTCACCCCCCATAGTACCGTAAGCCATAGTCCTACCATCACACAGCTTAGCAAGTGCGGGTTGAATTGTGTGGAACGGCTGACGCATTGGTTCAAGGCTGTTGTGGTGATTTTGTTCTAGCGAGAATCCTATACCGCGGTTCTGCCACACTATTCCTGTCTCAGGAAGAACAAGCCCGCTTCCAAACTCCCAATAAATGCTTTGTATACAGCTTACAACGCAACCATCACAATCTGCAGCGCCCATCCAAACAGTATCACCACTATCGACTTGGGCGTTCCAAGGTTTTGCATGACTGAAGTCGATTTCGGATGCCATCTGGGTTAATGATTCGTGGCTGAGGAACTTACTAACCGCGACATCCATATAGTCTGGATCGGCTACATACTTATCGCGAATATTAAAGGCAGCTTTTGTGGCCTCAATAATAGCATGAATGTAGTCAGCGGTTTCCGCCTCAGGCCTTTTAAACAGATCGAATAATGAGAGAATCATCAGTGAGGCAATACCCTGGGTTGGCGGTGGCATATTGTAGAGTGTGCCAAAGCTTGTTGTTGCCTTTAACGGTTCAACGACTCGCGCCCTATGTTTTTCCATATCCTCCAATCTTAGCGGGCTTCCAGCCGTAGCCAAGTCGGAGATAATCTTTCTGCTTAGTTCTCCCTCGTAAAAATCTGAGATCCCTCGTTCGCTGATTTGCGCGAGTGTTTCTGCCAATGCTGACAAAACGAAGCGTTCACCAATAATTGGCGGTTTCCCCCCGGGCAAAAACGTTTCAGAAAATCCCGGAACATCAGCCAATTCATTTGATTTGTTTATAATATTTTTTTGAAGTGATCGTGTGACCGGAACACCCACACCAGCATAGAATGTTGCATCTTCCAAAAGACGGCTCAATGGCAACGAGCCATCAATCTTTGCGCTTCCGGCTGGCCTCGCTGGCAAGGTGGTTCCGACCGGCGCCAAGGGTCCCGGTCCGACTGTCTCCACCAATCTCCTCAAGTCTTCCGGCCTCGATGACGCTGCGAAGGTCAACGTCGCGCTCGACATGTACGAG
>MDTC01257905.1_pt1 | contig 10054 bp, 3 predicted proteins | sample 811181 | NCBI WGS metagenome assembly MDTC01 (sample SAMN05326644, study PRJNA326480) | marine metagenome | isolation source: seawater | place: Pacific Ocean: North | collected 2011
ACGGCGTCGGAAAAAGAGTACATGGAACGATTCGCGCAACGAATTCTACGAAGCACGCTGAACGCGCGGCGGCGATATCATCATCGTCGGTATTCTTCTCGCGGTGACGACGACGACGACGACGACGACGCTTTTGCAATGACGCGCCGAGACGAAGAAACGATGGAACGAGACGAAACGGACGTGATAGATGACATCAAAGAGGTCGTGCGGAAGCGTAAAGGACACGACGCCGCCGTTGACGTGGTGAGATTGCACGAACGTTTGATGTCCGACGAGGAGATGACGCGTGGTTTGACGCGAAGGAGGGAGACTTTACAGTTGCTTTTGAAGTTGAGGAAAGAGAACGAAGAAGAGGAAGAGGAGAGGTTGACGAGGACGCCGGAACGAAAAAGATACGATTCACCGCTGAGAAATGACGAGGACGGATATTATGGGCTACGCACGCCACAACGAGAACATCGAACGCTCCGTGTGTTGGCGAACGTTGATACGACTTCGGGCGGTAAGAGGAGATCTCGAAGTAGAAAAAGTAAGAAAGACGAGGAGACAATAACGACTATGGCAAGAGCTTTGACGCCTAGGCATCAACATAAGATGATTTCACCGTCAACCGCCGCGATATCTTCCCCTATCGGCGGTCCGAGAGATGATGCTTTCAATAAATTAGCGCTCGAACGAAGACGAAGCGGTGAAGTTGCCGAGTCAAAGTTAGTGAGAGATTGTATTTTCGCGTGCAATGGCATCGATGGGAACTATATCAAGTTCGATATTGTGAACGACGCGTACGTCATCTTCCCTAAAGACGCGCCGATTGCTCCGGGAAGAAGACACGCGTGTAGAAAAATTTGCGAGCTCGGATGGTTGTATAAGAAGGTGAAAGCGACGTCAGATTCACCGACATCGACATTTGCAAAGGAAACGGAAGGCATGACAAGGAGTGCTTTTCGTAGCGCGTTATCGAACGAGTTGTCGAAGCACTACAAGATGTTAGCGGTGTTGGAGGCAAAAGTGCAAAACAATAACGACGACATCGATGAAGAGGACGAGGACGAAAGAAGCGATACGGCAGAGGAAGACGAGGTGAATAATCGAGTTTTGCCAAGTGATCGGTCGCTGGATAGTATGTTGACACCGCAACACAGAAACAGTAGACACAGAGAAAGAAAGGATATGAATGCTGGTGCCATTTCTGATCGTATCGCACCTACCGGCTCGGATGTCGTTACGCTTAGACGACTTCTCGTGTGGTTGGACGAGCCAAAACGAACGATGCGCGCTTTAGCCATCGTGTGCGATGCGGTAGAACATTTACGAGGTGGCGCTTTACTCGCGGAGTTATACAAGCATTCAGATACTGGTGATGTTGTCCACGATGGCATCGTTCGACGCGTCTTATTGAAAACCGCTAAACCGTACTTTGAAATGATGAAAGAATGGTGCACAAGAGGCGACTCGAGTTTTGAATCCGAGAGCAACAACAACAATAACAACAAAGGGGCAGCCATGATTGGCGAGTTTTTCGTGCAAAGAAACGATCGGTATTATCGTCACAGAAATACAAGTGTTGATGATATGGACAAAGCCAACGAAGAGGACGAAGATATAGAAGCGATAAATCGATGGTACCGTTTCGATTCCGACGACGAGATTATGGAAGACGGTCGACTCTCGTCCTCTTCAGTATCGTGGAAAAGTGGCTTTGTCATAGATGAGAGTTCGAAACCGTTCTTCATATCATCAAAAACGGCCAATGAAACTTTGAAATGTGGTGCGGCGATTGCATTTTTGAAGAACGCGTGCAAAGACAAGAAGTGGGGCGACGTCTCACGTACGGTTTTGAAACAGTTTGACGAGTTTTTTGCGATTTTAACGGCATCAACGAATGCGTCGTCGTCTTCTTCTGAGGACGAGAACAGTCTTGAAAAGCTCGTTAAAATGCTTCCTGCCGTTGTTTCGAAAGCTAAACGAGTAGCTGATGCGGCGGTTCGAGAATCCTTATTTGAACACTACCGTCTCAAAGCGCACTTTGTCGCATTGAAGCAGTACTTGTTGTTAGGCCAAGGCGATTTCATTCATGCACTCATGGAATCCATCTACGACGAGCTTGATAAAGAAATCGACCCGATGAGTCGCGAAGGCATATCGCAATATTCATTGCGAAGTAATTTAGATGCCGCTGTTCGCGCTTCTAACGCTTCTTTGGCTGAGCAGCACGTCGTCGATGCTTTGAGCGTTCGTCTGATGAAACCACTGGAAGACGAAACCGGATGGGACGTGTTTTCTCTCGAATACAAACTGTGTGCGCCGTTGACGACTATTTTTAGCGACCGCGAAATGGGCAGATATTCTCGCGCGTTCACGTTCCTTTGGAAGTTGAAAAGAGCCGAGTATACGCTGTGCGAGTTGTGGAAAGCCATGAAACCGACAGTTGCGTCGCGATTACAACGAGAAGGTTTAGGAGGTAACATTGGCAGGGCGTTGGAGGTAGAACAGGGGCGATGTCAACGCGTTCGACAATCCATGCACGCGTTAATCAGCGAAGTGCAGTATTACGTCATGTTTGAAGTCTTGGAACCGTCTTGGAACGAGTTTGAACGAAAGCTTTCCGGGAGCGTGGCGGATGACGACTTAGATTCCATCATCGCCGGTCATGAAAACTATTTGAATTCAGTCATCGAGAAGGCATTGTTAGGTACGAAATCGCAAGTTTTGCAACGGAGTTTACAGTTAATTTTCAACTCCGTGCAAAAGTTCAAATCGCACACATCTAAACTGTACGAAGCGATCGAAGATGCCGCGCGAGTGCGAAAATCTGACCAAAGACGAATCGTCGAGCGCGAGATGAAGCAGGAGTGGGGCGTTGATTTCGGCGAATCTAAAGAAGGCGAGGACTATTTGAGCGAAGATTTCGTCACGGGCGCGAGAGATAGTTTAGATGCCATCGAAAGTGAGTTTGAGAAGCACGTGGATGGGTTCTTGAAGTTGCTTCCGTTGCAAACGCACGTTGATACGTCTTTTCTCTCGTTTCGATTAGAGACAACGTTCCGGCAAAACGTTAGCGCGTAGAAAGCATAGTTTGAATAGCATTAGTCGTAAGCTTCTTTTAAAATGATTACTAAAACTGTCTCTTTAATAATCGCAGGTTTATACAAGTCTCTATGGCTTCCTCACTCTCTCTCGTGTCTCTCTTTTTTTGCGTTCGTCTCTGTTCTATAGAAAAAATTTGGTATTTAGTTGATTCGCACTTCGCGATCGAAGATCCACGAGAATGATTCTGTCATCGGCCCTTTCTTCGCCGCCTTCTTCTTACCAAACGCCGCTAATTTACGAATACGATCGGGTTGCTTCATCAAATATTCTTGCGCTTCCATCGCTTCCGCAGACAAACCGGTGATGGAGTTAATTTCCCATCTCTTGATCAAATGTTCCATGATATCCGCGTAGTCTTCCGCCGTATATACCCCCGATCGTTCCGCTACGGCCGCAAAATCGCTAAACAAATCTCTCCCTGTTCTCGCCTTGTGTTGACCATCGTCCATTAAGTGCGCCGGCATAGTAATTTGTTTCTTCATCATATCCGCAAACGCCAACACCGCTCCGTCCGGATCTCTTTTCTTCACTTCATCGATGATTCTTTGGTACGCAATCTCGTGCCTGCCTTCGTCGGCAGCGATAATGCCGCAAATTTTGGCCAACTTATCGTCGCCAGCCTCTCTCGCCATTCTTGCGGTGTTCCCGTGAGAAATCTTCGTTGCTCTCTCTTGGAACGAAGTGTACACGAAACCCAAATACGGATTGTTATCCGTCTGCGGGTTCATTCCGCTTCCAATCAAATTCTGAATAGTCGTCTCGATCGGTTTCATGTTGCACTTCCCAGTCATCCACATGTACTTGTTCATCAAATCACCATGTCTGTTTTCTTCCGCGGTCCACTTTCTCGTCCATTGAGCCCAGGGTGTCCCGTCCGCGCCCGTATTATCCTTAGTCTCGTCCAAAGTGTTCAACATGTTCATGTACGTCGGCAAAGCTTCTTCCGTGATCATATCGCCGACTAGAACCACCATCAAATCGTCCGGAACTCCTTCCGCTCTCTTTTGAATTTCCTTGATGTTGTCCAAGAACTCTTCAGATTCCGGGTCGGGGAGAAAGTCTTGCGGTTGCCAGTTTTTGTCGGTGGGTTTGAGAAGGCCCATGAGCTGTTTCAACGAGAACGATGAAAGGGAGAGAGGCGTCAGCATCGATGCGATCGATCGAGAATCTGCAGCGAACGCGCCGCGGCAAAACGCGCGAAAGCGCGATTGTCCACGCGCGAGCGACGCGAGACGATCGCGATTGGAAATTTATCTCTCTTATCTCTCCGCCTTTGAGATGAAACGTCACGACATCGCGCGAATATCCGCGCGCGCATTCCAACCCGAACACAAAAACCGCGCCAAAAGACGAGAAAAATATCCATCGCTACCGCGCGTCGCGACTTCCCGCCTCGCGAGTTCGTACCTCTCCGCTTGCAAAGTCACTCATGTCCCGAATAACTTCCCGTTGGTGATCTCTCAACCGAAATTTCTTCGTCTCCTCGTCGTTTTCGACGATTATTCGCGGCGAGTCGCTGACGCTCGCTCTGGTGATGATGGCCGTAGTCGAGCGAGACGACGACGCGTTTTTTGCGGACGTCTTCGCGGCGTTCTTCGGATTTCCGACGGAAAACGCGCGCAAAGGCGCGCAGCTCGCGGGTGGTTGAAGCGTAAACATGTGTTTTGTGCTTTTGCGTCGAGAGTGTGATGTTTTGAAAGAAAAAACCTGAGCCACAGAAGAAGGTGCCTGATGGAAAAAAAAAGAACCTGGTGATGATGGAGTTTTGGAAAGTTTACGACGAAAAAAATCGAGTCGTTCAAAGTCTCAGTCAAAAATCGAAGAAGGCCACTTCTCGGAGTCCACCACTCGGAGTCCAATCGTTTTTTATAAAGTCTCTTTGAGGTTGGGGGCTATTATTTACTACGAGTACTACTTCAAAGCTATCGCTATCGCCGTTCTGGTGTGCGCTCTTCTATACATTTTTCTAGGCGCGCATGCTTTGGAAGGATTCATTATTACGCGCGAGAGCGACGGAGGAAGAGAGGTCTCTGACGGTTTCGGTCATTCGTCGCGAGATGGAAAGTTGCGCGCGGAGCCACGCGGCGGTTTCCCGGTGTTTCGAAACAAAGGCGGTCTTTTTGTTGTTGTTGTTGTTCTTCTTCTTCTTCTTCTTTTCAACAAAAGAACCACAAAAGAACTTTTGAAAGGCGAGCAAACCTAACGCGCGAGATACTCTTTCGGATGGCACTAAGACCGGGTTTAAATTTCGGTCCAACAATCGTTTTCGAGCACCGATTCGTGCGTAACTTATGGCGCTTTCGATGGCGCGTTTTAAAAGCGCGTGGCCGCAAGGCGTTATGCCTGGAACTGTTTCCACCGCACGCACATAACAAGTTGTTTTGACCGCACATAAGAGCAACGCTTGGTACATGTTCGTTTCGATAGTCCTGCGACTGTTCACTCTTGGGTCGTATAAAAGGGCGCAGAGTTTGTGGTTCAAATACGACCGCGTCTTGTTCGAGAGATATTTCCACGCCAAATGTGAACTCGGAAGATTTATTGTTTCGCGAAGCGAGACGTTGAGGTACTTGGAGTAATCCGCGCGCACTTCGAGCGTTTGCGTGTCGAAAAGCAAACCGCACCAAGGGATAAACTCACAACCGTCTCTATATTCCACGTTCTTCTCCAAATTTCGTTCCAAGTGGTCAAAATTAATCTTCGTCTTCGTTGGATTGATCTTTACGCCGTATTCCGCGATGCCGTCGAGCAAAGAGTTCAGGAAGTGTTTCGCTCGAGAGAAATTTTCTGTAACGAAAAGTAAATCGTCTGTCCAACGCATAAAAACGCCGTCACCGTAACCTTCATTCAATACTTTCTTCTTTGGCGTACCTTTATAAATCTTCGTTTCGAACGCGGCCATCGATTGTGTTTGTTCCATATGCGCGTAAAATAAAGCACATAATTTTGTGGAAAGAATAGAACCTTGCGGAATGCCAATTTTTTGACGGTATAACGAACCGTGCGATTTGACGAGCGTGTTTCCAAGATGTTCTCGAAGCGTGTTCAACGCTTGTTGGCGATACACCGTGCGTGATTTACCTAGATCGATAGACACGGACCCGGGCGGGAGCGTTTTGACAAGCGCGCATCGACCAGTGTCGCTTTCGTTTGGCGAAAAGATTGGACCGGGAAGCTTCTTCCCTTTCACAGTATCGTCCGTTGCAGCGGTACTCGTATCGATCTGAGACGATGGATTCGCCGATGATGAGTTTTTGTGTGCGATATACATCTTTTCATCCTCTACATCGTCTGTGGCAAATGCAACTTTTCGTGTCGCATATCGGTTTCCAAGAGCGCTCTGCATCCGGTATTTAAGCATGGCGTATTCCTGTTTTCTGAACAAACTCGATATGATGGTTTCGAGCTTTTCCGTTGGAATGGAATCAAACGCAGCTTTGATGTCCGCGCACACGAAGTAAAGCTTGGGCACATCTTCTTTCTCTTTAGCACTCGTTTTCTTTTTCTCGATACCGACCGGAGAGTCCTTGGAGTCTTTCTCCTCATCCTTCTCGTCGGCGTTCAAGAGCCCGTACTTCGTTCTCCATCGTTCGGCGAAAGGCGCGTATATTGTTATCACATCGTCGTAATCGCTCACAAAGTTCCCCATTAACGTTTCATCTTCTCGAATTTCGTGGTCCAGTATGTCTGAAATCGTATATAACCGATCGTTTACGGGATCGAAATCAAATTTCATTTTCTTCCTGTGACCGTTCGCGTCGCGCTTCTTACTCGTTAAACGCATACTCGCCGGTTGCCCAAGCATGGCAATCGGGCGAACATCTGTTTTCTTTGGTTTCCAACGAATTCTGGAAAATCCTAAAGAATGGTGCGAAAGCGTGTTTTCCGTGTCGTTCTTGGAAAGCTTTTCGTACCTTCCGCTCGTGACGAAATCTTTATTCTTTGCGCGGATGATTCGCGACCATACGCCTTTGCGATAATAGTACATTTTCTGCCGCTCGTGATCAGTATCGGTGACGAAAAAGTGAGAGCGAATAACTGGAAATACGATAGATCTGATTATCCAAAGAATAAGCTTCTCCACGCGTCGCTTTCGTGCTTCAAACGCAGCAACTGTTTTCTTCTTTTTCTTCCCGCGATAATCCACATTGTCCAAGAAGGCGTAATCCGATGTTTTCACACCTATCATAGCTTCATGTAAAGTGCACCTTTCGATTCTTCTTAAGGATACAACTCTCGAGACAAACTCGCGCAAACGCCTCTTCGTAGTAGTTTTTGATCCGAGAAACTGTTTTGGAAGCACCCCGCGAAGAATAGCCCAGACGAAGCTCGAAACATTCTTGGGAGACGAGTTCAATTTGACCAATTGCTCGATATCAGCCGTTCTCCAATCGGGAAATTTCACCGGGCAGTGTAAATCTAACAGTTTGGCAAAATTACACTTTTTCGCGCGACGTAGCGTGCGTCGAAGAAGTGGTAAAACGTTTTTCCGGTGCGATTTGGAAATTCTTATGGTCATTCGTTGACTTTTTTGCGAAACCTGCGTCGCTATGATTTCCTGATGCTCTGAGGACACGTAACACGACTGTGCTTGACTCGTAATCACTCGTGAGTCGTTGTATTGGTGTTCGTGTTGGTGTTCGTGTTGGTGCGTCAGCGTTGTTTTTACTTTCCGTTCCTTTGTTCCAAAGATATCTGCATAAAGTTTTCGCGAAGCGTTTACGCTCGATCCGTTGCTTCGAAGGATATGTTTTGCTGGAAACCCGGGTCGTTTGGAGAATGTCGTGCAGTATAACACCGGCGATCGATCTAACACTATGTTCCTAGGGTGGTCCGCGGCGACTTTTTTTTTGTTCGTTTTTTTCTTTTGGTGTTCGTATATTGCACGCGATGTTTTTTCTCTCAACTCGGCTTGCTGACTTTTATCCAGCTTCTCCTCGGCAAGACGTTTGAGTTGGCACTGTTTCGATTGTTGCGCGTATTGTGCCAACATGGCCCATTTCTCGTCTTCTTCCATACTGTCTATGCCAATTCTAGTGAAAGCGTTTTTTTCTTGTTCATTCGTTTCGACCGTTTTTTCTTTCGCTTTCGCCTTATCCTTCTCGCGCTTTTTCGCCAGTTTGCGTCGAAACCAGCTCGGTGGACGATTCTTTGTTGCTCTCTCCCGCTTATTATTTTTTACTGGAGAATCATTCATATCGTCTTCTGCCGTCCCCTGAACACTTACGTCTTCTTCACCCTCCGCGTCGTTTGATTGCGAAGGCGTTTCCGGTATGCACCAATCGTCGTCCTCCCCTTCCTCGACCTCTTGCGTGCTCAGAATGGGCGTATCTTCCTTCGGAGTTTGAGTGTTCTCCTCCGGCGTCCCTTCAGGCACAGAGTTTTCTTCGTTACCGACGACAACAACGTTTACACTCACCGTCCTTTGCTTCGCCAAACCTCCTTTCAACGACGATGGTTCTTCTTCTTCTTCTTCTTCTTTCACGTTACCACCATCTTCTTTCGCTTTCTTCTTGATATCGGCGTACTTTTTGCGCTTCGCTTTCCTCCGCTTCACTTTCTTAATCTGTTTCGCAGTAAGTTTCTTCTTGTTTTTTCCTTGTGCGAAGACGTTGTCGTTCATCGTCGGCTCGTGATGACCCATCCCAGATGCACTGTTCGTGTTCTTCTTTAACGCACAATTCGCGCGATCCATGGAAGCTTTAAAAACTATGTGCTCGGATGTTATTGGCTTGCCTAAAATTTGTACCAATCTTTCCTCTTTCTCGCTACCCAATCGACGACTTTGCGGACGCTTCTTCTTCTTCTTCTTCTTCATCTTTGCGATCACTGTCGGCGCGCCACTCGTTTCAAATAACTGCCGAACACTTCGCATCGCGTTCTTTGCCGTTGTCGTCGACGACGTTAAGCTCGCAAAGCCGCTCGCGTACAACATCAACCACTCGGCCATCTCGTCCCCTATGCGATCCCACAACGTCCCCCAATGCGTGCTCGTCGCGAACGCCTCAGCACTGTTCACGCAATTCCTCTGGTCTCTTCCTTTGGCAAATCTGGTCAGCCCAAAGCACAAGGCATTGTTTGGCTTTTGCCGAGCGCTGAAAAACTTTTTCTGCACCGTCGCCACGCGTTCCTTCGCCGTCCGTCTCCCTATAGCGGGAGGCGAACTCACCGCGCGACGCTCATCCTCATAGGAACTCCGCATCACCAGCGGTGGAAGCCTTTCCGGCAGCGCTATGAAAGATTTCTCTAAAACGCCTCTCGTGTATGCCATCGAATCTCTCTCTTTATCCTCTAAGTTTTTCATCACGCTTTTTGGCGTTTGGCTCTCGAACGCTTCGCACATTCGTCGAATCGCTTCTCTCACCGTACACACGCGACGACCGTACACCGCTCGCAAAAGAACCGGCACTTTGAGGTCCTCCTCTCGGGTGGTGGTGGTGGTCTTCTTTCGTTTTTGGAGCCCCTCGTCGTCGCATCTGCGACGATCCTTTTCCTTCCTCTTCGCCATTCGACTACTACTACTACTCGACGACGACGACGACGACGCTCTCTTTGGTTTATCGTCGGTGTCGTTGTTCGCGCATCATCATCATCATCATCATCATCATCATCTTTCTCTCTCTCTCTCGACGATGTCTCTGGATTCTTTCTTCGGTTGTAAAGACACGTCTCGAAAACACACCATTAAAAGCGAAAGAGTCCCGTCCTTCCCGTTGTTCGAAGTGGTCTCGTCGCGTTTTTTTTTGCGCTCTCTCTCTCTCTCTCTTTTTCTCTCTCGCGAAATAATAATAGCACGACTCGAAAAGGTTTTCGACGACGTAAACGACGACGCGAAAGCAGCTCGAAGAAGTGGCGAGAATTTGAAATTCTTTTCATCGAATGAGAAAAAGAATTGGACCTTTTGTTCACATTCATCGCGCTTTTGTCCGAGCGATCGATGCACCCACCATCTCAAGAAGAA
>MDTC01169469.1_pt1 | contig 10053 bp, 10 predicted proteins | sample 811181 | NCBI WGS metagenome assembly MDTC01 (sample SAMN05326644, study PRJNA326480) | marine metagenome | isolation source: seawater | place: Pacific Ocean: North | collected 2011
GATATTAAAGATACTCATGGAGAAAACTATAAATTAAAAAGTTTAATAAATTATAGTAAATTTACTTCAGCTGAAGAAGGTCTTAAGAAAACATTTGAGTGGTACAAAAAGTATAAAATTTATTTTTATTGATTAATTTTATTAAAATTTTTAAATAATTTGAAAATCAATATTATCATGATGGTTAGTTTACTTTGCCCATTATCTTTTCTAATTTGGATTTCTTCTAATGTTCGATTAATAAAAGGTATTGTACTTGAATAACCACCTCTTCTAAAAATTCCAAACAATTCATTTTTTTTTGTGCCAACACCCTTTAATTTATGTTTAACAATCATTCTGTAAAAATAGTCAAAATCGGCGGAATATTTATATTTCAAGTTATATGTGCCTACTATTTTTGCTGGTGAATTCTTTATAAAAAAACCTGTGCTATGACTTGAATAGAAACCCCAACTAAATTTTATTTTCCAGGGTTTGTAACCATATAGTACTCCCCAATGTTTTTTAACGGCACCAAAGAAAAAATCTTTATTCGGATGTTCTAAATAATACTCGTTTAAAATTTTAAAACAATTTTCAGTATAAATATCATCTGAATTTATGAACCCAATCAAATCCCCACTAGCTATTTTTAGACCTTTATTAAATGCATCATAAATACCTAAATCTTTTTCACTTTTAAAATAATAGATTTGTTCTTTGTATTTATTGATTATTTCTAAAGTTCCGTCTGTAGATCCACCGTCAATTATTATATATTCTAAGTTTGAATATTTTTGGTTTAAAACACTGTTAATAGTTTCTTCAATAGTGTTTTTGTTGTTTAAAACAACTGTTATCACTGAAATTTTAGGTAATACTTTCTTAATATCTTCCATTATAAATATTTTTGAATTTCTTTTAAATATAAATTACAATTTTTTCTGTGATCATAAATTCCAATAGAATTATAAGCATTATTAATTTTTTTTAAATTTTTTTTATTTTTAAAATTGATCAATAATTTAGATATTGCATTAAAATCACCAATCTTAACAAGATTTCCTAAGTTACCGTTTTTTAATATCTCCCTTGGTCCAGTTGGACAGTCTGTAGAGATAATAAATTTTTTGAGAAATTGACTCTCTATCAAAACATTCGGAGAACCCTCAAACTTAGAAGTTAAAACAAAAATATCTGCTTTTTTAATATATTTGAATGGGTTAGCTTGATATCCTAAAAGATGAATATTATTTGAAAGTTTTTTTTCTTTAATGTATCTCTGAATTTTATTTTTTAGAATACCTTTTCCAATTATAAAAAGTTTTAAGTCAATTTTTTTTAATGCTAATTCAACGGCTTTTATTAAAGTTATTTGATCTTTTTGCTCAGTCATTCTACCAACGGTAATAATTTTTAATGATTTACTTTTAAAGAGTTTATTTGGAATCTTCATATTGGCTTGTTTTCTGATAAAAGAAAAGTCAAATGGATTAAAAATTAATTTGCTATTGATATTGAATTTTTTATCTAATTCTTTTTTAAAAAAAAAACTATTCACAATAACAGAATCAGCTTTTCTTATGAAGAAAGTAAAAATAAAGTTTTTGAAAATATTTTTTGTCCAACCAGATGGAGATGAATTTGATCTTGAAACAATTTTCACATTTAAAAGTGTACATAAAATTATTGCATAAATATTAGCTTGCCAAGAAAAAACTATTTTTTCATTTTTATGATTATTTAATTCTTTAAATAATAGGATTAAACACTTAAAGTATTTAAATGGTCTTTCAAAATGACGACCGTCATCATAATTAGGACAAATAAATTTTATTTTATGATTAAATTTTTTTTTTTTTTTTTTTATCAAACGTTATTAGATGAATATTTTTGATATATTTAGATAAATAATTAGTTACTAAATATAAATTTTTTTCTACTCCCCCATCTTCGATCGAAGGTATAAAAATAACTAATTTTTTTTTGTTGCTCATTTATTTTTAAAATAGTAGATAACTTAAATTGAAAAATAAAACTATATATTATTGGTCTCCTTTTTTAACTGAAATAGCAACTGTAAAAGCAGTGATTAATTCTGCCTATTCACTAAGAAAGATGTCAGAGGATTTTGAAGTGACAATCTTAGATGCTGCTGGGGAGTTTAAAAAAAAAACTTCTGAAATTCTACAAAAAAAAATTAATTTATTAAAATTATCGAATATTGATTACATAAATTTTCTCCCTAAACATGGAAAAATTTTGAGCAGGTTATCCTTTTTTTTAATCTTTATTTGTAGTTTTTTTCCATTGAAAAAGGTAATAAAAAACAAACAACCAGATTTTATAATTATACATTTAATCACATCGTTACCATTAATTATTTTCTACTTTTTTAATTTAAAAACAAAATGTATTTTAAGAATATCTGGTTACCCAAAGATGAATTGGCTGAGACTTTTTTTTTGGAGAATAGTATTAAAAAAAGTTTATTTGATTACATGTCCAACAAAAGGCACTTATAATTATTTAAAGGAATTAGATATTGTTAACGAAAATAAATTAAAAGTTCTTTATGATCCAATTATTAATGTTAATGAAATACTTAAAGAAAAAAATAAGCAAAGTCTTAAATTTGAAAAAAATTACGCTATAGCGATAGGAAGATTTACAGAACAAAAAAATTTTGAGTTTTTAATAAATGCTTTTAAGTCTGTTGTTAAAGAAATTCCTAATTTAGATTTAATAATTGTTGGCAAAGGAGAACAAAAAAAATTATTGATTAAAACTATAAGAAAAAATCAACTAGAAGATAAAGTAAAAATATTAGAATATCAAAAAAACATTTTTCCATTTTTGAAAAATGCAAAATGTTTTATTCTTCCATCACTTTGGGAAGATCCAGGATTTGTCTTATTAGAAGCTGCTTTCATGAGATGTCTAATAATTTCAAGTGATTGCCAAAATGGACCAAAAGAAATTGTTGAAGATAAAAATGCTGGACTAATGTTTAATTCAAATAATTTAAATGATTTTCTTGAAAAGATAATAGAATTTAAAAATTTAGATAATTCAGATATAAAAAAATATAAGTTAAATGCCTTAAAAGCATGTAGACCTTTTACTATTTTTACTCATGGAAAGAATCTAAAAAATATTTTGCAGTAATATTTTAACAAAATAATTAAATTAGTTTAAAAGATCATGAATTTATAACTTTAATTTTGTTACTAAATAAATTAAGTGTTTAATTAAGATACTAAAAAAATGAAAAAAAAAATTTTGCTTTATGGGGGTAAATCAACTGCATACATTATTCATGATATGCTCAAAGAAAAAAAAATAACTCCCACCTTCATTTTTGATGAATATATCGAAAAACCATATTTTAAATCGAATTGTAAATTTTCTAATAAAAAAACCGATTTAAAAATTTTTGTGCAAAAATCAAATCATTTTTTTGTTTGTATTGGGATGATGGATGGAATGTTAAGAGATTATGTTTCAAATTTTTTTATAAAAAAAAAATTAAAACCTATTTCCGTAATTAGCAACACTTCTAATATTGATAAAAGTGTAAAATATGGGCATGGTTTGTTGGCTATGCCAAATAGTGTTTTACATAAACATGTCACAATAGGTAATAATTGTTATTTAAATGTTAATTCAGTTGTAGATCATGAAAGTATAATTGGAAATGGTGTTCATATAATGGGTTCAGCTTATATCGCAGGAAGAGTTATCATTGAGGATTTTGCATCTGTAGGCGCAAATGCAACAATATTTCCGGATGTAAAAATTGGAAAAGGTTCAATTGTAGGTGCTGGCTCAGTTGTTACTAAAGATGTAAAACCTGGAGAAGTAGTGGTTGGAAATCCAGCTAGGTTTCTAAAAAAGAACAAAAAAAAGTACAATTTTAGAATATATTGATATTATTAAATAGTTCTCATGAACATTGGTTTTATCATAAATTTTTCTAAAAATGATTGGCTAGGTGGGTATAATTACTACCTTCATTTAATTGAGTCATTAGAAAAATTTTCAGATAGAGAGATAAAACCTATTATAATTTTTGATAAAAAAAAAAGAGTATTTGAGAACAAGGAATTTAAAAAATACTCTTATAAAATATGTAGTTATTTCTCAAATTCAAACAAATATCTTAGAATTTTTAACAAATTACTAATTATAATTTTTGGAAAAAGTTTTTTATACGAAAAGTTTTTAAAAGAGAACAATATTAATATAGTCTCACATTCTTTTTATGTAGGAAAGAATAGTTATGCAAAGAGTTTCCCTTGGTTTCCTGATTTTCAAGAATATTTTTTTCCAAATAATTTTAATAAAAAATCTATCTTTTTAAGAAAACTAAATCTTTTTTTAGCTACACACCACTCTGAAAAAATTTTGGTTAGTAGCAAAAGTACATTAAATGATTTACAAAAAATTTCAAATTTTTCATTCAAAAAGGCTCAAATCTTATTTCATACCAACAAACTTCTTCCTAGTAATAAAATATTATCTGAAAAAAGAATAAGGAAAAAATACAATATTAAAAAAAATTTTTTTTTATTACCTAATCATTATTGGGTTCACAAAAATCATAGTGTTGTTTTAAAAGCAATAAATTCAATAAATAAAAAAAATTTTCAGATCATATCAACAGGAAAAAAATTAGATCACAGAGATCCCAAATATTTTAAAAATTTCACAAATTCAATAAAAAGGAAAAAATTACAGCCTCATTATCGAATATTAGGTATTGTGCCAGAAAGCGACTTATATTCATTAATGAGTTACTCACTAGGAATTATTAATCCCTCGAAATTTGAGGGTTGGGGAAATAGCGCTGCTAAAGCTATTTCATTAGAAAAGCCTGCAATTTTATCAAATATAGGTCCGCATAAGGAATTAAAAAATAATAGTTTTAGCAAAGATAATAAAAAAAAATTATTTTTTTTTAATCCAAATGACTATTTAAAACTTGCTAGGATATTAAAAATTTTAAGTAAAAAAAAAAATAATAAAAAGAATTATCGTAAACTTTTGGTCAAAAATGAAGAACACACTAAAACATTTATAAAAAATTATTTGAAGATAATTAATACATGATTAAAAACTTAGTAAGCATTGTGATGCCTTTTTATAAAAAGAAAATTTTTTTTAAAGAAAGTTTTTTGTCTGCAATAAACCAGTCTTATAAAAAAATAGAAATAATAATAGTGTTTGATGATAATGACAAAAGAGATCTTTACTATATTAAAAAGATTATAGCTAAATATAAAAGAAAAGTTAAATTAGTTATCAATAAAAAAAATAAAGGTGTAGCATATTCCAGGAACAAAGGTATAAAATTTTCTCGTGGTGAATATCTTGCATTTTTAGATTGTGATGATTATTGGAATAAAAACAAATTAAAAAAACAAATTTCTTTTATGCAAAAAAACAGATTAAATTTTTCACACACATCTTATTATATCGTAGATTCTTACAAAAATATAATAGGTAAAAGATTAGCTAAAAAGTATATTTCTCGTAAATCTTTACTAAGATCTTGCGACATAGGTCTTTCGACAGTTATTTTAAAAAAGAAATTATTAACTAAAATTAAATTTCCAAATTTAAAAACCAAAGAGGATTATGTTTTGTGGTTAAAAATATCAAAGAAGGAAAAAATTATTGGTTTAAATAAAATACTTACTTCGTGGAGAAAAACAAATGACTCTTTGTCTAGTTCGATTTTTCAAAAAATTATAGATGGTTATAGAGTTTATTTGAATTATGAAAAATTTACTATTATTCAGTCTATTTTTATGGTTTGTAGACTTTCCTTTTTTTATTTAATAAAGGTAACAAAAAATAATTAATCATGGATTTCACTAATTTAATTATTATAAGCATATTATTTGTTCTATTAAATTTCTTTTGTGTAAAATATAATCTTTTAGTAGATAGGGTAGATAATTCAGGTCATAAAAAATTTATAAATCAAAAAGACAATATACCAATTACTGGAGGTATTTATTTGTTTTCTTGCTATCTTCTAGCTGGAACATATATCTATAATTCTTTTGAAATTTATTTTTTCGGGATAATTTTAATATTAGGTTACTTTTCTGATATTCTAAAAAATTTTTATCCTTCCTTAAGACTTTTACTGCAAATTATTTTATTAACAATCTTTTTATTAAAATTTGATTTAATTATAAAAGATGTTCGAATTGAAAAAATAAATTTAATACTAGAAACAAAAATCTTCGCATATATTTTTACTGTTTTTTGTTTAGCGGTATTAATTAATGGCTCTAACTTTATTGATGGTGTAAATATTTTATCAATTGGGTATTATCTTCTTATAACACTTTGTCTTACTTTTTTAACTTCACAAACAGAATTAGTTATTAATCAAAATTTAATAGAAATGTTTTCTTTAGTTTTAATTTTTTTATTGGTTTTAAATTTGATGAATAAAGTCTTTTTAGGAGATAGTGGAATTTATTTTTTATCTTTAATAATAGCTATTATTCTAATTAAATTTAACAATGATAATATTATAATATCACCATATTATATAATTTGCTTATTGTGGTATCCTTGTTTTGAGAACTTGTTTTCAATTATAAGAAAAAGTATGAGCAATAGTGATCCACAAAAACCTGACAATATGCATTTACACCATCTGTTATATAAAAATCTAAAGTTTCTAAAATCTAAACTGGTTCGAAATAACGTGTGTGGTTTTATTATCTTAGTTTTTAACTTACCACTTCTTTTGTTAGCTACAAATTATTATAATTATACAAAATATTTATTGATCATAATTTTGATTTCTACCTTTTTATATATTTATTTTTATTTTTATCTGAGAAATCGAATAGAAAAAAAGAACTTATAAGATTTTTACTAAATTTTATTAAAGAAAACTTTAGCATAAATAAGTAAAATATAAAAAAATCCAAATATAATATCTAAAAATCTCATTTTCGATGATCCTGCAAATCTTTTAGGAAGTAAAATAGATATTTGATCTATTTTGTAAATTCTATTTAAAATTATAGTGCTCTCGGTAAAAAAAGAATAACCATTATTTTTAGCTAACAAAATATGATTAAGTTTTATTTTTTTACAATCATAACACCTGAAAGCACCAGATGAGTCTAAATTTGTTTTAAAGATTAAAGTGATGATAATGTGTCTTAATATAGTAATAAATTTTCTATATAAACTCCATTCAATTAAAGATTTTTTGCTACCAAAGCGATTAGTTATGACTAAATCATTATTTTTTAACAATCTTAGCATCTTATTTATATAAGCAGGATCATGTGTTCCATCACAGTCCATGGTAATTAAGTGAGTATAATTGTGTTTATAAGCATATTTTATTCCAAATTTATGAGCTGATCCTATGCCTAATTTTTTTTGTCTTTTAATAAGCAAAATATTATTAGATTTTAGATTTTTAATTTTTTGAATAGTACCATCATTTGAATTATCATCTATGAATAATATTTTATGTTTAAATTTAACATTTTTATTTATTTTATTTACTATAAATTTAATATTTTTCTTTTCATTATAAGTTGGGATTAATATTAAAAATTTTTTTTTAATCATATAATTTTTTATTTTTCATTATATCATCAATAGCAATAAATATATTTTTTTTATGTTTCCATCCCAAGATCTTTTTTGCTAAACTGTTTTTTCCGATCATATATGTTATTTTTTTTTTTAAAGGAATATTAATTTTTTTCTTATTGTAATATTTAATTAGTATGTAATTTATTATATCATTTACTTTAGTTTTTTTCCCTGAAGAGAGAATTAAATTATTTATAGTAATATTTTTCTTAATTATTAGATAAATGGCAAAACAAATATCATATGCATGAGAGAAATCTATTATGATATTTTCTTTGAAAATTTTTTTTAAATTATTGATTTTCTCTTTTTTTGCAAATTTTATCAATCTTGGAATTAAAAAAGACTTTCTTCTGTAAACTGAATCATGATTAAAAAGTATCAAATTACAAAATCTAAATTTCTTTTTATCATATAAATATTTCATATATTGGGAAATTTTAATTCTAAATTTAGTATAAGAAGTTGTAATTTTATATTTGTCTTTTTCGGTAACAATGTTTTTTTTCTTAAAAATAAAAGAAGAATTTGGAAATATAAAAATAATTTTTTTATCAATCTCTAAAATTGAATCAATTAAATTTTTTGTTTGTAAAAAATTTTTTTTATAAAAACCAATTTTTTCTCCAAAAGATGGATTTTTTGATCCGAAATGAATAATATGACTTGGATTTGTTTTTTTAATAAAATTTTTAACTTCTGTATATTTAGTAAGGTCAATTTTATAATATTTAACATTTCTAATTTTATGAGATTTGTACTTATGAATTATGCCAAGCACTTTATACCCTTTATCTAATAAAATTTGAGATAAAATAAGACCATCTTGACCTTGTGCTCCGGTAATAATTATTGTTTTATTATTTTTCATTATATAAGAATAAACTATATATATTTAATTTATTAACAAAAATGCAAACAATTTTCTGTAGATCTTGTAATTCTAAAAAATTGATAAATGCTTTTGATTTGGGTACTCAATACTTATCAGGGGTCTTTCCATCAACAAAAAAACAGCAAAATTTTCCTAAAGGTAGCTTGGCGATGATTTTTTGTGACAGTTGTAAATTACTTCAATTAAAAAATTCATTTAACGCTGAGGTTATGTATGGAGAAAATTATGGATATATGTCAGCATTGAATGATTCCATGATTCAACATTTATATAAAAAATCAAATAATTTAAAAAAAAAGACAAATTTATATAAAGGAGATTTAATTATTGATATTGGGAGCAATGATGGAACTTTTTTAAGTTTTTTTTCTAAAAATTATAATTTAATTGGAATTGATCCCACAATTAAAAAGTTAGGTAAATTTTACAGAAAAGATATCAAAAAATTTCCAAATTTTTTTACTAAAGAAATTATTGAAAATAATTTTAAAAAAAAAGTAAAATTAGTTACCTCTATATCCATGTTTTATGACTTAGAAAATCCAGTAAAATTTGCGCAGGATATTTTTGACATATTGGATAAAGATGGTTTATGGCATTTAGAGCAAAGCTATATGCCAATGATGCTCAAAAATAACGCGTATGACACTATTTGTCATGAACACCTTGAGTATTATTCTTTAAAATCAATCAAGTATATTTTTGATAAAGTTGGATTTAAGATAATTGATTTAGAATTTAACGAAATAAATGGAGGAAGTTTTGCCTTAACACTAGCTAAAAAGAAAAGTAAGAAATTTAAAGAAATTACATATTTAATAAACTGGCTTTTAAAAAAAGAAGAACTTTTTAGTTATAATTCTTTAAAGACATTTAAAAAATTTTTTGAAAACACCAAAAAACATAAAAAAATTTTTAAAGATTTATTGCTAAATTTAAAAGACATGAAGAAATCAGTAATAGGATATGGGGCTTCAACTAAAGGTAATATAATTCTTCAATATTGTAATATAAACAATAATTTGGTTCCATTTATTGGCGAGGTGAATAAGTATAAATATAATAAATATACCCCAGGATCAAAAATTAAGATTATTTCTGAAAAAAAAGCTAGAAGTTTGAATCCCGACTATTTTCTTGTTTTACCATGGCATTTTAAAAATTATATTATACGAAAAGAGAGAGAATTAGATAAAAATAAAAGTAAATTGATATTTCCTCTTCCTGATATAGATATAGTTTAAGATGTTAAAAAGAAATTGTTTTTATTGCCATGAAACTAGTGACCTTTATTTAGAGTCAGCAAATAATGATAAAAATAAAAAATTTAATTTTGCTTCTTCAGAACTTTATACTGAAAATACTGAGTTAAAACCAAATTTATTTTATTGTAAGAATTGTGAAATTATTTTTTCAGAGTTGTGTGACAAGAATTTTGAGAAAAATTATGTAGATGTTTATGACCCATTATATGTGGATCAAATTGAAAATAAAAAACATTATTTTAATAATTTAATAAATAAAATTTCACA
>MDTC01014309.1_pt1 | contig 10052 bp, 4 predicted proteins | sample 811181 | NCBI WGS metagenome assembly MDTC01 (sample SAMN05326644, study PRJNA326480) | marine metagenome | isolation source: seawater | place: Pacific Ocean: North | collected 2011
AAAAAAATAATTATAGGAATTGATGGAGGTGGTACCAAGACAAGATGTGTTTTATTTGATGCAAATGGTAATACTATAGATGTTCTTAAAGGTAGTGGGTCAAATTTATACGTTTATAAACAGGAAGGCATTTCTATAATATTAGATTTAATCAATTCTATTTTAAAAAATAATAAATTAAGTATATTAGATGTAGATGCATTTGGTATAGCTATAGCAGGTATATCTGATTTTGACCAAAAAGAGATACTACTTAAAGAATTAGATAGATTGAATATTACAAATAAAACTATTTTATTATCAGATGTAGAGGCATCGTATAAAATATTATGTCCTAATAATACTGGCTTATTAGTGAATATTGGTACAGGTATTATTTGTTTTGCTAAAGATGAAAATGCTAAGATTATAAAAGAAGCTGGGAATGGTCATGATAAAGGTGATTTAGGTAGTGGTTATTGGTTGGGTAAGGAATTATTTTATAAATTGATTTTAAATGAAGCTTTAGTTTTTGAAGATGAAGATTTAAATCAAATTTTTGATATTACAATAGATCATTTCAAAGTAGAAACATTTAGAGATTTATATAGTAAAATAGAAAAGGGTGATAATCTTTTTTATCAATTATCATTAATGGGTGAAGATACAATAAAATTAGCAGAATCAGGTAATGATGTAGCCTTATCTGTTATTCAAGAGGCTACAAGATATGTTTCTGATTATATCCTAAGAATGTGTGAAAGATTAGATATTTTAACTTCTAATGATATTATTATTGCAATAAATGGTAGTGTTATTAAAAATGATTTTTATAGGCAATTATTAGAAGAAGCACTACAATTTGATTTTAATAAAATACATTGGGTATCATCTTCTATATCATCTGCATATGGAGCAGGTATGATAGCTGCAAATTATAATGATATTAATGTTAGTGTTAAGAATATAATAAACAAAAATAAAAGTTGAATTTACCTGTTACCATAATAAATATGAACTATTTGAGGGATAATTTAGATTATTTGTCTTCTATATCTGATAGTGCAAAGTTATATCCAGTTATAAAAGCAGATGCTTATGGACATGGTTTTAAGCAGATAGCAGAAGAGCTAGATAAGATTAATGTAGAGGGCGTATGTATTGCAACAGTTAATGAATTACAAAATTTAATTAATCTTAAGGTGAGTTATTCTATATTGCATATGGGAAAGATAGATTTTACACAAGTATCATTATATAATAATAATAATGTTATTGCTACAATTAATTCATTAGATGATTTACGGTACATATCAGAGTTTTGTAGTGATAAAGATATTTTAAGAGTTCATATTAAAATAGATACAGGCATGACAAGAATGGGATGTTCCATTGATCAATTTGATGAGATTTTTGAAAAGTGTTTAAATATGACTAATATAAGCTTAGAAGGTGTTTATTCTCATTTAGCAAATTCTGATAATATTAATGCTGATTTAAATCAAATTCAGATTGATTCATTTATTACAATTATAGATAAGATTAAAAGACAAAAAAATAAAAATATTAAGTTCCATATATTAAATAGTGGAGGCCTATTTAATTATGGAAATTATAAATATAGTTTAGTGAGGGCAGGCTTATCTTTATATGGTATTTCTCCATTAGGTGTTCATGATAATAATTTAAAGCCTGTAATGGAATTTAAAGCTCCCATTATTTTAAAAAAACATATAAAGGAAGGTGTAATGATAGGTTATGGAAATTCATATAAATCAACAAAAAATATGGATATAGCTATAGTTCAATGTGGGTATGGTGATGGTGTACCATTTGAGTTTTCAAATAGAGGTTTTGTATATTATAATAAAATCAAAATGCCTATAGTAGGTAGGGTGTCTATGGATTTAATATGCATAGATATTACAGATATAAATATTAAGATTGATGATTATGTCACTTTATGGGGCTCTATTTTTAATAATGATAGCAGATTAGAATATATTGCAGAAATGTTTAATAAAATCCCTTATACGTTTATTACAGGTATTACTAATAGAGTGAGAAGAGAGTATATTTATGAATAGAATTATTTCTCTACTACTAATATTTAGTTTTTTATATTCAGAAGATTTTATTTGTGAAGCTAATTCTAAAGAATTTTATTGTCAAGATAAATTTCGAAGTATGAAACTTGTAGATAAGATAGCACAGATGATTATGATTCGAGTTGATGGTGAATTTTATAATAATGAGAATTGGCGTAAAAAAAATGTTATAAGATTAATTAAAAATAAGCGTATAGGGGGTCTTATAACTTATACAGGTAGTACACATGGTACATTTTATAATTTAAAAGAATTTCAAGAACAATCGAAAATTCCATTATTTGTTGCAGCAGATTATGAAAGAGGTGTTGGTCAGTTTATAGATGGTACGCTATTCCCTAGTAATATGGCTTTAGCAGCAACAGGGAATCCTGATAATGCATATAAACAAGGTGAAATTACAGCTATCGAAGCTAAGGCTATTGGAATTAATATGATTTTTGCTCCAGTATTAGATATTAATAATAATCCAAGTAACCCAATTATAAATTTTAGATCGTATGGCGATGACGCCGAAACAGTTATAAAATTTAGTTTACCTTATATAGAAGGTCTTCAAAGCCAAGGTCTTATTGCTTGTGGAAAGCACTTTCCCGGACATGGTGATACAGATACAGATAGTCATACAAGTTTACCTATTATAAATAAAAAAACAGAAGATTTATTTAATGAGGAATTATTACCATTTAAGAGTGCTTGTTTAGGAGGTATTAAATCTATTATGGTTGCACATGTTTTATTTCCCGATTTAGATCCTGATAATCCTGCAACCTTTTCTAAAAAAATCACTGAAAATATTTTAATAAAAAAATGGAATTATAAAGGACTTATTATAACAGATGCTCTTGAAATGGGGGCATTATCTAGCTATACATGGCATGGTGAGTCTGCAGTTAGAGCAGTAGAGGCTGGTGCAGATATTATTCTATTACCTATTGATAATGATCAGGCTATTAATTCTATCCTTAAAGCTGTAGAAACAGGTAGAATCAGTATAGAAAGAATCGAAAAATCATTTAATAAAATTATTAGTGAAAAAGAAAAGTCTGGATTATTTAATGGTAATAATAAATGGAAAATTGTAGAAGATGATGTAAAAATTTATAAACATAGAAAAATTGCAACTAAAATAGCAAATGAATCTATTACATTAGTTAAGAATGATGAAGAAATTATTCCAGTTGATATTAATAAATATAATAAAGTAACTCATATTATGTTATCTATGGATGAAGGAATACGTTCTAGATTCAAGAATTATTCTTCTAACATTAGGAAAACACATGGCAATGTCGAAGAAATTATAGTTAATGATAAATTATCACGATTAGCAATAAAGGATATTGTAAGCCAAGTTAAAGGAACAGATCTTGTTATTATATCAATGCTAATAAGAATAAAAATGGATAAGGGAATATCAACAATCGATGAAACTCATAGCCAGCTTATAGCAAAAATAAATAAGCTTGGTGTTCCTATTCTTGGAGTTAGTTTTGGTAGTCCATACTTACCAAATTATAATAATATAGATTCATATTTATGTGCATATGGATATGGTTCGATATCATTGAATGCAACTGCTAATGCTATTTTTGGGCGTATAGATATCAATGGTAAATTACCTGTTTCTTTAAATGAAAATTATAAAAGGAATCATGGTATCTCTATTAATAAAATATCTGATTCTTTTAATGAGCGTTTAAATGTCAAATTACAATCTTTTAATTTCATTAAAGAAGCTATAAATGATAGTATATTTCCAGGTGCCCAGATTTTTGTTTCTATTGGTGACAAAGTCCTTGCTAATAGAGGATTCGGCACACTGGACTATGAATCAAATAGCGAAAAAGTTACAAATAATACAATTTATGATGTTGCCTCATTAACTAAGGTATTATCCACAACACCTGTTTTTATGAAGTTTGTTGAAAAAAAAAGACTAAATCTTAATTATTTATTATCTGATTTTTATCTAGGATATAATTCTGTTGATAAAAAAAATATTACAATTAGAAATTTATTAACACATACTTCAGGTTTAAAGGGTTATATCGAATATTATAATTATAAAGATTTTAATCGTAAAAAAATAATTGATGATATAGTTAATCAATCACTTTATTATGCTCCAAATTCTAAAACTATTTATAGTGACTTAGGTATAATACTATTATTTGATATTATCGAAAAAACTACTGGTTCAACATTAGATTACTTATCTAATAAATATTTTTATGAACCATTAGGTATGAAAAATACTTTTTTTAATCCATCTAATGAATTCATAAAGTATATTGCACCAACAGAGAATGACCAATATTTTAGATATAAATTATTGAGGGGAATTGTTCATGATGAGAATGCATATCTACTAGAAGGTGTTTCTGGCCATGCTGGATTATTTTCAACAGCAGAAGATATAGGTGTTTATTGTAAAATGCTCATAAATGATGGACATTCTTTAGGTAAACGATATTTTTCAAAAGATATAATTAAAGAATTTACAACTAGACAAAATATTACAAGAGGATCTGACTATGCAATAGGATGGGATACACCATCTCGAAATGGAAAGAGCTCTGCAGGAGATTATTTCTCAGATTCAAGTTTTGGTCACTTAGGATTTACTGGAACATCTATGTGGGTAGATCCAGAAAAAAAAATTATTGTTATTTTGCTTACAAATAGAGTCTATCCTAATAGAGATAAGGAGAATATTAATAAAAGGATGTATTCTTTTAGAAGAAATTTTCATAATAGTTTAATGAAAGAAATCTCAAACTTTTAATTATGAATTTATTAGATATGGCTATAATCACTTTTTTTCTATTATTTATATGCTTATTTGGTATATATCAATCATATAGTAATAAGTCTCAAAAAGATTTTTTCTTAGCGGGTAAAAGTATTAATTGGGTTACTGCTATGTTTTCAATTGTTGCTACGGAAACTTCAGTACTTACTTTTATCAGCGTCCCTGCTATAGCTTATAGAGGAGATTGGACTTTTTTACAACTTTCAATTGGGTATATTATTGGAAGATTTTTAGTTAGTTTTTTATTGATTCCATTATATTTTAAAGATGGTATTATGTCTATATATGAAATATTGGAAGTATCTTTTGGCTCTTCAATTCAAAAACTTGCTTCCGCTACGTTTTTAATTACAAGAGTTTTAGCTGATGGTGTAAGATTTGCAGCAATAGCTATAGTAATTAAGGCCATTACTGGATGGTCTATACCATTATCTATTTTATTAGTGGGTGCGATTACTCTTATATATACGGTTTTAGGAGGGTTGAAGGCTGTTATTAAAGTGGATGCTTTCCAATTTATTATATATTTAATTAGTGCAATGATTTGTATATACTATTTATTTGATTCTATTGATTTAACATTGATGGAATCACTTACTTATTTAAATGATAACAATAAGTTGAAAATTTTTGATTTTACTAGTAATATAGTCTATAAACCATTTGCATTTTTGTCATCTATTATTGGTGGTGCTATGCTATCATTCGCATCGCATGGAGTAGATTATATGATGGTTCAAAGAGTCCTGGCTACTCAGAATATTTCATCAGCAAGAAAAGCAATGATAGGCAGTGGTATATTTGTATTACTTCAATTTGCCTTATTTTTATTTGTTGGTTCATTACTTTATATAGCTACTGATTGTATGGTCTTAGATAAAAATCAAGAAGTCTCTTATATTATTCATAATATATTGCCAAATGGTATGAAAGGTATTGTTGTTGCAGGAATTTTATCAGTTGCAATGTCAACATTAAGCTCATCTATTAACTCACTATCATCATCCACTATTAATGATTGGTTCCCTAAATTAAAATCTATAAGAAATTCCCAGTTTGTTTCAATTTTCTGGACAGTTATCCTTATTCTGACAGCATTATATTTTAGTAATCCAGAAGATCCTCTAATTATTATAGGTTTGAAAATTGCATCTTTTACATATGGTTCATTATTAAGTTTATTTTTATTATCTAAGTTTACTAAGGGAGTTAATAATCAAACTATTTTTATTGGTTTCATTTCAGGTATAATAATAGTTTTTTATTTTATAAAATTTGATATCGCTTGGACTTATTATATTTTGGGAAGTGTTATTATTAATTTTTTAGTAGTTTTTCTATTAAAAAGAATAAACTATTCTTTTGTTAGATTTATTGCAATTATAGTTGTATCACTATCAATTATCCCTTTATTCTCAAATGAAAAGCAAAAGTCAACGATAACAAAAATTTTAGATTATGATGTTAAAAAGAGTTGTTATAATGACAGTATCTTATATGGATATGACGTTATGCTTACTCACTATGATAAATTTAAAGATATCTTAAATGTTGGAATAATAGTCAATAATACAAGTAGTATTATTAATATAGATAAAACTAATAAAAATATAGAAATTAATTTAGGTAATAGTCATTTATATGTTAAGAAAATATTTACTCCTGAGCATGGCTTGAATAATGATTATCAGGCAGGAGAAAAAATAATGGGGGACATGAGTTATAATATTCCAATAGTTAGTCTTTATGGTAAAAACTTTAAACCTAAATATCATGATTTAAAAGATTTAGATGCTTTAATTTTTGATATTCAGGATATTGGCAGTAGATATTATACTTATATTAGTACGTTAACTAACATAATGGAGGCGTGTAGTGAATTTAATTTACCCCTTTATGTATTGGATCGTCCTAATCCAGTAGGTGGTAATATAGATGGTCCTATCTTAGATATTGAATATTCTTCATTTGTTGGTATGCATCCCATACCTATTGTGCATGGAATGACAATCGGAGAAATAGCATATATGATAAATGAATCAGGATGGATTAGCAATCCAGTAGATTTAAGAGTAGTTAAAATGAAGGGTTGGGATAGAAGTATGTATTTTGAAAATACTGGCAAAAAGTGGATATCTCCATCTCCTAATATAGAAGATAATAATACTGCTTTTATATACCAAGGGACTTGTTTAATTGAAGGTACAAATTTGTCAGAGGGGAGAGGTACAAATAAACCATTTTCTTATATAGGAGCTCCCTGGCTTAATTCAGAAAAACTTTTAATGGAATTAAATGATTTGAATTTAGAAGGAGTTGATTTCTATAATAAAATATTTATACCAAAAACAATTCTAGGTAAAGTTTCACAACCTAAATTCGAATATCAGAAGTGTAATGGTATAGGTATTAATATAAAAGATCGAAAAAAAGCATCGCCTTTAGTGATTACAATACATATTATTAATATTGTAAATAAGATGCATCCTAATCTTTTTAAGTTTAATTCAGATAATTTTATTGATAAATTGTATGGTTCAGATGAACTAAGAAAAACAATTTTGTCAAATATAAGCATTAATACTCTATTTGAAAATTGGAACAGAGAAAAATTAATTTTTAAAGAGCAGAGGACACCTTTTTTATTATATTAAAATGGAAATAATAATATGCATATTTTAGATATTAGTATAATAGTAATTTATCTCTCATTAATATTTCTAATGGGTATTTATACACGACGATATATCAATAATTTTTCTGATTTTATGATAGCTGGTAGGAATATAAATCTTTCTTTATCTGTCGTAACAATGCTTGGTACAGAATTAGGTTTAGTAACCGTTATGTATACAGCGCAAACAGGAGTAAAGGACTTATTTGCTTCTTTTCATATTGGTTTAGCAGCTTTTTTGGTGACTTTAGTGATAGGTTTAACTGGTTTTGTTATTGTTAAATTGAGAGCTCTAGAAGTTAAAAGTATACCTGAGTATTACCAGCTACGTTTTGGTAAAAATGTTAGAGTCCTAGGTGCTATAATCTTAGTCCTGGGAGGCATTCTTAATATGGGTTTATTTTTAAAAGTAGGGGCTATATTCATACAGTCTATATTTGGTCTTGAAGCAGGATCTACTTTAACTATAATAATGTTTGTATTAATTATTTTAGTCCTTATCTATACAATGAGTGGGGGCATGATATCTGTTATAGTTACAGATTATATACAATATGTTGTTTTGTCAGTAGGGCTTTTATTCGCTGTATTCTGTTCTATATATACATTAGGATGGACAAATTTATTTTTATTATTAGAAAATATAACTTCAGAAAGTTCTAAGGATATTTATAATCCTATTAATAGTATGGGATCTTATTATATATCTTGGCAAGTTATCCTTGGATTTGTAAGTGCCGTTATTTGGCCAACAGCGATTACTCGAGCATTATCTATTAAAAGTGTTAAAATGGTTCAGTATCAGTATATATGGTCCTCTATTTCATTCCTAATAAGATTCATAATACCTTGCTTTTTAGGGATTTGTGCATTTGTTTATTTTAATGGAAATATTGAGTCTGATACTTTAGCTTTAATGCCAAAATATTTATCCCATATTCTTCCTGTTGGTTTATTGGGTATTGTAGTTGCAGGAATGCTCGCTGCATTTATGAGTACTCATGATAGTTATTTATTATGTTGGAGTACTATTATTACTAATGATATTATAGAACCATTATCAAATAATGTAATATCTTCTAAAACTAAGATTTTACTAACTAGACTAATCATATTTGTACTAGGTATATATGTTTTTTATTGGGGAATGTTTTATAAAGGGACAGATGCTATTTGGGATTATCTCGGTATAACTGGGGCAATATATTTTACAGGTGCTATATCGGTTGTCGTTTTGGGATTATATTGGGATAAAGCTAGCTCTACAGGAGCAATATTATCACTATTAGGAGGATTATCATCTATTTTAGGCCTTGAACCAATTAGGATATATTTAGGTATTAACATTTCTAATCCAGCTCTAATAGGTCTTTTAGCGCTCAGTTTTAGCATATTCTTGATGGTTTTTGGATCTCTTATCTTTCCAGATAAAAATAAAGATTTTATTGAAATTTTTAATAAATGCAAGGAAGTAGAAAAAAAACAAGATAATATATTAAGAAAATATTATTTACTCGAGTCCTTTGTGATATTAGCTCTTGTATTTAGTTATATTGTTTATGCTTTTGAAATAAGTGCTTTAATTACTTGGAAACTCAGTTGGCAGATGATATTTATTCTAACAATTGTATTATTTATTTCAATGTTTGTTCGGTTTACTTATGGTGGCTTTAAAGATCTTGAAAAATTATTGGCTGATAATATTGAAAAGTAATTATTATAAAAGAACTATTTTTTCATGGTCAATCTATGATTTTGCTAACCAACCTTTTACAACTATAATTGTAACTTTCATATATTCAACATTTTTTGCTTCAACGATTTTTTTAGGTTCAGAAGAGGCGGGTGTCTCAGCTTGGGGTAAGGCTATTACTATATCATCAATAATTGTTGCTATTTTATCTCCAATAATGGGAGCAATAGCTGATAGGGGTGGTTATCGGAAATTATTTTTAATATTTTGGACTTGGGTCTGTATTATCTTTTCTTTCTTATTGTATTATCCTTTACCAGGAGATATTTTTAAGTCTCTTTTATTTTTTTGTATTGCAAATATAGGATTCGAAATGGGTGGTGTTTTTTTAAATGCTTACTTACCTGAGATTGCTCCAAAAAATAAAATTGGTAGGATATCTGGTTATGGATGGTCCCTTGGTTATTTAGGAGGCTTGATAGCTCTAGCTATATGTTATATTATGCTTATTGTTCCGGATGCTCCAATTAATTTTTTAACAGGAGAGCTACTAGATAAGTCTACTTTTGAGCACATTAGAATTATTAATGTTTTTATAGCAATTTGGTTTGCTTTTTTTTCTATTCCTACATTCTTATATGTAACTAGTTATGTTGACAAGAATCATGATTCAAAAGATATTATTTTGGGATCTTTTAATGCAATTAAACAGACTTTTAACGAATTAAAAAAGTATAAGCAACTTGTTAGGTTCTTATTAGCTAGGATAGTTTATAATGATGC
>MDTC01098958.1_pt1 | contig 10052 bp, 3 predicted proteins | sample 811181 | NCBI WGS metagenome assembly MDTC01 (sample SAMN05326644, study PRJNA326480) | marine metagenome | isolation source: seawater | place: Pacific Ocean: North | collected 2011
CCCGCCGCAAGGTCAAGACCGGCGCCCGCCGGGTGCAGATCTGGTGGGACCGGACCTTCCACGGCCTCGAGCCCATGGAGGAGGCGCCGCCTCCCCCGGCCCCGCCACAGACCACCGCGGTGCGCTCCTTCCACGCCGCCACCGTGCCCATCGAGGACGAGGCGCCGGAGCCTGACGAGGCCGAGGAGGTCGATGTCGAGGAGGCCTACGCCGACGCGCCACCCCCGTCGCAGGAACGCCCGCTGGCCATTCCCGGCCCCCGCGACGGACCCCCGACCCTGGCCCGAGCCGAGGAGCCGGCCCCCGAGCCCGCCGAGCGTGAGCGCGACAACGATGAAGACGATGACGACGACAAGCGTATCGCCGGCATGTGGGGCGGCGTGCACGGCGCGGCCACCAGCATCGACCAGCGCGGTGCCCGCGGCCAGACCTTCGACCTGGGCTTCCACCTGGGCCGGGTGTTCGTGTTCTCCGGCACCATGAGCGGCATCAACAGCCGCGACGGCGGCACCGAGCTGGCCGTGGTCGGCGTTCGTCCTGGCATCGTGTTCGCTCCCGACCGCAAGCTGCACCCGCGGGCGGACTTCCTGTGGGGCGTCGGGGTGGACGTGCACGACACGCGCAACCCGTTCAATGTCGCCGAGCCCCGCGCGGGCCTCGAGCTCTCCCTCGGAGACTGGGGACGGCTCGATGCGACGCTCGGGTACCGGATGGTGCCCTCCAATCACCCGCGGTCGGCGGATCTGTCCGGGCTGACTGCAGGTGTGGGAGTACGGTTGGGGTGGTTCTGACTCCCATTGGGGGATTCCCCACAGCGTGAAAATCGCGAGAACTGGCCTTTGATGGGACGTACTGACCGCAGGTACGTGTCAGGAGCGCCGTTCGGTTGTACAATGGCCCGCCCCTCGTGCTGGGGGTGGAGGCCGTCATGACTCGTTGGATCCTCGCGCTCTCTGCGATCCTCTTGACCCTGGCCAGCGCGTGCGATCCGCCGGCCGTCGACAACGACCGGGACGGCTACGTGCCCGGCGACGATTGCGATGACGAGGATGCCGCGATCAACCCTGGCGCGGAAGAGATCTGCGACGGCATCGACAACAACTGCGACGGGTCCATCGACGAGGGGGTGATGATCTCCTTCTACGCGGACTCGGACGACGACGGCTTCGGCGACGTGGAGAACGAGGTCTTCGCCTGTGAGCTGGGCGAGGGCATGTCGGAGAACCCGGACGACTGCGATGACCTCGACCCCGAGGTGAACCCCGCGTTCGAAGAGATCTGCGACGAGAAGGACAACAACTGCGACACCGTCATCGACGAGGGCGTGGAGCTGACCTTCTATGAGGACAACGATCGCGACGGCTTCGGCGACGCGGATCACCCGGTGCTGGCCTGCGCGCTGTTCGAGGGCGTGGTCGACAACGCCGCCGACTGCGATGACGCGATGGAGTCGGTGAACCCGGAGGCCGACGAGGTCTGCGACACCATCGACAACAACTGCGACTCCTTCATCGACGAGGACACCGCCGTCGACGCGGGCACCTGGTACCGGGACAGCGACGTGGACGGCTTCGGCAACGCGCTGGACGCGGTCGTCAGCTGCGAGGCCCCCGTCGGCTACATCGCGGACGACACCGACTGCGACGACGCCGAGCCCAACGCCTACCCCGGCAACACCGAGCTGTGCGACGGCATCGACAACAACTGCGACACGGTCATCGACGAGGACACCGCGTTCGACGCGCGTACCTGGTACGCCGACACCGATGACGATGGCTTCGGCGTGGACACCACCACGGTGGTGCAGTGCTACGATCCCGGTGACAACTGGGTCGACGTCGCGGACGACTGCGATGACACCGTCGCCACGACCTACCCGGGGGCGGACGAGTACTGCAACGGCGCGGACGACGACTGCGACACCGTGGTCGACGAGACCGACGCCCTCGACGCGAAGACCTGGTACCGCGACTCCGACGGCGACAGCTACGGCGACACGGGCAGCTCGACCCGCGCCTGCGAGGCGCCCAGCGGCTACGTCGCCGACATGACCGACTGCGACGACTCCGACCGCACCGAGTACCCCGGTGCCGACGAGTACTGTGACGGCGACGACGACGACTGCGACACCGTCATCGACGAGGACGACTCGGTCGACGCGAAGACCTGGTACCGCGACTCCGATCGCGACTCCTACGGAGACGAGACCTCCAGCCGGGACGCCTGCTACGCCCCCGCTGGCTACGTCGCCGACAAGACCGACTGCGACGACTCCGACGGCACCGAGTACCCCGGCGCCGACGAGTACTGCGACGGCGATGACGACGACTGCGACACCGTCATCGACGAGGACGACGCGGTCGACGCCATCACCTGGTACGTCGACGGCGACGGCGACGGGTACGGTGACTCCAGCACCAGCACCAAGGCCTGCGCAGCCCCTGGCGGCTACGTCGCGGACAGCACCGACTGCGACGACACCGACAGCACGATCAACCCGTCGACCAAGTGGTACTACGACGCTGATCTCGACGGCTACGGCGTCTCCAGCAGCTTCCGCACCCAGTGCCTCGACCCGGGCACCTACTACGTGTCCATCGACGGCGACTGCGAGCCCTCGGACGCCAAGAGCTACCCGGGCGCGCCCGAGATCTGCCTCGCCGGCACCTCGGCCGAGGGCAAGGACAACGACTGCGACACGGTCATCGACGAGGAGTGCCCGGACATCCACTGCGGCACCATCTCGGCGGACGAGACCTGGGCGGACAACACCTACGGCCACCTCGTGACCTGCAACACCTACGTCCAGGGCACGAGCTCGCCGGTGCTGACCATCGACCCGGGCGCTGAGGTCAAGTTCAACGCGTCGACCGGCCTGTGGGTCGGCTGGAGCGCGGACGGCGACATCGACATCGCCGGCACGTCGACCAAGCCGGTGTCGTTCACCAGCAACGATCCGCGCCCCAGCAAGGGCGACTACTACGGCCTCATCCTGGGCTCGCGAGCCAAGGGGTCGTACGTCAGCGGCCTCGAGATCGAGTACGCGGGCCTGTCCGCGAGCTACCCGGGTGCTGTCTACATCAACAGCAACGACACCCCGCTGGACGACGTCCTGGTCTCGAACAGCGGCCAGAACGGCATCTACATCACCGGCGGTGCGCCGGAGATCTCCAACTCCACCGTCACCGACAGCGCGCTCGCTGGCGTGTACTGCGGCAGCGAGACCTGCCTCGACCCCACCGATGGGGGCTTCGCCAACAACACGCTGACCAAGAACGGCGATGTGCCCATTCGACTGTGGGCGTCGCAGGTCGATTATCTGGCAGAGAGCTCGTCCTACACCGGCAACATCGACGACAACATCCTGGTCTACGGCGGCACCGTGAGCCGGGACGCCACCTGGCACGACCTCGGCATTCCCTACCGCATCGACAACAACGTCTACGTGCAGGACACCACCTACGCGCCGGTGCTGACCCTCGACGACGGCGTGGACCTGGTGTTCGACACCAGCACGGGTCTGTGGGTCGGTCAGAGCCAGTCCGGTGACCTGATCATCGACGGCTCGGCGTCGGACGGCGTCAGCATGACCAGCGGCCGGCCCAAGCCCGGACGCGGCGACTGGTACGGTCTCATCCTCGGCTACTACACCAGCAGCACGACCGACCTGAACTACCTGGAGATCGCCCACGGGGGTCAGTCGAGCAGCTACCCCGGCAACATCTCCATGTACGCGCCCAGCACGCCCAAGCTGCGCAACCTGGACGTCTACATGTCCGACCGGCACGGCATCTACGCGTCGTCGAACGCCGAGGTGGACCTGGCCGACTCGGAGATCCACGACAACGACGACTACGGCCTGTACCTGGAGAACGCGGCCGTGCTCACGAACACGCTGTCGGGCAGCGACATCACCAGCAACAACTGGCCCATCCGGCTGTCGTACGAGTACGCCCACCTGCTGGACACGACCTCCAGCTACGACGGCAACACCAACGACTACGCCGAGATCGTCTACAACGCGTGGCTCGAGAGCAGCGTCACGTGGAAGGCCATCGACGTGCCGTTCTACTCGTCCAACCACATCTATGTGGGCAAGTCGTCGGGCAGCGCCGTGCTGACGCTCGACGACGGCGTCGTGCTGAAGATGGGCAGCCGCTACGGCATCTGGGTCGGCTACTCGGGCCGCAACGGCGATCTGGTCATCAAGGGCGACCACGCCGCCGGCAAGGGCGTCGTGATCGAGTCGTACACCGGCGGAGGGCCGGGGACCTGGTACGGGCTCATCCTCGAGCGCGGCACCTCGTCCGTGACCGATCTCGCGGGCTTCACCCTGCGCGACGCGGGCTACGCGTCCAGCTGGGCGGGCGGCATCCACGTCGCCTACGGCACGGTCGCCATGTCCGACTGCATCATCGAGGACAACGAGCGCTGGGGCCTCTACGTGCTCTCGAGCTCGTCGAGCGTCTACGCGGATCTCGACGTCAGCGACTGCGTGATCCGCGACACGACGACGACCAACTCGTCCTCCCTGCCCGACGGCGACGGCATCTACCTCAACAACAACGAGTACCACGCCATCGCCCTCGACGACGTCACCCTCACCGGGAACGGGCGCTACCCGATCTCGCTGCACGCGAACCAGATGACCGCCATCGACGCCAAGGCCGCGGGCTCTTCGTACACCGGCAACGGTGTCGACAAGATCTTCGTGCACGGCGGGTTCGTCCGCGCATCGGGCACTTGGCAGGACCCCGGGATCCCCTACCTCATCGCCGCGCACACCTACCTGCGGAACACCTCGACCACGCCGGCGTACATCACCACCACGGGCACCACCTTCGAGATGGGACTCGGCGTGGGCATGATGGTCGGGTTCGGCGACTACGGCGATCTGTCCGCGACCAGCGCCACCTTCACCTCGACCCGCAGCACCAAGCTGGCCGGCGACTGGTGTGGCCTCGACTTCAACCAGTACAGCAGCAGCCTGTCCAAGCTGGACAAGGTCACCGTCGAGTACGGCGGCAAGACGTCGGGCTGCCCCTACTCGTCGACCTGGTACGGCAACGTGCACACCTACCGCAGCCCGCTGACGATCACCGGGAGCACCATCCGGCACTCGGCGAGCACGGGCGTGGACTTCTACTACAGCTCGAGCGCGTCGGTCACGGGCTCGACCATCAGCAACAACGCCACCTACGGCGTGGAGTGCCGCTTCAGCACCGGCGCGACGGTCAGCGGCAACACCTACTCGTCGAACAGCAGCGGCAACACCAGCGGCTGCTGATCGGCGTAGAACACGGAAGACCCCTGACGCTCGGTCGAGCGCCAGGGGTCTCGTGTCTGGGGACTACGCGGTGGCGAGCACGCCGTCGGGCACCGGGTCATCGACCTCGGCCGCCGACTCGCGGGCCATGCGACCCTCGAGCCAGCCCCGGCTGCGGATCCGCAGCTGGCTGGCCGCCGCCATGAGGGTGATCTCGATGGTGAGGGCCCACCAGGCGCCGACCGCACCCCACTCGAGCCAGCCGACCAGCAGCAGGGTCAGGGGGACCTGGATGAACCAGGAACCGCCGACGAACAGGAGCAGGGTGAACCGGGTGTCGCCGGCCGAGGACAGCGCGCAGTAGTTCACCATCACCAGCGCGTCGGCCACCTGCCACAGCGCCGCCAGGGCGAGCAGCGTGATGCCGAGCGTGGCGACGTCGGCGCTGGGATCGAACGGTGCCAGGACCCAGGTGGGAGCCACCAGGAAGAGCACACCGAACGCACCCATCAGCACGATGGACTGCCACACGCCCGCGGCCCACGCCTGCCGCGCCGCCTCCGAGCGACGGGCGCCCACCGCCTGGCCGACCAGCACGCCCGCGGCATCACCGATGGCGAAGCCGGGGAGCATGCTCACCTGCACGATGCGGAACACGAGCACGTGAGCGGCCAGGTGGGCGTCGCCCGCCCGCGCGAGCAGCGACAGGAACACCAGGAACCCGCCGAAGTCGAGCGTCCACTGGGCAGCGATGGGCACGCCCAGGGGCAGCGAGCGCCTGATCAGCGACCACGAGGGCGCCAGGCTCCTGCGGATGGTCGGCCAGGCCCGCCACAGCAGGATCGCGCCGCCGACGATCTGGCTGATCACCGTGGCCCATGCGGCACCGGCAATGCCGAGAGCGGGCACGGGTCCCAAGCCGAAGATCAGCAGGGGATCGAGCGCGATGTTGAGCACGTTGCCAATGACCGAGGCCACCATGGGCGTGCGGGTGTCTCCGCGACCCTGGAACCACAGCTCGGTGGCCCACGCCGACAGCACGATGGGCGCGAAGAGCACCCGGATCGCGAAGTAGGACGTGGCGTGGTCGCTGACCGCCGAAGAGGCGCCCAGCGCCCAGAAGAGCTGTGCGCCGAGGGGGGCGAGCATCAGGAGCAGGACGCCCATGACGACCGCCATCCACAGGCCCTGGGTGACGAGCTGGTCCGAGGTCTCCACGTCTTCTGCGCCGGTGCGCTGGCTGGTGAGGATCTTGATCCCCTTCAGCAGCCCCCGCGAAGGCGTGAACACGAACCAGGTGAGGGTGGTGGCCAGGCCGACCGCCGCGAGCTCCGCGGTGCCGAGCCAGCCGACGAACAAGGTGTCGGCGACGTTCATCGCCGACATCGACAGCATGGAGACGAGCACGGGCCACGCGAGGTGGCGCACGTGAGCGGCCCGCACGGGGCCACGGGGAAGAGCGGACGCCGACATGGCGACCCTCCGAACGGGGAAGTACCCCGACTGAAGACATACTTCTGCATGGCACCACCTGCATGCATGCAAGTGGGCGAACCGGGGCCGTCCACGACCCCGGTTGGGAGCGCACGGCAGAGCGAGCCGACCTCGACACACCACCGATGGCGGTCCACGCGCGAGTCCCCAACCTCGACCGGGCGCGCCCGAAGGCGCGGTCCGGCAGCGAGGCCGAGGACATCACGACGCAGCCCTCCCGGAGGAGGGGTGTGACTTCCGAGCTAGATGGCGCTATGAACGCCGTCTATTGCGGAGTCACCGCCGGGGTGGCCCTCGCCATCGCCGTCGACGCGGCGGCGCGGGTTCTCGCGCCACCGGGACATCGGCGAAGTTCGGCAGCGGGATGATGACGTAGTTGGTGAATGCCATGGGAGCCTCCAGCGTGCAGCCGGCACGCAAACGGTGAAAGCGGTTGTGGGGGAATGCCGCAAAGCATGCCCGGTTGCAGACTAGTCTGGTTCGGACCAGATGCAAAGACATTCGAGTGGATTCCCACCGACTGCGACCGAGAGCGCACGCCGCCGTCACCGGGCAGGCTCACTCCGAGCTGGGCTCCAGGGGGGCGGTGATCGCGTGCAGGTGGGCCGGATCGTCGACTGCGCGAGCCAGCCAGGCGTCCGCGAGGGCGCGTCGGCCCACCGGCGGGATCACGAGGGTCGTCGCGGCGTGCAGGCGGGCGGCCTCGGCCGGCAGTCGGGCGAGGGGCACGGTGAAGGTGGTGGTTGGAACGCCGGGATCGGGGCCCAGCGCCACGGCCGTCACCGGGTGGTCGGTGGGGAAGAACGCGCCGAGCCAGCGCACCAGGCCCTCGATGCGCTGGGGTCTGGAGGGCCGGGCCGTGTGCAGGCGGGTCTCCAGGTTGCCCACCTGCCAGATCAGCGTGAGCACGTGGGGATCCACCGGGCGGCGGCGCAGCAGCAGGTCGGTCGCCTCGAAGGCCTGGATACCGTGATCCGCCGGGTCGAGCGCCAGAGCGGCGAGGAGGCCATCCTCGGCGGAGATGCCAGGTTGCACGCGGATCTGCACCCCGAGGAGCGGGGCCGTGTCCCGCAGGAGCACCGGGGCGTAGGAGAACACCGTGGGGTGGCCCTGGACCGCGAGCACGACGATCTCGCCGTCGAGGGCGGCGTCGAGGACGCGGGCGACGATGTCGAGGTAGGTGGGCAGGCGGGCCTGGCGGGTGCGGTAGGTCTGCTCGAACAGGGGCTCGACCCGGGAACAGCGGGCGGCGAGCAGGGCGCGCACGGCGGGGCTGGTGTCGACGGTGAACACGCGATCGGCGCGGCGCAGGGCGGCCTCGGCCTCGCGGGTCAGCTGATCGACGCCGGTGATGCCGAGGCCGATGACGGTGATCTCGCCGCTGGGCTCGGGCGGGGAGGCCGGAGCGGCGTCGGGGGAGGCCGGAGCGACCTCGGGGGGTGCGGCTGCGCCAGTGACTGCAGCGAGCAGAGCGGTCAGGGCGGCGCGGCGGTCGGCGGCGCGGGGCACGGTCGCGGCGAGGGCGCGCACGGCGTCGTCGGTGCGGTGGGCCCAGCGCGGACCGGTGGGGTCGGGCGCGGGGCCCTCCGGGCGAGCGTCCGGACCGAGCCAGGCCGCGACCTGGCCATCGGCAGCGTGTACATGCAGCCACGGTCGGTGCTCGCCTGGGGACCTGGGCGGCGCGGGCTGGCTCGGGGGGAGGATGGCGATCGACCAGACGTCTCGGCCGTCGGGGGCCTTGGCGGGGGCGAGCTGGAGCTGGACCGAGACCGGCGCGAGGGCGTCCAGGGGACTCGCGGGTCGGGTGCGGCGGATCCCGGGTCGCACCGCGTCGGTGGGGTCCCAGCTGGCGGCATCGATGCCCAGCTCGGCGGCGGCCCGACCCAGCAGGGCGAGCTGGTGGGGGCCGGGGGTGGACAGGGCCTGCACCTCGTCTTCGTCGAGGTCGTAGCCGCGCAGGGCGACCCGGGGCGATGCGTGCAGCAGCCCGCGGAACACCTCGTCGATGGCGGCACGGGCCAGGACCCGCGAGAGCTCGCCCACGGTCACCTCCGCCGCCCACCATAGACCCCGCCGAGCACCGCGCACAGGGCCGCTGCGACCCCGGTCGGCGAAGCATCTGGTACCGTGAGCGCCGCCCTGGAGTGCTGGATGGACCTGGACCGCTTCGTCGCGTCCGGCCGGCGTATCGTCGGACCGACCTCTGATCTGATCGAGCTGCACTTCGAGGGGGACGTGTGGCTCGCGCTCTGTCACCGCCCCCCGTTCACCCGCACCGACGTGGTCGAGCAGCTGCTGGCCGACGCGCGGGGATTCCTGGAGGACCCCTCCGTCGAGGGCATCGTCGAGCTGGACTTCTGGGATCCGGAAGGCCACCGGCTGGTCTACCCGACCGAGCGGGTCTGGACCCTGGCCGAGGTGCTGGAGGGCGCCCGTCAGGCCGGCAAGCCGCTCGGGATCCGCGCCGGGCTCGAGCTCGCCTACGTGGGCGGTCTGCTGCTCCAGGACGGGGCCGAGGCCGGCGCCGAGCGGGGCGCACCGCTGCACGGCGACCCCAACCCCTGGCGCATCGTGTTCGACGACGACGCCGACCTGCACCTCATCGGCTGGGGCCTCCCCCCGCTCTCGCTGTACGCCGCCGACGATGATCCCGAGCTGGAGCTGCCCTCCGACCTGCTCCGCTACCTGCCGCCCGAGCGCCTGCGCGGCGACTCCGAGGACCTGTCGTCGGACCTGTTCGCCCTGTGCTTGTGCGCCTTCGAGGCCATCACCGGCCAGGCCGCCTACCCGGGCAACCCCCGCGAGGTGCGGGCCATGGCCGAGCGCGCCGACATCGAGCGCCGCCTCTACCGCTTCCGCGACGTCATCCCCGAGAGCGTGCGCCACTTCTTCGGCCGCGCGCTCGACCCCTACCGCGATGCCCGCCACGACGACGTCGAGGACTACCTGGGCGAGGTCCACGACCTGCTCTACGGACCGCTCACCGACGAGCTGCCCTCCCTCGCCGACGCCGTTCGGGCCTACGGGGTCGAGGGCCCCCGCCTGCCCCGGATCCCGGAGAAGGACGCCCCCCGCTGGCGGGATCCCGCCGCCAGTCGACAGCGCTGGGAACGGCCTCGGCGCAGCGGCGTGCACCGCAGGCCCACCAGGACCCCCGAGTCTCCGCCCGATGCCCAGGCGCTCGGCGCCCGACAGGATCGGGGCGGCCCACGATCGGCGGCAGAAGCCCTGAAAGCGCGCCTGACCGAGTCCCGCGCCGACCGTGAGGACACCCTGCGCGATCGCCTCGGTC
>MDTC01026860.1_pt1 | contig 10051 bp, 5 predicted proteins | sample 811181 | NCBI WGS metagenome assembly MDTC01 (sample SAMN05326644, study PRJNA326480) | marine metagenome | isolation source: seawater | place: Pacific Ocean: North | collected 2011
ATATTGAGTGAATATATAAATCCACTGCCTCTATGCTCCAAAGCATAAGGCTCATCGAGAACAGTAGAAACTCTCGGACCTTTGTCTATTGTGTTTTCATTAAAGTCATCTCTAATCCTATTAGATTCTGCGCCATTACCAAAAGAAAAACAATTAGACCAGTTTATTTGGTCAAACCCTTGCCCGTGTTGAGATATTGGAAGAGCATTACTTGCTTCATAATATAAATCTAAATCAGCGCTCTCTTTAGGTTCTGTTTCAAAAACAGCTGGGTTTTGAGATGTTAATAACTTGTTATCACCATCATAAACGTCAGTTACTATTTGCATTCTAATGTTTCTAGTATTTAACTCGGCAACCGGGGTGTAAGAGCCCGTGGAGGCTTGCGGAAAAACTAAAGAGTCCTGCGGGTAATATCCAAGAGGCTTATCTAATTTTATAGTCATGGAATATTTTTTATTACCTGCTCCATCATGAACCTCACATCCTCCCCAGCTATAATTTCTAGCACCTCTCAGTGTGCCTCTTGCAAAAGCTTCTTCAATTTGATAAACTCCGCTTACAACATCGTAGCTATTTTCGGGTATTGCAGAATTTACAGTTGCTACAAATCTTATATAACTGCCAGCATCACAATATGCGCCTGATGGCGAAAATTCCCCGTCGCTCTGCGCTGTTCCCACAAAATCATCTATAGGCCCGCTTCTTTGCCCTATAAATGTAAATCCTATCCAAACTCTGCCCATTGTAGGGGGATTGTATCGTGCTCTGAAGTTCGGAGTAAAAGCAGTACCATTGCCTCCCCAGCCTCCCGAGCCAAGTGTTTTATATTCGCCTGTTTGCTCTGAGCAGGCACCAAACGGCCCAGCACTTCTAGACCACCCAGCGTCTCTCCAAAAATATCCCCTAGGATTACCACCACTAGCGACTCCAACCTGAGGCTGAACCTCGTCTAGTACAACATAGTTTTTTTCTAAAGCCGCAAAAGGCTGTATAATATTTTCATTAAAAGCAAAATCTCTGTTTATTTTTGCAAAAAATCTACCTTCAAATTCTGCTAAATTTTTTGTTTCAGGAGTAAATACAGTAAGCTCAACATCATCACCAGCAGCGAGGCCCTCCAGCCATGCGGCATCTTCCGCGAATGGTTTTTTAAGTTTTACTTGAAAACTTACCACGTCATTACTACCACTGCCGGTAACTATACCACCTTTTTCAATTCCATATTCATCAGTTTCAAACCCCCCTTTACTAAGTCTTATTTTATTTGCTGAATTTACTGAGTTTGTTAAATTAGGTTGTTTATCTGGAGCTGGGCCTGTAAATCTAAGTGTTATAAATCCAGGGCCAACTTCGTTTTCTAAATTTACTGTACCAAAAAAAGCCGTTTCCTCAAATTGGGCAATAAATGGAGGTGCCTCATTTTCTATAGCTAAAACCTTATATTTGTTAAGATCCTCTACTGGATTAGAATTATCATGTTGCTTTTTAAGTATAAGGTATGTTTCTTCGTCAAGCTTATTTCTTTCTGAAGATGGAAATGACAACCATATATTACCATCCTCTGCGCCATAAAACCTATCTAATGCTAAATTATAATATGGAGTAGAAGTTTCTTTTACAAAATATTTATAGTGAGTTGCATACCCAGGGGGTGGCGTTTCTAACTTAGCTTGTAAATTAACTATCTTACATGCATTACTAATGTCTACGTATACAGTGGCATTTTGGCTAGAAAACACAGGGGTTTCTCTTCCAAATTGATCCCTGTAAACAACTCCCACTTGATATGTTCTTATAGATTTTAAAGAAGCTTCCGCGTCTCCGCTAAAAATATTTTCTGTATATTGGCCAGGGTTATCGGGATCTTCAAATTCAGCGGACTTGGAGGGATGCTCTGCTACTGTTATATTTGTTGTTAATGATACAGTCCCTACGGTGTAATTTTGAAAATAATTCCCGTATACTATTCTATTACCTATAATTTCTTGCGCCTGTGCACGAAGCGGGACGTTGTCCCAAGGCCTTAATAACTGATTAGATTCTACAATTGAACCAATTAATTCATTTTTTATTTCAAATTCTGTTATTAATTGATTTGAAAATGGAGGAGATGTATAATCATTTCTTTTTATCGTGTCTACCACATAAACGGCATTACTGTTAGACTGCTTATATAGTATGTCTAATTCAACAACCTCCTCGCTGCCCCACGTTAAATTCTCTATAATAAGCTTTCTAATGTTGTTTGTCATACCAACATTATAGCCATCAGAAGAAAGGTATTTAAACTTATTAGGCAAAAAAGCAACTTGCGTAAAAGGAGAATATACTGAATACTCGTTATCTATATATTTCCATCTATAAGCAAACCTGGGAAAAACATATTCAAATATAGGTGTTTCTTCCTCTAAAACAACTTCCCAAATTAAATCTAAAAGATTTTCTCCTTGATCGTAAAATTTTAATATATCAGTTGATATTGATTGTATTTGCACAGTTATAGAATCCCCATTAACTCCGTTTGGCACAATTAAAAATCTACCTTGATATTCATAGTTATTATTATATGTTCCAGTAAAAGTAGCTCTTAACGCTAATATATCGCCATCTTGCCATACCGGGTTACCATTTACTATTCCATAACTAGGTGGGGAAAGCAAATCAAATGTTATTTCGCCATTCCAGTTGGAAGGCAAGCTAGAATTAGCATAAACATTAGGGTCATTAGTGGTGGCCATTATATATTCACCATAAGTGGGCATGGAAATATATTCCTCAGGGTCATTAGCCACATCAGGTATGTATGTAAAATTTTCTAAATCGGTTACTTGATATTTAGTTCTTAAATAATTAACTCCTGTTCCGGGTATATCGGACCCAAACTTACTGGATCCCATGTTTAGCGTAGGGGCTGTTAAGGGGGATTTTTTTATAACCGTAATATCTTCTAGTAGAAAGTCGGGCTGCCCCGCGAGGTTAGTTTGATAAGTTTCGGCTACTTGATCATACCTAGGTATTTTAGTATGAGTAGTAAAATTTGTAGAGCCAATTCTAAATTTCTTTATGTTTACTTTTTTTGGTTCAGTTTGATTGTCTGTCCAAAATAAAAAATCATCAATTATATTAATACCTGTTATTAAATAATTTTCGCTAAAAAGTAATATATTATTTTTATCAACAACTATAGGTGATACTGCCCCAGTTGTTTGATTATATTCTGCAATAATACTTGCCTCGTCTGAAGCTATAAACCAATATATACATTCTGTTTTTGGATTTCTAATACTACCAATACAAACAGAGTCGGATAAAGCATCTATATAGTTATCTGTCCACTCTAATTGGCCATCGCATTCATCTGCGTTAATTCCAATACCTCTTTGTTGAGAATTACCTTCTACATTTTGCAAAGAACCACTATTGCCATTTTCTGAGTTTGCTAAATCTAAATTTAACGCATCTCGATATTGACCTTGCGGTACAAGTCTTTCGTCAAGGTCCTTATTCATTTTACCTGCGTTAAACAGGTGAGTAAATTCGGCCATATATTAGTGTTTTATTTGCTTAGATTTATTGCGCATAACTTGAGCAATCTCTTCTATTTTTATATTAGATAATCTTAATTTAGCATTTCTTTTTGCAGCTTTTGTGTCTTTCTTAAATCTGGCTACAAGATATTCAGGTGTATTAGACCTTGTTGATAATATTGCTAATGCAATATATTTATATAGCGCTTCTTCTGCAAATTTATGAACAGTTATATCATCTGTACTTAAACCATCAGATATATACTTTAAAGTAACTATTTTATTTACCATACCAGAACCAAAATATATAATACCCTTTATAGGATCTATATAGAATACGCCATTTGATTGCGCTTGTTGAGGATTTATACCGTATCTTCTTCCCCAAAAACCGTTGTTTAATAAATCTTCATTATTTATATTGCTGAAATCTACATTTTGTGCACTATGAGCTTGAAACTTCTTTCTAGTTTCTGATCCATTTGCATATACTATTTCTTGGTTTTGTTGATCAAATATGTATTCGTAATTATTATCTTGCAAAACAGGCAAAGGATTGCTTGTGTTAATTGCAGGATATATAATTCTTTCTATGCCAGTAGAATCTACCCAAGTTACTTTTACATAATTAACATAGTCTTTAGGCAACACAAAGTTTAGGTTAGGCCCAACCTCTATTTCTTGAGATTTAACAGAGGGTAGAATATCAAAACTGAATTCTTGAATGCCGCGCTGAGCATGGAAGGCCACATCTGTTCTTTTTATTTTACTTATAATTTTACCTTCTCCAACATAAGATATAATGAAGTTATTTACTAAATCTTTTAAATTTATAAATTGGTAACTACCATAATTTTCATCTCCGCTAGTCCATTGATTATCGGGGCCTAAGTAATATTGTTCGTCTGTTTGATTTATTAGGCTCATATATTATGCTTTTTCTTGTTGTATTGTTTGCATTTCTTCTTTATCAAATACTTGATATAGATTTAAATCTTTTATTAAAATACCGCTAAGTTCTAGTATTTTTATAACAAGCTCTACTTCTTCAGAAGGATGTAATTCAAAATCAGTTGTTGTAGCCGAATTGTATAAAGCTTCATCAAACACAATTTGATAGCCCCATTCTACCGTAGCAGGCTTTTTAATATATTGAAATTCAACATCTAATAATGCTGTTATTTCAGAATCTCCGTATACTCTTATACCTTGTGAATTGGATAAGTATATAGGCATTGTGTTTGTTGGTTTTGTTAGAGGCGAAGAGTTTATGTATAAAAACTCGTTAGAATTAATTCGCTCTGCTTCTATTGGCTCTGTAGTAGTTACGCCAAAGTTGTTTGTAGTTTCATTGTTATAAACTACCGTACCCAACCTGTACATATCAGCAGGCTCATCAAAAAAATTACCTGTTCTAGTGGGTGGGTTAGCTGAAGTTTGAAATATGCTTATTTTTTCATTTAGTATATCAAGCATATCTGAAAAAGCTGTAGAATTACCAGGCACTCTTCCAAATTGATTAATATCGTAAAAATATTGTTCAAATAAATCCATTTGCGCTTGATTAGCAAATAAATTAAATTCCTGAGGCGTCACATATCCTCGTTGTTCTTTATTAAGAATACCTAATACTCTTTGATAAACAGTATTTATGCTTACAGCCATATTTATTTTTTTATTTATAGTTATTAGGCCACCATTAAAGCGGCCTAACCACTATAATGATAGTCTAATTAAGTCTTTGCATTATGACTTTATAAACCTCCATTCCTTCGTCTGTCTTAAAATAAGAAGCAAGCGCAGAATATGGGTGTTCGTCAAAAGGCACTGTCATTAATTTTCTACTTGTATCACCATAAGTAAATGTTCTTTGGTCTGGCGATAATTTTATAATCCCTTGATCAACAGCTTTAGCACCTACGTTTCTTAGGTGAACATTTTCGTCCGATGCTAAATTAATAAATAATGCGGGATTTCTTTTTGCAAATATCATTAGATCTCTTTTTAATTCACTGGAAGAAAGCTGATTAACTTTCTGGCCAATCTCAGCGCGAAGGATTGCTTCTGCTGATTCCACGTCTAGATTTTTAGCAATTGTTAATGCTTCTAATTCTAGCTCAATCCAATCTATTTGATTTTCGGATATACCTACCGGATCATATTCATAATATATCACGTCATTATGTGGGTGGTATAACGAAAGAAGTTTTTGTAAATTAACATTTTCTTTTGGAACAATAATCTTTCCATCTTTAAAAACAATCCTACCTAAAGTTGCTGTGCCCTTTTGTTCATCGACAAATGGCGATTTTTGATTTGTAGCATACTTTAGTTCTCTTTGATAACCTAATTTCTTGTCATAATACATTAAAGGTTTTCTTTGAGAATGCTTAGACAGTAGGGCATAAATTACAGGCGTTTTACCTGATTTTAAAATATATGTTCTGTCTTTAAATTCAAATGTTGGTTTAGTTGGTGCAGCGGGTTTTTTCGCTACAGGCTGAGGTGCAACCTCAACAGTCTCTTCTGCTTTAGCTTTTTTAGCCATAATATGATAAAATTAAATAGTTAATAATAAAACTCCGGGGCCACGTCTCACTTTAATTGTGTGACCCCAGAATTTTTATTTATGTATTATTACGATGTAACCGTTTTAAGTAATACAAAGTTATTAGCAGCTTGTACGCATAATGCTCTTTCAGATAAGAAGTGAACATTCATTGCATCTTCGTCGCTAGTGTAGTTTCCACCTACAGAACCAGTAATCCAAGATTTCATTTTTCTGTCATCAGCTTCAGAAGCTCTGTAGCGGATGTGTAAGAATGGTCTTGAAATATTTTGTCCTAGCATTTGGTCATACACAGTTGAAGTACCTGCTGGTACAATAACACCATCAATGTCACCCACCATACCTCGGGTAGTTGCATCGTTTAAGTATTTCCAGTCAGTTTTGTAGAAATCGTAAGATCCACGTCTGAAACCAGAGAAACCTAAATTAAGTGCCATTTGCTCAGAGTTTTCAAATACACCGAAAGATGTACCGCCGTTGTAATTAGCACTAATTTGAGCAAGCATATTATCAATACCTAATGAAGTAGCTCTACTTAAGAATAACATATTTTCTTCAATAGCGCCTTGCTTATCAAGTTCTTGTAATATTACGTCAAAATCGTCTAATCCACCAGCTCCACCAAAATCAGCATCTTGGTAAACTAATCCTCTGTTTTCTAGAGCTTCAAATAAACCTTCAGTACCAGCTAAATTACCAGTAGATCCGAATTCAGTTGGAGATGCAATAGTAACACCAGCGGCTACTTTTTCAGCTTCAACCATTGCCATTTCTAATTGGTCTGCAAATCTAATTCTTGCTTCGTGCTCTGATTTTAAATACCATAAATATCCTGAAGTTCCAATTTCTGTAGTTACTTCAACCCACCCAATTTGAGCAGTGTCAGAACCATTAACAGAATACTTGTCTCTTAGAATAATTGGTTGATTTGAAAAAGACTCAAAAGCAGCGTCAACAGATGTTCCCGCTTTTTCTGTTCCTTTAACATATTCAGAACCATAAACAAATATCTTACCTGCAGAATGATTTGTTAATGCACCTTTGTAACCTTTTACAGTAAGAGCTACATCGCCAGTTCCGTTAGGAGCGCCGACTGCTTCTACAAAAGCTTTTTCAACAACTAACCCATTAGCAGAAGATACAACTAATGTTGCACCAACTCCAATTAAGTTAATTGATTCATTACCCACACCTGCAATAGTAATAGTGTCTCCACCTGATACAACGACTGGGTCGTATGCAATGTGTAATCTTCCTTGCTCAGACCAAACAACTTGGTCAGAAGCCATAGGCATTTCAGCTCCTACCATAGCTAAGAATCCGCTGATAGTTCTGTTTCCAAATCTTTCAACTTCTTTCTCATACACTTCTGGTAAAAACTGCTGAGTGAATTTCATGTCATCTAAACTTAAATAGTTGTCGTTAAACAACGCTTGCGTAGGTCTAGGCGTTAGATGCGCCAGTGCTGCTGCACTCCCACTAAATGATCCGTTTGCGGCCATAATTTTTATTTTTAAATTTTGTTAAGTTATTTTTTAATAGCGTTCTTAATTTTTAACTTAGAAGTGCTTTGCCCGCCGATAGATCGCACCGTCCAGCCATTTGGAGTACTGACTTCTTCATGAGCCCCTCTCGGGTTCATATCAATATTCTTGGCTTTAGATATAGAGTCTTTCATTGCATCGGCTTTACCTTGCTCATAAAAGTGACTCGCGATTTTATCTGCATTCATAGCTGTAAATAAAGACTTGTGATAACCTGCCGCATCTGACATTTCATTTTTATCGTTTAAGAACTTCTTAACAAAATTATTAATATCACTTTGTGTTGTCTTCACTCTTTCCGTATCTTTTACATTAAATCTGAATCTTTTATCTCCAACGGAATAATCAAAACCTTTGAAATCCTTTGAAAACAATTTTTCAGTTCTGTTTTTAAATACAGTAGTTTGCTTTTCAGCTAATTGTTTTGCTTCTTCGTTATCTTTTTTATAGCGATCAAAGAACTGTACCGCTTTTTGTTGTTCTGGGCTTAATTTTGAACCCAATTTAATTTCTTGATAATATTTAGATTTTAATCCATCTAAATGATTTTTAGCTTTTGCAAGCTCTTCTTTATATGCAATTTTTTTCTTACGGATAGCTTTTTCTTCGTCGACGTCTTCGTCAAAAGAAAAGTTGTCTTCCATTAAAAAGCTTATTTCGTCCGCTTCTAAATGTGGGCGTGTTGTTTCGTAATACTCTCTAAGAAGCTGCCCGTCATTAAGTTCAGAATAATCGGTGTTTAATTTTACATAATCGCTTAAATCACCTCCGGTTTCATTCATAAATTCAACTACCTTTTCTATTCCTTCGGGGAGTTCAATTTGTGTTTTTGTTTCCGGTAATATTTCTTCTTGTTCCTGTGGGGTGTCGGCAGCCTCAACGCTTCCGTCCACTCCTGTTGTGTCAGGATTATTTGCTTCAGTGGTTTCATCGGTTATTTCTTCTAATACTATCGCCTCTTTTTTCTCCTCCCCGGCGTCCCGTATTTCTTCAACCACTTCTTCGCTACTTGCACTGTCTTGGGGTTGCTCGACAATAGCATCGCTATCATTTGTTTTCTGCTCTGAAACGGCATCTTCTTTTGGTTTATTTAGTTTGCTTAAGTCTATTTTAATTACTCCGTCGTCTGATTTAGTAACTCCAGTGTCTTCTTTTTTTTCTTCTACTGGTTTTTCAGTAGCTTGCGGTTGCTCCTCTACTTGAGGTTCAACAGCTTCATTTTGGTTTTCTGCCATGATAAAATATTATATAATTACTTACTATTATTATTACTTAGGGTCAAAGGAACCTAAGTCAAAATCTCCGCTAAGTATATCGTTTCCAGAGGATTCGAAGTTTTTAGGAGGGAGATTATTTTTTCTTTGATTTATAAGCTCGCTTTGTTGGCTAGCTTGTAATTCTGTTCTTTGGTCTTTTCTGTCTTCTTTTTCTTTTATTTCATTCTTGCGACCCGCTACCTCAATGCCTTTTAGCTGCATGTTCATTTCAAACTCAAGCTGCATTAACTCTTTTTTCAAAGCAGCTTCTTGCATTAATTTTTGCGCGTCTATCTGAGCTTTTGCTTGTTCCAATCCAACTTTTTGTTGGGTTAAAGCTTGTTGCTTTTGTACCTCAGCCTGAGCGGCCACTTGTTGTGCTTGAGCATTTGCTTGTGCTTGCGCTTGGATATTTTGCTGCTGCATTTCCTGATCTCTTTTAGCTTTTTGCTGTCTTTTTATTTTTAACAATTGATTAGCCATTTTAAGATTTTTAATTTCTCTTAAATCTATAGCGTCATCCAAATCAATCAACCCAGCTGAAATCGCCGCCTGTATATTATTTTCAAGTATTTGTCTTTCTTCTTCGTCTGGCGCTAATTCTATGAATATGCCAAAGTCATATAAATAAAGATCAGACATTTCCTGCAATACAGCAACATTTTGATTTCCTATTTTATGTATAAAAGCTTCTCTTGTGGGTGAATATTCTATTATATCAGATATTCTTAAAGATAATCCATCGCATAAATCTGCTGTTAAAAATAAACTACCATTTAATATATGCCTAGTGGCTGTATTAGAATTTGCAGCAGCCATTTTTTGCACGCCCACTAATGCTCTTTCGTCAGGTGTACTGCCGTCTCTTGCTTCATTTAGTCCGGTTACATCTCTAATCATTTGCAAATAATAATTATATGTGCTAATTAGACTAGACAATTTAGCGCCGCCCGAACCTGTTGATATTTCTTGTATTGGAACTTTACCGGGATTCATATCGCCCTCCTGCGTAAATGATCTACCTATAACGGAACCAGTTTGAAAAAACATATTTAATGCCTCCTGCGGATTATAATTTGTTCCATTACCTAAATCAACTTCTGCTAAACCATCAGCGTCAAGATAAACACCATCCGGCACCATTCTTGACAT
>MDTC01088042.1_pt1 | contig 10051 bp, 9 predicted proteins | sample 811181 | NCBI WGS metagenome assembly MDTC01 (sample SAMN05326644, study PRJNA326480) | marine metagenome | isolation source: seawater | place: Pacific Ocean: North | collected 2011
AAATTCCATGCTTAAGTATTCCGTTCTTTTATTGAATTCATAAAAAATATGAATTTGCGTTATGCGACAGCTGATTCTAACATTCGTTCGCATATTTTGAGGAGAGAATGAAAAGTGGACCAATTTGATGTCGCTATTGTTGGCGCCACCGGTGCCGTTGGTGAGGTGATGCGTGAATTACTTGAGCAGCGAAGCTTCCCCGTGAGCAACCTTTATCTGCTGGCCAGCGAGAGGTCTGCGGGTACGAGGCTCCAGTTTGGAGGAAAGTCCGTGATCGTCGAGGATCTGTCTACATTCGATTTCAGCCAGGCACAAATTAGCTTGTTTTCTGCTGGCGGCAGCATTTCAGCAGAATATGCGCCCATTGCTGCTTCCGCGGGATGTGTCGTTATAGATAATACTTCGCAATTCCGGCGCAACGATGAAATTCCGCTGATTGTGCCGGAGGTCAACGCTCACAGGATTGGGGATCACAGCAAAACAAATATCATCGCCAACCCCAACTGCTCAACAATCCAGATGTTGGTTGCGCTAAAGCCCATCTATGACACGGTCGGTATTGACCGTATTAATGTGAGCACCTACCAGGCCGTTTCGGGAGCCGGCAAGCGTGGCATTGAGGAACTGGCGGCCCAGACGGCGCGGCTGTTGAATGGCCAACCCATTGAAACCGACATTTTTCCCAAACAAATAGCCTTTAATGCACTGCCTCACATAGGTGATTTCAGTGACAATGGTTACACCATCGAAGAGATGAAGATGGTGTGGGAGACCCACAAGATATTCGAGGATGAATCTATCCAGGTTAATCCCACCTGCGTCCGAGTACCTGTTTTCCATGGTCATTCCGAGGCGGTTCACATAGAAACCAGCGCCAGTTTGAGCGCCACGGACGCGAGAAGCCTGCTGGAAGGTGCCCCTGGTGTTATTGTCATTGATGACACGCTGGAAGGTAGTTACCCAACCCCCGTTTCGAATTCGGCAGGGGAAGATCCTGTCTACGTTGGCCGAATACGCCAAGACTTATCGTCTGAGCGGGGTCTTAACCTTTGGATAGTCTCAGACAACCTGCGCAAAGGCGCTGCGCTCAACAGTATACAAATAGCTGAAGTTTTGATAAAACAGCTGTAATAAGCGATACTTAACGCAACTATTGGAGATCATTTCTAGGTTTTCCTGCTAGTTCTGAGGGGGTGTCGTAGGGTCTGCTGTGGCTCAGATTGAGTATCTCGTGGTGTCGGTTGGGGTAAAGAGAGGTAAAAAATGATTCAAAGGCTCTTGTTGCTCACTGTAGCTTTGGTTGCCCTATCCTGTGAGGCCGCGTTCGGACTTGGGCTGGGAGGACTTGAGCTTGATTCGGCTCTGAATCAAGAGTTTAAGGCTGAAATTGAGTTGACCAATACAGAGGGTCTGACGGTCGAGGAAATACTGCCGAATCTAGCTTCCCAGGATGACTTTGACCGGGTTGGGGTTGAAAGAAACTACATCCTCACAAATTTGCGATTTCGCGTTGTCCAAAATGATGAAGGTAAACTGGCTGTTCGAGTAACGAGCCAGAGACCGATCATCGAGCCGTTTCTCAATTTTATCGTCGAGGTTCTCTGGCCGAATGGTCGAATACTGCGCGAGTACACCGTGCTGCTCGACCCACCGGTCTTCGCGCCACCGGAGCAGGGTGTTGTACCAATCTCACCCAGTCAGACTTACCAGGGGTCAACCCAGGGAAGACCAGCCCAGGCTTCAACCCAGAGGAGGCCAATTCCACCCGCGCCTGCCAAAAAGCAGGAACGGGCACAGGAAGGCGAAAACAGTGATGATGAATATGGCATGACGGGTGCAGGAGATACTCTGTGGGAAATTGCCATGAAAACGAGACCTGACGATTCCGTCTCGATTCAACAGACCATGTTGGCACTTCAGAAGGCGAACCCAGAAGCCTTTATCAACAATAACGTCAACCTGCTGAAAGCTGGCTATGTGCTAAGAGTCCCTGATCGAAATGAGATAAGGCAGGAAACGAGCACATCAGCAAATGCTGAAGTAAGGCTGCAGAATCAGGAATTTGAAGACTATCGATCCGGCAGGGTAGCGCAGCTCGACGCGACAAGAAGGAAATCCCGTGGCGATACCAGTAGCTCAGATCAGGAAGATGGAGAGTTAAGGCTTCTTGCTGCTGACCGAAGTCAGGGGCAGCGTTCTGGTGATAGTGCGGAGGCGCAAGCGCTGGAAAATGAACTTGCTGTAGCCCAGGAAGACCTTGACCGTGCCAGAAGGGCGAACACGGAACTGAATGTACGCCTGGACGACCTTGCAGGCGAGCGCGAAACACTGAATAAAATTGTAACTCTGAAGGATGATCAACTGGCAGCACTGCGTGCGCAGGTTCAGAAGATGCAGGAAGTTGGGGTTGATCCGGGATCCGTTGATCTGGGTGCACCTACTGCTACACCGTCAGAACCCGCTGCTCCTCAACAGCAGGGTTCGCTCCTCACGAATCCATTGGTACTTGGAGGGTTGGTGCTGTTGCTTCTAGTCGGGGCGGTAGGTGGTCTATTCTTCATGCGCAAGAAACAACAGGCTGCAGGTCTTGAAGAAGATGACTTCACCGGTTTGGCAATTGATGATGACCTGGCGGAGGTCGCTGAAGAAGAGCCCGAAGAGGAAGCAGAAAAGGAAGAGTCGGCTAAGGAGGAGGGCGAAGAGCTAGCACCACAAACATCAGATGCTATCAGTGAAGCTGAAATCTATATCACCTACGGTAGGTTTCCTCAGGCAATAACATTTCTGCAAAATGCTATCGAAGCAGAGCCCAAGCGAGCTGATATCCAGTTAAAGCTGCTCGAGGTGTATGTGACGACTGAGGATGCTACAGCATTCAACCTGCAACTCGATCAGTTGAAGGGGCTGGGTGATGACGATGCGGTCACCAAGGCAGAGGAAATGCAGGCGCAGATTCCCGGTGCCTCCGAAAATGCTGAGGCCGCCATGGAAGCGACGATCATCAGTTCTGAACCTATTGCGGCTGTGGAAGAGCTGGACAATGACGATGATGATGACTTCAGCTTTGACCTAGACGATGACGAGGGGATCAGCTTTGACCTAGACGATGACGAGGGGATCAGCCTTGACCTCGACGATAGTGAAGAACTTGACCTCGCAGAGGGTGACGACGATGCTATTAGCCTGGATAATGACGCGGAGATAGATCTGGGGGAGATAGACCTTGGTGATGATGACGATGGTGCACTCAGTCTAGGTCTGGATGAGGACGACGACTCGATCAGCCTTGATCTAGACGGCGATGATGCGCTCAGCCTAGATCTAGATGATGATCTCGAAGATCTCAACCTCGATGCTGATGCCAGTACAAACCTTGATTTGGCACGTGCATACATCGATATGGGCGACAAGGATGGTGCCAAGTCATTGCTTCAGAAAGTTATATCGGAAGGAACGGATGCCGATATTGAAGATGCCAATGAACTGATGGGAGAACTCGATTAATGCCCTGAGCCGAGTCGCGCTGGGTGTCTCCTACAATGGCGCTTCCTTTCATGGGTGGCAATCGCAAGCGGCAGGCGTGGCAACCATTCAGGATGCCGTCCAGGACTCCCTTAGTATTGTCGCAGATCATACGGTTACGCTAACCTGCGCCGGAAGAACGGATGCAGGTGTTCACGCAACCTCTCAGGTCGTCAACTTTGACACACATGCCTCGCGGGATACTAAGGCCTGGGTTCTAGGAACCAACGCCCATCTGCCAGATACAATTGCAGTCAATTGGGCGCGAGAAGTACCCTCAGAGTTTGATGCAAGGTTTTCAGCCGTGAGTCGGCGCTACCTTTACATCATCGTCAACAACCGAAACCGGTCAGGTCTGATGTCCGAGTTGGCAACGCGGGAGCACCGTCATCTTGATGCTGCCCTGATGAATGAATCAGCACAGGCACTTGTCGGTGAAAATGATTTCTCATCTTTCAGGGCGGCAAGTTGTCAGTCCAGGACCGCGGCACGAAACGTTCAGCATGTCAGGGTTGCTCGCTCGGGTGAACTCGTCGTGATTGACATAGCAGCAAATGCATTCCTGCACCATATGGTCAGGAATATCGCAGGTGTGATGCTTGACATCGGGGCGGGTGAAAAACCGGCATCCTGGGCAGGTGAACTGCTGGTCCTGCGCGACCGAACCAGGGCAGGTGTAACCGCTTCTCCCAAAGGCCTCTACCTGATACAGGTAGACTATCCTGACTATAGTGAGGTGCCAAAAGGAGCACAGCTACCACACTTTCTCGGTGCCCTGCCAATCTCCAACTGATTGGACACCAGTCGATTAGAGGCTGCGTACCTTCTCATGTTAAACTCTGCGGCCTTCAAATATACCTAATATGAAACGCACCAGAATCAAAATTTGCGGCATAACGAATAGTCGTGATGCCGAATTTGCAGTGGCATGTGAAGTCGATGCTCTGGGTTTTAACCTGTATAAAAAAAGCCCGAGATGTATCGATGCGATCGCTGCCAACAGTATTATCGAGCAGTTACCGCCATTTGTGATCTCAGTTGGCCTGTTTGTTAATCATCCAGCCGACGAGGTTCGCCATGCAATTTCAGAATCTTCATTCGACCTCCTGCAATTTCACGGTGATGAGACGGACGACTACTGCATGTCTTTTGGTAAGCCCTTCATCAAGGCCATTAGACTTAAAGTGCCTTCAGAACTGGAAATGCAGGTGAGTGCATTTCCCCATGCCAGAGGTGTGTTACTTGATGCCTATGTAGAAGGTGAATATGGCGGTACCGGTGAGTCAATCGACTGGGCAGACATCCCTGATACAAATATACCCGTTGTCCTGGCTGGTGGCTTGAATGTCATCAATGTAGGCCTGGCTATTGAACAGGTCGCACCATTTGCAGTTGATGTGAGCAGCGGTGTTGAATCCGAGAAAGGCGTTAAGGATCACAAAAAAATCGCCAGGTTTGTTCAGGCGGTACGCAAAGCTGATAGTGAGGCAAGTAATGACAAATGAAAGTGTTCAGGATGACGACGGTGTGAATGAACAAATCTCATCATTTCCTGATGATACTGGCCATTTTGGGGTCTACGGTGGACGGTTCGTTTCCGAGATCCTGATGCAGGCACTCGAAGAGCTGAATAATGAGTATGAGAGACTAAGGCATGACGAGGCATTTCAGGCCGAACTTAAAAGTGACATGTCTCATTATGTTGGTCGTGCGTCACCGCTCTACTTTGCACAAAGACTAACAGACATGGCCGGTGGGGCAAAAATATATCTGAAGCGCGAAGACCTGAACCATACGGGGGCCCATAAAATCAACAACTGTATTGGGCAGGCCCTGCTTGCCAAATACATGGGGAAGCCGAGAATCATAGCCGAAACCGGCGCCGGTCAGCATGGCGTTGCCTCGGCTACCGTCGCAGCGCGATTTGGTCTTACCTGCCAGGTCTACATGGGGAGTGAAGATATTGAACGCCAGAGCCTCAACGTATACAGGATGAAATTACTGGGAGCGGATGTGGTGCCGGTAACGTCCGGTTCCCGGACACTGAAGGATGCCCTGAGTGAGGCCATGCGTGATTGGGTCACCAATGTTGATGATACACATTACATTATTGGTACCGTTGCGGGACCGCACCCGTATCCAAAGCTCGTTCGTGATTTCCAGTCTGTCATTGGCAGAGAAACAAAAGCGCAATTTGCCGATATACACGGAGGGTTGCCCGATGCACTGGTAGCCTGTGTCGGCGGCGGATCAAATGCCATGGGTATTTTCTATCCATTTCTTGAAGATGCATCGGTCCGCCTTGTTGGGGTTGAAGCTGCTGGCATGGGGTTGGAAACGGGGGAGCATGCGGCACCACTCACAGCAGGGAATGTGGGCGTGCTACATGGCAACCGAACCTACCTTATGCAGGATGCTGATGGCCAGATCATTGATACTCATTCGGTGTCTGCGGGTCTCGACTACCCGGGGGTAGGCCCGGAGCATGCCTGGTTAAAAGATATCAAGCGGGCTGAGTATGTTGCTGTAACGGATGAGCAGGCCCTTGAAGCGTTTCGATCTCTGAACCTGCTGGAAGGAATCCTGCCTGCACTTGAATCAGCCCATGCGGTGGCTTATGGGATTGAGCTTGCGAAGAGCATGGATAGAGAAAAGGCGATTGTCATTAATCTCTCGGGGCGAGGCGATAAGGACATACCAACAATGGCGAAAATTGACGGTATCACCATTACCTGAGGGTCGAGAATTGAGTAGGTTAACGATAAAAGTAGAAGCAAATCAGACCGCCGGACGAAAAAGCCTGGTGGCTTATATCGTTGCCGGTGATCCGGTCAAGGATCTGACGGTCAAGTTAATGCATGCGATGGTTGATGCTGGTGTCGATATTATTGAACTCGGCTTTCCCTTCTCGGACCCGGAGGCTGAAGGGCCCGTAATCCAACTGGCCCATGAAAGAGCCCTGAAGCACGGCACCTCGCTGCGAGATGTTTTGTTGATGGTGGAGGAGTTTCGTCAGGGGGATACGGACACACCGGTCATCCTGATGGGCTATCTCAATCCAATCGAGTTGATGGGCTATGAGGCGTTCTGCGTTTTCGCCTCAAGCACCGGGGTCGATGGCACCATAATTGTCAACCTGCCACCAGAGGAATCAGGTGTATTTTCAAGCCACCTTGAGAATCATGATATTGATTCTGTTTATCTTCTTGCGCCAACCACGACGGATAAGCGGGCAGCCTATGTCACCGCCCAGAGCAGAGGGTTCGTCTATTATGTCTCACTCAAGGGGACAACCGGGGCATCGAATTTAGATGTCACTGATGTTGGTGAAAAACTCTCCCGCTTCAGAGAAATTAGCTCACTCCCGGTTATGGTGGGCTTTGGTATCAAAGATGCTGCGACGGCTGCAGAGGTCGCTCAAATCTCTGATGGCGTTGTGGTTGGTTCCGCTATCGTCAACCTGATTGCGAAGCATGAGAATGAGCTTGGTAGCGTGATCCCTGATGTCACGGAATTACTCGGTGGAATTAGAAAAAGCCTGGACAAAATATAGTGTGCAGGGTGACCGCATGTGACACTGGATGAATGGCTCCATCGAATTGAAAACCTGCATCCCGTCAAGTGGGACCTCGGTATTGAGCGGGTTGGAGAGGTAGCGAAACGGCTGGCCGTCGTTAAACCGGCGCCGCTTGTTTTTCTTGTCGCGGGTACGAATGGCAAAGGTTCAACTTCTGAATACCTGGAACAATTTTGTCTGCATCAGGGCAAGCGAGTTGGCAAGGCCACTTCTCCCCACCTGCTGAAGTTTAACGAGAGGATTGTTGTTGATGGCAAGCCCGCTCCTGATAACGAAATATGCGCGGCCTTCGCAGCCATAGAGCAGGCACGCGATGAAATCTCGCTCACCTTCTTTGAATTTGCTGCGCTCGCCGCACTTTTAATCTTCAGGGAACAGCAGGTGGAGGTAGCGGTTCTGGAAGTTGGTTTGGGCGGCCGCCTTGATGCGATGAACCTGGTAGAGCCAGATGTCAGTGTGATTACCAAGATTGCTATGGATCATGAAGCCTGGCTGGGCAGTACCCTGGATGAGATAGCCGCCGAAAAAGCGGGCGTAATGCGAGCCGGGAAGCCCTGCGTGATCGCGGAATCTGCACCACCGAATTCAATTCGCCTAAGCGCTTCTGAGAAGGCCTGTAGGCTATTCCTCAATGGGGATCATTTTGCCCTCAGCGCCGATACTGCCAGATGCACGTCGATGACAGGAGAGAGCCTGCACTTTGATAAACCTGGTAATGGTTATCTGCCCGCCGATAGTGCTGCCGCCGCTATGCAGGCGCTGGTGTGTGCCGGACTCCATTTTGACGAGACCAATCTGCAGGAGGTTTTGCGGGAAACCAGGTTGCCGGGCCGCCTGCAGTGGCTGGAGGGCGAAAGGCAGGTATTGCTTGATGTAGCTCACAACCCTAATGCGGCTGAATATCTGAAGTCCTACCTGCAGTCCCTTGAAGGCAATGATCGCGTGCATGCGGTGGTAGCCATGTATGCAGACAAGGATTGCGAGGGTGTTTTCTCCATGCTAAGCGCCTGCGTTGACCACTGGCATCTGGCAAGCATGGATGAAGCACGCGGTGCGACTGCGCAAGAGCTTCGTAACCGCCTATCTGCATCATCTGGGTCCGCAGTGAGCACGTATGATAAAATACCGGACGCCTTCAGAGGTGCTCTGGCAATGGCGGGAAAAGATGATCTGGTTCTGGTTTTTGGATCCTTCCCGCTGGTTGCAACAGTGCTGCAGTTGGCCGTCACAAAGTAAACCACCGGACAAGACATTTGGATGCAAGGTTAAAACAGAGGCTGGTGGGGGCGTGCATCTTAACCTCCGTGGCGGTCATCGTACTGCCCATGCTCATGGATGGTTCAACTGAAGACAGGGCGCGGGTAATGGCCAGTATCCCGGAAGCGCCAGATATCGATGTAAAAAAACTGTCAGTGAAGGACCTTCGCCTTAAAATGGAGCGGATGGAGCGCGCCAGCGCTACACAGCTACCCCTTGAGGTTGTTGACGAGAGTACTTACGCTGCAGGTGCTGATTTCACCCTTGATAAGAACAGTTTGCCCGTAAGCTGGAGCCTGCAGTTGGGAAGTTTCAGGAACAGGGTAAATGCCATCAAGTTGCGTGCCAGATTGAGAGATGCTGAACATCGAAGTTATATACTCTATGAAAAAACAAGCAAAGGTGAAACATACCGTGTATTCGTCGGGCCAATGGTGAAAAAGAGTGCATTACAGGCACTGCAAGGTAAGATTGAGACGAGTTTGAAGCTTAAGGGTCAGATTGTGCGCTATAGGGTTGAGGATGACGCAGGTCAGTTGGGTGGGTAATTGAATTTTCTTGCGACGGTCGACTGGCTAATTGTTGCCATCCTCGCGGTTTCCACACTGATAAGCATCAGGCGTGGGTTTGTGAAGGAAGCGCTTTCTGTGGTCACCTGGACCGCGGCGATTATTATTTCAAGGCTATTTGCCAGCCAGGTATCAACGCTGCTTGTGGGTGTCATCGAAATGCCCTCATTACGCCTGGGTGCCGCCTATGCCATGCTCTTTGCCGGCACCCTGATCGTCGGTGGGTTGCTGAACAGCCTGGTCAGTGAGGTCATTAAAATGACAGGGCTTGGTGGAACCGATAAATTTTTTGGCATGTTTTTTGGATTTGCCAGGGGGAGTATCGTTATCCTTGTTGTGGTAGCAGGGTTATACTATCTGGCACCTGTGCAAGAAGATTCCTGGTGGAAAGAATCGGTGTTGCTTCCACATGTCGTTAGTACCATCGAATGGCTTGGCCCCATATTATGGGAACAGGGTGAACAGCTCATTGAATTGACTAGTGTGAGGGGAATCTGACTATGTGCGGTATCGTTGGGATGGTGGGTAAAAAGGATGTCAATTATGACCTCTATGATGCCATAACCGTGTTGCAACACCGGGGACAGGACGCCGCAGGTATCGTGACCTGTGATGGTGATCGACTGCATCTTCGTAAACATAATGGACTTGTACGTGATGTTTTCAGGCAGGCCCATATGGACAGCCTGGTTGGTGCGATGGGCATTGCACATGTTCGTTACCCCACGGCTGGATCCGCGAGTTCCGCTGAAGCACAACCCATGTATGTCAACTCACCATTTGGAATATGCTTAGCCCACAATGGCAACCTAACCAATGATGATGAACTGAATGAAGACCTGTTCCGATCTGACCGGCGACATATTAATACCGGCTCAGACTCTGAAGTCCTGTTAAACGTTTTTTCCCATGAGCTGCACGATATTTCGGGGATGCGACCAAAGCCTGACGATATTTTTGAGGCGATAGAACGTGTCCATGAACGTGTAATTGGCGCATATGCCGTCGTTGCCCTTATTACGGGACACGGTATCGTAGGGTTTCGTGACCCATGCGGCATCAGGCCGCTGATATACGGCAAAAGAGAAGGCGATGCTGGAACCGAGTACATGATTGCCTCAGAAAG
>MDTC01159948.1_pt1 | contig 10051 bp, 8 predicted proteins | sample 811181 | NCBI WGS metagenome assembly MDTC01 (sample SAMN05326644, study PRJNA326480) | marine metagenome | isolation source: seawater | place: Pacific Ocean: North | collected 2011
ACTGGTCTTCCACTCAACAATAGTTCGGGTAATTTGGTAGGTATTGAGTACTTGTATTCAGCTTCAATGTGTTTGGCAAATGATGAGGGCACAACGAAGCAATGGTTTTGTGACATGATACCGAATCTTTCCTCAGATGGAATGATTCCGTTATGGATTACATTTGGACTAGAAAGTTCATTTTTAAGAAATGAAGTGGGTACTATCTGACCATATAGATTAAAAATTATCGAATACCCTTCATGATTTAATTCGTCAATTGCTCTACAAAAATTATTAATTGCATCTTTATGAAGTGTTTCAAAAAGACTACCAATAAAAAGTATTTTTAATGGATTTGATTCGCTAAAAGTAAAATTTATCTTGTTTGTAAGTGGCAAATAAGCGTCATCAGCCAAATTATGAAATACGTCAAAAGATTTTTTGAAAATTTTTTCATAGTAATCTTTCATGTTTTTTCCAATACAACAAAGTTTTTCAGACTGGTCTAAAATCTTAATAAACTCAAAGTTGTTAATAAAAGAAGGAGAATGATCCGCTATGTGTAAAATAAGTTTGGCTTTTTTTTGTAATGCAATCCAACTTGCGAACTTCGCAAGATCAATTGAATAAAAGAACGCATATACAAGTTGATACTTTTTTCTAAGAAAGAAAAACATCCAGATTTTGGAGTAATATCCACGCCATTCGGGAATGAGACCAATTAAAAATAAAAAGAGTCCTTTCTTGGATTTATGATAGGGGCAATGAGCATGAATGTAATTCGTTCCTTTTACAGAAGAAATAAATGAACTGTCTGTATATAAAACATCATGTGTTATCCCGGTAAATAAATTTTGCAGAGTGACACCAAAACCGTTAGGTGTACTCGGAGGTGTTTCTGTTACTAGAAGTACTGTCTTTATAGGAGTCTAATTATTCGAGCGGTTTAGGTCGTTTAACCAAGCATTAAGAATTCTTAGTTCTTCATCTTTTACAAAATCTTTTTTGGAGAGAGAACTGTAACAATCCATAAGATTATCAGTTATTGAATTAGAAGTTATACAGCTTTGATAGATAATTTGAAAGATTTCTTCCATATTTGAGTACATTGAGACTTCAGAACGAAAATCGTTCATAAGACTATGATCATTTCTTTCTTGATAGGAAGTAGCATTGTAAAATCCCCAATTTTTAGATGATACATTAATTACTGCTTGGGCAATATAACCTCGTAGAATATCCGTGAATCTAAAACTTACAGTTGATGGTAAATATAATAGTGAAAATAATGCTGAATCTGACCATAAAGTGTTTTGTGAATTAAAAGCACAAAAAATATTTTTACCCATTATTAACGCATCATTATGAAAGAAAATTGGTGATTTATTGAAAATTAAACGATGAATTGCGTCGATATCTGGGTCGCCATTAACCATGCATTGCCAAAGTCCGACACTGTTGACATTTGATTTTATAATGTCCTCAGATTGAATTATCGATTTATAAGAATTTACAAAGTTCAGTGGAAACCCTCTTGGCCAAAATGGAGTTTCAGAGTTTGAAAAGTATGAATAAATATTTTTAAAAAAAACGCTTTCAGAAGAAGAATGTTCTTTTATTTGAAATTCAGTTTTCAAAAGTTTTTCCCATTCAGTGGGTTCAGGGAAATTGTCATCATCTGTATCAATGATAGCATCTGCTTCATTCTTAATTGCATACAAATAACCAAGATTTTTCCTAGTGTAGTGATTTTCAGGCAAAAGGGAAGCAATGGAAAACTCTGACTTCAGTTGATCTTCTAAGCTTATGAAATTACATTTCAAATGGTTCCACGAACTCGATGTTTTTTTGTCTCCTACAACAATTGTATGGTTTCCAGTAATTTGCATCCAGTCAGATACACGCTCATCTGGACTGTTGATTGTAGTGAGAACAGTAAAAATTTTCGAATCGTTCATTAGTTGTAAGAACTCAACTTGATTGGATGAATGTATAATTCGTTTTCCTTGAAAACTTCACTAATGTTATCCAATTTATTATTTGTTGGTGATAACCTTTTCTTAAGTTCATCCTTGTTCCAATACACTGAACCCGAATATTTTGAATCAATTTCTGTTCTGACATGAGACCCAGATAACAAGAGTGCAGTTGCAACAGCGGCATCTACCCATAGGTTCATCGCGGAAAAAATCCCACAGTAATAACAGAACAATTCCAGATGATCTTGGTGAATAACAATTAAGTCTGAATATCCTTCTACGAGCGGATAATTTATAAAGCGCCTATTCCCATTTCTGAGAAAATAAGAGACACCTGATTTTATTCTATTTGTTGTAATTCCTTTTTCTTTTATGCCTTGGAAATTATGAAACCCGAGATTTCTGTACTTAAGACCATGAGACTCATAAATCTTTAATAACTCTTTTCTCGAGGGAAGTAAATTTTGGTATGGCACCGTATACTCTTTTTCTGTGAACTCGTTGCACTCTTCGAATTTATGCCATGCAAAAGAATGTTCCCATATTGGATTTAAGTACTTAATATAGGAAGTCTCATTACAATTTAAGATATTGATTAAATTACTCTCGTTTAGACAAGGATTGAGTATGAGGTCATCACCACAAAATACATAATAATCACAGTCCTTAGGTAAATGACTAAACGATTGGGCAAAGTAGCCCTGGAAGTGAACTGATGTTTCAAAAATAGGAATAACTTCTGGATCTTTGCTTTTACTAAATGGTGACAAGTAGCGAATTATAGAAAATCGGTCTTTATAAATGTTCCGTAATTTAGGAATATTTTTCTCAAACTGATGATTGAACACAAAAGATAAACAGATTTTAGGCACTCTTAAGCGTTAGTTTTGATTATTCTCGATAAAGACCATGTTAACTTTTGAGATATTTTGTGCTTCCAAACTGTTTCAAAAGTATTTTTGTCGACAGTGAGTGGATTCTCACTTCCTAGTTGCAGTAAGTAGTCCGATTTAAATACCTGATCTAAGGGGAGCACCGAAAATTCATTTACCATGTATTCGTCAAGAACTGTGTACCTCAATGGTTCTAGTTTTCGATCGAATACTTGACGAGTAATACTTGCCAACGGCATATATCCTTCACTCCAAATGCATATTCTTGCATTTTCCTCTATATTACTAATTACATCATGAGGTATCTGTGGGTAACCTAATTTTGTTCTCCCAAAATTAGTTCTAATCAAAACGCTATTTTCTGAAATATCGTCCCAAACAGCTGTTAAGTTTAACGACAGAAAATTAAATGTCGGTAGATTTTGATTAAAGAATATCGCCCAATTTATTAGAATTACTGAAAATATCAGAGATATAATTCTAAAAATAGGTATAGAATTGATAAATGATTTCTTGGCATGTGAAATAGCTAATAACACAAAGAATAAAGAAAAATATCTATCATTAAAAGGACGCCATGCTAACTGGTTGCAGATGATCAACAATAGAAAGATACACAAAAACCATGAGTGTTTTTGATGCAAAGTCTTTTTTTGGAATGTGCTTAAAATGAAACCCAAAAATAAAAGAAAACCAAAAGGGCCAAACCAACTGTCTTCAAGTTGTTCCCATTGAACGAGAAAAGTCCAAGTGCTCTCACCATGTATTCCAAAAATTGGATAGAATAATGTGGCCCAAAGTTGATTTAGCCATTCGACTATGGAAATACTAAAATTTTTGTTCAACCAGGCATCAATAAATTCTGGGCAATGAAATATTTCTATAGAGTAACGAAAAAAATTTGATACAGTACCCATAAATACAGATTGATTTTTATGGTGCTCGGCAAAATATTCTGGTCCTGCCCAAGAACCCCATAAAAAAATGTTATATAAATAAGTAAAGATTGGACTAACTAAGAACAGTATAATAACAACTCCTGTAAGTTGCTTTGTGCTAAGCGAAAATATTTCTTTATTTTTTTTCCATTCCCAAACCCAAATTGCTAACATAGGTAAAGCGAATGCGAGGTATACTTTTTTACATGCCACTGCCCATGTAATCGAAAGAAGACTGAAAAAGATGTGTTCTCTTTTCGGAGACTTCCTCCATTTTATAAAAAGATGAAAACTTGCGAGGCATGCTAAGGCACCGGGAAGGTCATTTTTGGCAGAAAAACTTTGATAAATAGGTTCAATCAGACCCAAGAAAAGGATAGCTGGAAGAAAATACCAGTATTCTTTTGATTTTTTATCATTAAAGAAATTAAATAAAAAACCTATTATACAGAGAAAAGAAATGTAGCCATAGATGCCTAACCCGCGATCTTCTCCAAATCTTAAGTTGTTGTGAAGAACAAGGTCGTAACCCAAACCGTATGCCACTTCGCAGATATCATTAAATTGCTTGAGAAAGTAAGTTCCCTGCTGTTGCAAGAGTATTATTCTAGACTCATGGTATGCATTTACATCGATTGTTGTGGGAGATAGCAGGAGTGCTAGAGCAAAACCATATAACAATGGGATTGCGATGAGTAATAGAACAACTTTAGTCGAAATAGATTGGGTGCATAGAAATGTGATGCTTTTCGAAAATGACTGTTTCCATGATTTTGATCTTTTAAAAATGAAAAGCACAAAAATTGTATCTAAAATCAAATCCAAATATAAGGAGTATTCAGGTATCCCTAAAAGGAACAGGATTTTATATAAAAGATAAATCAGGCATAGAGATAACCAACCACTTTGGCAAAAAGACTCTCTTGTGCTTAAACTAAATCTTTTTAGAAAAAGACCACATGCAGTATAAACTACAAAAAAATGAAATATACTATAACAGTATTCCAAACTTAGTTATTATTAACGATTAAATCTGACTATATTTAGGATATCTAGAAAACTATCTTATTTCCTATATCCTTCAACGATTTGTCGGATGGTTTTTTCTAAACTATTTTTGATTTTGAAATCAGGATAGTGCTCTTTAATTTTAGTAAGGTCGCTGTAATAGCAGATGTGATCTCCGATGCGGTTTTCATCTAAGTATTCATATTTTTGTTTGTTCCCGGAAATTGATTCACAAATCTCAAACGCCTCAAGAATGGAACAACTGTTATTTTTTCCTCCACCCAAATTGTAAACTTCACCAATTCTTGGTGAGTTTATGAACATACCAATAAACTGGGCTACATCTTCGGAATGAATGTTATCTCTGACTTGCTTGCCTTTGTAACCAAATACTTTGTAGGTTTTTCCTTCAATATTACATTTCACTAGGTAGCTAAGGAATCCGTGTAGCTCAACTCCTGAGTGGGATGGCCCAGTCAGGCAACCACCACGAAGACAGCATGTAGCCATGCCAAAGTAGCGCCCATATTCCTGTACCATTATATCTGCAGCTACTTTTGATGCTCCAAAGAGTGAGTGCTTGCACTGATCAATGGAAAAAGATTCGGCAATGCCATTTTCGTAGTTTGGATCATCGTAATCCCAACGTGTATGCAGTTCTTTCAATTGTATAGTATTGGGACCATCGCCGTAGACCTTGTTGGTCGACATATGAACAAATGGAGAATCTGTACAAAATTGCCGGGTTGCCTCCAAAAGGTTCAGTGTGCCGACTGCATTAACATCGAAGTCATCAAAAGGAATGGATGTGGCTTTATCGTGTGATGGTTGGGCTGCCGTATGTACAATAGCATCTGGCTTAACTTCTTTTAATAGATTTAACACACTTTGGCGTTCACGTATGTCTAGCTCATGGTGAGAAAAATCGTTAAGGGAATTTTGGAGTTCTTTTAATCTCCAAGTCGTGTCTCCTTGAGGGCCAAAGAATACGGCTCTTTGATTATTGTCCACTCCATGAATGGAATGTCCTTGTTTAGCGAAATAGGTGCACACCTCGGAACCGATGAGACCAGAAGAACCTGTGACTAATATTTTCAAATTTTTTGTGAATTAAAAGGAATATATGCTTAGGGTTTGTTTATCTGCCTAAAAGACGACCCAATGAAATCTTAATTTTTGAAAAAGCGGATTCCTTGAAAACACATGCTTTCGCTTTTGTTGCGGTAATCGTAGGCTGTACCCGAAAAGAATTTTGAATGGCTACAGGGATAAAGGAAGACATTTCTTTATCGAACTCATTAGCAAGACCAGGGGTTTGAGATTTCCATGCGATGGCTAGGCCACCCCACAGACCGTCATTTTTACTAACCGAGGGTATGAAATCCAAGTAGTATGCATGCGACTTTTGGTTTTTGAGGGCTTCTATCATTCCTTTTCTGCAGTTTGGATTAAAACTATCATGCATAAGGATGATATCGGAATGATTGATTATACCTTTTATGTCTGCACATACTGCTTTCCTTGAATGATCAGCATCGATAATGGCGAGATCAAAGAATAACTTTTCTTTTTTTATTCGAGAGGCAGCTTCAAGGGTAGGGCAATTCCAAGCTTCCACATTGTGAAACAGATTAGGTGCGCCTGCGACAAACTCGTTTACATCTACGCTTATCACCTGCTCGGAAAATTGAGATAACCACTTCGTTGCACCACCGCGATGGTACCCGAGTTCCAAAACATTCTTCGGCTTTAGGCAGTAGAGTAGACCTATTAATCCGAGTTTTTCGCGGGCAGACATTAGCCAGTCTGGGTTTTTTATTCCGAATAACTTTTCTAATTCACGCAACATAGCAAAGCTTACTAGTCAAAATGCAAAATTAGGCATTCTCTTTCAATTTATCTAAAATAATATTCATGAAATCATTTTTTGCTTCGACATTTACTTTTTTAATTGATGAGACCGGTTCATTTACAAATTGAACCTTTTTCCTTAAGATGAATTCAGTAGTTTTTTTGATAGAATTCACTTTGTCTAAAATTAAGTCTTCGTAAAAAATTTCAATAAATTCAATACGGGCATCTAATAGTGCTCTTTTCCATCGATAATTGTGTTCAGCAAATTCTTTTGTGAATTTCATGACTGATTTAAAATCGAATTCAGGTTGGATTTGAGTATCTTTCTCATCCCACATATGCCATATACCTGTATTGTTGGAGAGAAATGCAGATACAGACTGTTCAATTAAATTAGCACGAGTGAGCAAAATAAATCTGCAATCACCAAAATACTTTTTTAATACTTTAGAATGACTCCTTTTAAGAAAGGATTTTGAGTTATCAAAATTACAAATTCTTTCGACTTGATCCCATGATAATTTCAAACCATTGCAACCATTTCCTAAATGATAATGTTTGAATACTTGATCTAAATAATATGTTAATTTTCCTTCTATCGGATCCTTATCAATTAAGTGTAATTCGCTGTGTTGGTCTATAAATTCTGGTTTAAGGTATTCCTTAGGCTGACCCATTACACCTGATTGAAGCAAAAGATCACATAGCATTGTAGATCCAGACCTCTGATTGAATGCAATGACATACTTAATCTGATGATCGGTCTCCGAGAACCTTTCTACAGAAGTATAATTTCTTTTTTTGAATGCTACTTTAACCATACCACAAGGCTAAACAATTTCACTGTCTTAGAGCTTGGTAATATTTATCTCCTATCACATGCGGATTAAAGATACTTTTAGCAAGTGCTTGAGTACTAATCCTCAAATCGTTTGTAAAGTTGTATTCAATAAGTAGTGAATATAAGGTTTTAATCATATGATCGGACTCTAATAATTTGACCAACCAACCACTTTTATCGGGAATTACCATTTCATTGAGTCCACCGGTACTAAATGCGAGAACGGGTGTACCACAACTCATTGATTCAGCGACCGTGTTTGGCAAGTTATCAACTTGAGATGGGTGTAGGAGAACATCGGCAGCATGGTAGGCAATCCGTAAGGTGATTTCATCCTGCACAAATCCTAAACTTTTTACTTTAGGATCAATGAATTGATTACTCTCACCAATCAGCAAAAACTGGCAATGATCCTTGGCATGAGACTCCAAAATATCTTTAAGAATATGGCCTCCTTTTCTTTCTTCATTTAAATTTCCAGCAATACACAAAATAGTTGGTTTTTTAAGGGATAGACCTAAGATTTTCTTACAAGATTTTCTGTCAAGAGGTTCGAAAAATGATTTGGGTACTGGGTTGTGAATCGTTTGGACTTTATAACCATTCCAATGAGATGAACTTGCTTGTTGGTTCATCCAGTCGGACGGAGTGGCGGCGGATAGGGAGTGTTGAGGTTGAGAGTATTTCATAGACCGCCAAAAGCTTTTAAGCTCAAGCACATGGGGGCGGTCAGGAGCAGGGCAATGAGTGGGGTAAAAAGAGCCAATGAAGCTCCAGCAATCATGCAAAGTCCAAACCACAGGGGCAAATTGAAGAGCCGTGCTAACCAAGGAAATTGGCCAACCTGCGCCATGCAAATTATGTATATTTATAACATCGAAATTTTCTTGCTGAAGAAATTTCCTGAATTGATGATTGAGGTTATTGTTCCTGAGTGATTTAGCTTTTGAAGAAGAGGCGAGAGGGGAGAGCAGATTATGTAAGGCAGAGAATTTTTTGCCGTTAAACAGTGCCCTTTGTTCGTTTGTGTTTCGTCCATCTGAAGAAAGTTGGATAACTTCAGCCTCATTTCTTCTTAAGGCATCTGAGATGCGATTTCCGGCAATTGCTGCTCCGCCTGTAGAAGAAAAGTCAGATATGGAGAGGATTTTCAATTTTTGAAATAATCACATAAGAATGCTGTATCTATTTCCAGATCTTGCGAGAGCCTCGCTTCTAAGCGATTGACTGCTCTAAGAAGGTCTTCAGAAGAAATTTCTGACATGCACTCCCTATGAAAATCACATTGATTGTTTTGCCAACACGGTGAACAGTTTGGTGATGTTTCTATATTTTCATTACATGGATAACCAGACTGCCATGCTTTTTCTCTACCCCCGTAAATGATAACACTCCTAGTATCGACTGCACGTGCTAAGTGCATAAGGAACCCAACCTGGCCAATAAAGAATTTTGCGTGGGCTAAGAGGGTAGCTGAGTCTGAGATGCCAAGGTTTCTTTGGTCAATCGTGTAGGGTAATCTAGGTTCCTCGATAGTTCCAAGTTGAACGACCTCAAACTTATCCTTTAATAATTTTATAACTTTAATAAAAGAATCCTCATCCCATTGCTTGTTGAGCATGGGAGTAGAAGAATAAGTTTTGGTAGATTGTATACATATGTAGTCATTCTTAGGCAAAAGTGTGATGGGTCGAGTGTCGCCATACCAATAAGGCCTTAAGCAAACATCTCCCTTTATATCGCATTTCTGGAGAATTTCAGAAATGATATGCTTTTTAGGTGGATCGATTTTATCTTTATCTCCAATCCATTTTCCATAGTATAAGAGGGTAGATGGCCTCTTGATTTTTTGTAAAAGTTTAATGGTTTTCCAGTCATCAGGAACAACTTGTAACCCGTACGGATTATTTTGAAAAATCTCCGGATAATGCGAGAGCATCCAGCATTTTTGGATGCCTCGTCTACCCAATTCATGAAAAACGGAAGAGCATAGTAAGTGATCCCCCAGTCCTCCTCCAAAATGAAATGCTTTGGCAGGAATTCCATAGTTAAGAACAAGATTTGCCCCCCAAGATAAATTCTTAAGTTTACCAATAACACCTGTGCTGGAGTCACGGTTTAACTGGGTCGTGAAAGCGTATTTAGGCAACTGATTACAATTTAATTACTATCGCTGAACCTGATTTATCAGGCATAGCAATAGGGAACTCTTTTTTTATGCGAAAGAATTCGTCAACTGCTTTTCGGCAACCTGGCCAAGCGTTATAATCGTGAATGAGTATAATTCCTCCAGACGATACTCTTGGGTAGAAGAATTCAAGCCCATTCCTAGTTGGTTCATGCAGATCCGCATCAAGATGAACAAATGCAAAAGTGGTATGCTCAAGGTTTTGATCTACACTTTCAGGAAAATAACCTGGGAATACTCGTACATTAGAATTTTTTGAATCAATGAAACTTAGCACGGAATCGATAGAGGTATCCTTGAAATGGTTTACTGATTCAGAATTTCTTATTTGATCATTCTCTCTAGAAATATCATTTTTTGCAAATCCT
>MDTC01014709.1_pt1 | contig 10050 bp, 8 predicted proteins | sample 811181 | NCBI WGS metagenome assembly MDTC01 (sample SAMN05326644, study PRJNA326480) | marine metagenome | isolation source: seawater | place: Pacific Ocean: North | collected 2011
AAGGCTACGAAGGAATCTCGGTTTTCGCCGGTGTTGGCGAGCGTACCCGAGAAGGAAACGACTTGTTGCGTGAGATGATCGAATCGGGCGTCATCAAGTACGGTAAGGAATTTGAAGAAAGTATGGAGGCCGGTGGTTGGGACTTGACCAAAGTTGACACCAACGAATTGGTTCAATCTCAGGCGACCCTGGTGTTCGGACAGATGAACGAACCCCCAGGTGCGCGCGCCCGCGTGGCCTTGTCGGGATTGACCGTTGCGGAATACTTCCGCGATGGTGACGAAGAATCCGGTGGACGTGACATCCTGTTCTTCATTGACAATATCTTCCGTTTCACCCAGGCGGGTTCTGAGGTGTCGGCCCTGCTCGGTCGTATGCCATCAGCCGTAGGTTACCAGCCCACCCTCGCTACAGAAATGGGTGCGATGCAGGAGCGCATCACGTCAACCAAGCGTGGTTCAATTACATCAGTACAGGCGGTTTACGTGCCTGCGGATGACTTGACTGACCCTGCACCTGCTACGACGTTTGCGCACTTGGATGCGACTACGGTATTGTCCCGTAAGATTGCCTCCCTCGGCATCTACCCAGCGGTGGATCCACTGGATTCAACGTCTCGTATTTTGACGCCAGAAGTAGTTGGCGAAGAGCACTACAATTGCGCACAAGACGTGAAAGAGACCTTGCAACGCTACAAAGAGTTGCAAGACATCATTGCTATCCTCGGTATGGATGAGCTTTCAGAGGAGGATAAGCAGACCGTTTACCGCGCGCGTCGAATCAGCCGCTTCTTGTCCCAGCCTTTCCACGTTGCCGAGCAGTTTACAGGTTTGCAAGGCTCTTTGGTAAGCATTGAGGACACCATCAAAGGCTTCAAGCGCATTTTGAGCGGTGAATTGGATCACTTGCCAGAGGCGGCCTTCAACCTGAAGGGCTCCATCGAAGAGGTGATTGAGGCCGGCGAAAAAATGATGGCAGAGGCCTCATAACAGCACAACCATGACGGTACACATTCTCACCCCCGACGCTACCTTGTTCAGTGGAGAAGCTGAGTACGTTGGTTTGCCTGGTTCCGATGGCAGCATGGGCATCATGGACCGCCATGCGGCTTTGATTACCACGTTGCAAACCGGCGAGGTGTTGGTGCGCACTGAAGGCAAAGAAGAGCGTTTCGCAGTAAAGGGCGGTACGGTTGAAGTGCTAAACAACGTGGTGACTGTGCTCGCTGCGTAAACTGAAAAAATGAAAAGTGAAAGGCTCGACCGAATCTGGTCGGGCCTTTTTTATTCGTGGTGGTACGGTTCGCCCTTTAGAATTGTATGCGCCCGGTAAATCTGTTCCGCGGCGAAGGGCCTAATCATTTGGTGTGAAAACGTCATGGGTCCGAGGCTCATAAACGCATGGGCCTTTGAGCGGATACGCGGTGCGAATCCATAGGGGCCGCCAATGACGAACATCACGTGCCGCAGTCCCCGGTTTTGAAGGTTTTGGAGGTATTTCGAAAATGCCAGGGATCCCATGGATTTCCCTTTTTCGTCAAGTAGGATGAGGTGGTCAACTCCGCCGATGAATTTATCCAGAATGGTGGCTTCCGCCTCTCTGATTGCTTCTGAGTCTTTTTTGCTTTGTTTCAGTTTGGCATCGGGTGTCTCGATGAACTCGAACTTGCCGTAATAGCGCATGCGATTTACGTAAATCCGGGTGCCTTCCTCAATCCAGCTGGACTGCGTTTTTCCAATGGCCAATAACGTGATTTGCACGAAGCAAAGGTATTCTATCTTCGCTGCATGATTTCACAATCAATGGAGCGGTTAATCCACTTCGCTTTGGAAGAGGACTTGGGATCGGGGGACTGCACGTCGGAATCCTCCCTGCCGGATGACTTATCCCAAGAGGGCTACATCATGGCGAAAGAGGACGGCGTGGTTGCCGGATTGGAGGTGGCCCAATTCGTCTTTGGGGTAGTGGATGCGTCATTGACATGTGAACTGCTGGCTGCTGACGGCGATGCAGTGACGGCCGGTCAGCGGGTCCTTCGGGTCTCAGGCTCTGCCAAGAGCATCTTGATTGGAGAGCGGTTGGCTTTGAACTTCATCCAGCGGATGAGCGGCATTGCATCCAGGACATCGGCCATCCTAGAGTCGTTTGCAGGCACGAAGTGTACTGTGCTTGACACCCGTAAAACTACTCCAGGCCTGCGGGAGTTTGAGAAGATGGCCGTTCGAATGGGCGGCGGGACCAATCACCGCATGGGCCTTTATGATATGATTTTGGTCAAGGACAACCACGTCGATTACGCGGGGTCCATGGCGCAGGCCCTTGAGAATGTCGCCAGGTACTTGACCGCCAAGAATTCCAATGTGCCGGTTGTGGTGGAGGTGCGCGATGCGGATGAAGCAAATGCAGCTATGGCCGCGCGTGCAGCGTGGAAAAAGCCAGATGGTTCTCTGCTCGTCAATCGGCTACTGCTGGACAACCACACTCCGGATCAGGCGGCAGCTATGGTCGAACGATGGGGCGGAACCATCCCGTTGGAGGCGTCTGGGGGCATCACCCCCGACAACGCCAGGGCTTATGCTGAGGCGGGCGTTGATTTCGTCAGCATGGGCTGGATCACTCACAGCGTTAAGGGTATGGATTTTAGTTTGAAATCGGCAACATTTTTCAATGGCTGATTTGGAACCGCAGATGGTCCCGGATCGGCCGTTTTTCCGGTGGATCCAGCAAAACAAGATCTTCGATCGGGCGCGCCGCGCGCTGCGAGGTGTTCGTCCGTGGAAAGACGAGTCCATGAACGTTTACGACGTGAGCCGGTTCTTTTTTCTGGGGTTGGTTAACGGCTCGGTTTCGACCCGTGCAGCGGCCATTAGCTTTCGTTTATTTGTGGCCTTTTTCCCGGCTATGATATTGCTTTTGAGCATCATTCCGTACACTCCGCTTGAGACCGAAGAGGTCTTGCTCAGCCTTGAACAGTTTTTTCCCAAACAGGCCATCGAGCTCTTCGAGTCGACGGTATCCGATCTCATAGTCCAACGGCAGGGAACGCTCCTTTCTGTGGGGGTGGTGCTGTTGCTTTTTTACGCTTCTAATAGCGTCAATGCAATCTTGCTTGGGTTCGGACAAAGTGCGCATTCGGCTGGCCCACAGCAGAATTGGATGGTCTTTCGTCTGCTGTCTATCGGTCTTCTATTGGTGCTGTCAATCTTGCTCGTGCTCGCTGTATTCATGATTGGATTTGCGGGCGATGTGCTAAACTGGGCTGAAGCAAGGGGGTGGCTGGAAGGCATCAACATTCCGTTGGTGACCGGTGCGCGTTGGCTGCTCTCATTTGGGTTGATTTATGTCGCAGTCACAATTCTGTACAATGTGGGCGACCGCTCGTCTCACCCTTGGGTGTGGTGGTCGATTGGGGCCACAGGGACGACAGCGCTATTTGTGGTTTTGACCTTCACGTTTTCTTGGTTCATTGACCAGTTTGCATCGTACAATTCCCTGTATGGTTCGCTTGGAACGTTATTGATTACCCTTTTGTGGTTGAATTCCAACAGTTCCATTTTATTATTGGGCTTCGAACTGAATGCGGCTATTAACCGTGTGCGAATGGATGCTGGAAAAAAACTTGAAACCCGTTTATCATGAAATACCTCTTGACCTTAGCTCTGGCCCTAGTTGCCGCTTCTGCTTTCGCTCAGAATCCCGTTTTGGGAAAGTGGAAGACCATCGATGATGAAACGGGGCGCATCAAAAGCGTAGTGGAGATCACTCAACGTGACGGGAAGTTATACGGTCAGGTCATTGAGCTGTTCCGTTTGCCAGAGGAGGACCAGAACCCCATTTGCGATAAGTGCGAGGACGACCGCAAAGACCAGCCTGCATTGGGCATGGAGATTGTCCGGGACATGGTGCGTGTGGAAGGAGAAACGGAATGGGAAGACGGTACAATTTGTGATCCCAAGAATGGCAAAATCTACGACTGTGAAATGTGGCTGGAGGAAGACAACATGGACGAATTGAAAGTCCGTGGGTACATCTTCTTCTTGTTTCGCACGCAGACTTGGCTCCGGCAGAAATAAGCCTGATTAGGGCCACCAGGAAAACCGCTGCCGAAGGCCATCCCGTAATTCCGGAAAGTATCCCAAGGCATAGCACGCCGTAAAGCACGTGCCAGTGGCGAATGCACCTTGCGCAATCGCCTCAATGAGCGGGTGTAGACCCATGGTTCCTGCGCTCCAATGGAAAAGCATTGCAGACGCAGTGGCAATCCCCGACATTATTGGAATGGACCAGGTAAATGGGTGCACGCCAAACTTACGGTGGACAATGAGCAGGCGCCATCCGTTGTTCCATACGAAGGTGCCCAACGTGGCCAATGCAGCTCCAGCTAGGCCCCATTTGAAGACGACCAGGAACAAGTAGTTCATGGCAGCAGTGACCACGATCAACGCTAGATTGACCGGCAATATGATTCGGTAATGCTGACTGAATCCGAGGTGGCTGTTGTTGCTGACGTTCAACCCTGAAATCAATTGAGCACCTGCAATGCATAAAAAGACCAGTTCAAGTCCGCGGTACTTCGGGGGCAATAGCTGCTGCAGTGGATCGAAACCCGCCCATATACCAGCCATGAGGGCACCCATGAGTAAGAAATTGACCCGTGCCGAATTCTTGCTTAGCTGACCAATGCTTGCATGATCATCGCGGTTGATTTTTTCCGCAACGATGCCTTGGATGATGCTACCCGTTGCGCGCCGAGGCAGGGCCACCACAGAGCCCATGAAAAACCCGAGTGTATAAACGGGAACTTCTTCCAGTCCTAGAAACTTGCCCACCATGATGTAGTCCAATTGGGTGGCGATGATCGCGGCGCTGCCGGAGAAGAGGCTGAAGGCACTGAATTCCGCAAAACGAGGTAGATCGCTGCGATTGAATCCTTTGGAGAGGCCTTTGAACGCCCCCAAGCTTGCGCTACCCATGAGGAGGAAGGAGACGCCGTAGGAGGCGATGTATAACGGTACAAACGCATTGAGCGATACCCAATCAAACAGCAGGAGTGCGCCGAGAATGAAGTAGCTCGTTTTTTGCCAGAGGTCGTCCACCCAAGCGATGAAGGCCGTCCGAAGCTTCCACGTAAGCAATGCCCGGAAGACACTTAAAGTGCTCATGATGGCTACAATCACGAGGAACCAATGGACGTTTTGCGACAACAACTCTCCCTTATCCGGGTCCAGCCATACAATCCAGCTTTCGCCCCATTTCCAGAGGATGGTTAATGTGGCGAGCACACCGAAAGCGGCGATAGCGAGAATGGAATTCAAGCTTTTTTCGCGTTCACCTTCATCGTAGCGATGCAGGAACCGAAGGATGGCACCCGGTGCACCAAGGGTGGATATGGCCGAGCAGATCATGCCCCACGACGTCATGATGCGCACCAATCCCCAGATCACTTCGTTGCCTTCAAACGCGCGGGGCAGTAGCACGATGTTGTTCAAGGCACCGAAGACCATCCCTGCGCCGAGCGCGATGGCTGCAAATCCGGATTGTTTCGCTATGACGCCCATTGATCAGTTGAAATACGTAGGTAAGGGGTCCAATACCGTGCAATATGCACAAAACCGCGCTTCGGCTTCGTGTTCCAGGCCGCTGGTGGAGTTGTGCAGCGCTTCTAGTTGTTGCACCAGCCAGCCTAGCAGTTGGCCTGCATCCTCCCGCGTGATACGGTCGCGTCCGTTGATTTTCAATTTCATCAACCCCTCGCGCGCATTCTTGCCGGATCGGATGCCCGATTGCACCGATGGCAGCGGCCCTTGGTTGGGCCCAAGGGTTTCCAAGGCGATGGCGGAGTAAATCAAGAGCTGCAGCGCTTTAGACGATTTCCCTTGGGTAAGGTGTTCGAGCCAGTCGCCTTTGAGGGTCAATTCCGATTCTTTAACGGATCCCGTCTTGTAGTCGGTGACTACCACCTCGCCGCCTTCCAAGTCGATGCGGTCGGCCTTGCCGTGCAGCCGTAACGTTGAGAAGGGACTGCCGTCGATGCCAAAGGCGTGGTTCAATTCGGCTTCAACGGCAGTTACCGTGCGTACTTTTTCGCCCTTCAATTCCTTAAGTTCAACGTTAATCAGCTTACGTAGTGTGGCCTCAGCAATGGCAAAATGTAGGTAATTCTCGCCGCTTTCTGTTAACGCCAAGCTGTATTCTTCTTCTACTGAAGTGTGGAGCAAGGGTCGGATGTTTTGGATTAAGGTTTCGAGGTCCTCGGATTTAAGTGCTCGGTTCTTCAAAGCCTTGAATCCGTCCTCTAGGACTTTGTGCACAATGGTGCCGAAGGTGCTCGCGGTCATTTCGTCTTCGAACTCGTCTTGCTCGTGTAAGCGCAAAATGTACTTGTAATAGAAGTCCCGTTTGCATGCCATGAAGGTGTTCCAGGCCGAGGGACTTATGCCGCGATCTGCCCATTCAATGAGCTTGGTTTGAGCCCAAGGGGTCCACTCCAACGGCCGGATTTCCGGGCGTTTCCCAGGAAGGGCGCTGTGCACATTAACCTGCTTTAAGGGAAGCAGATCCTTCCCGTTCGGGCGAAAAGAGCGTTCAAATTGAAGCAAGTACCGACTGGGTTCTGCAGCTTCATCTTGGCCGCGGAATAGGAAATGGAGTTCCTTCGACCGGTTCATTAGTCGATAGGTGTAATAGGCATAGATGGCCTCGCGCTGGTGACGGCTGGGCAGCCCCCACATGTGTCGCAAGTCGAATGGGATAAAGCTCTCTGGCGGAGAGGACTTGGGAAGGGTGCCTTCGTTGCAATCCATCAGGAAAATCCGATCGTAGTCCAATGCACGCGATTCGATTAACCCCATGATTTGGAGCCCTTCTTCGGGTTCACCTAGCAAATCAATCCGCTCGGATTGCAGACTGTTGAACAACAAGCTCCAGGCTTCCTCTGGCGTGGACAGGATGCTGTGGTTGGCCTGAAACCGTCGAATGAGCCCGGTACAGTGCGCCACTTTTTCCCAGCCGATGCGTGTCCACGGGTCGCCTTCTTCTTCTTCAGGTCCCAGTTCAACGCTCAACCCCTGAACCCACGTCGCCAAGGCCGAAAGGAACGCAGGGACCTCCATGGTGAGCAAAGGTTTCAGTGCGTCGAAGAAGGCGTAAACGGGACCGCTGGACAGTTCGGCCAATTGGTTCAAGGACACCCAAGCCCATTTGTTGGCGGCCATCCGGTTCAAAACCCGCGTGGCGTCTTCGTGAAAACCCACCTCGGAATAGCAAGCGTGCAAAAGGGGCTCGCTCAAGGCTTGCCGAATTTCATCGTGGTGCCAGGACGTGCGTTTGCGTTGAACCAATCGATGAGCCGTTCGGAGAAAACTGTTGGCCGGCGACTCCGACCACGCCAAGCCCATGGTGACGTTGTAATTTTTTTGAAGGCCTTCAGGGAGCGATTGGAGCAATAGCGGCAACTGGCTACCATCGGGCAGAACGACGGCCGTCCGCGCCAATTCCTCCTTGCTCAAAGCGGCAATGGTCTCCCGGATGTATTGGCATTCGGTCACCACGCTGCTGCAATTGACGCGGTGCACGGTGGGCGGTTCTTGGGACAGGCGCCGGGGCAACGTCGATGAAGAAGCTCCGCGTTCACGCATCTGCTCCCGGATGAACACTCCCGCCTCGATAGCGTCGTGTTCGACGTAGCTCGCATCACCGTCCCACGCCCACGTTAATCGGTCGGCCCGCTCGTATCTCTTGAGAAATTGCGTTTCCGCTGGTGTGAGCGCGCTCATCCCGCCGATGAAAACGTGAGCATAGTCGTTTGCTATGGGGACGGCAGCCGCTTGGCGCGCCAACAACCCGCCATAGCCTTGCTTTCGGCTTGCCAGCGCCGATGTGAAAGCCGCATACAAAGGCCCCAATTGCATGTACTGCCGCAAGAAGGCCTGTTGCCCAGGTTTTAGAGTCTCCGGATCGCCGAAGCTCCAGTCCTCGATGCCCTCGATGTCACAGAGGTTTTGGAACACGGACTGGGCGTCGAGCAGATGCTGGTCAATTTCATTGAAATCGCGCAGTGCAATTCGGCCCCACGGCATGAAAGCTTCGAACGTGCGTGGTCCGCGGTCCACCGCAGTGGGCAGCTCTTTCCAAAGGCTGTACAGCAGTGCCAGCCCTTCCATGCCATCCAAGGGAACCCACGCAGTGTCCTGCTGAATCGCCACGCCGAGGGTGTGAACTGTCGGCAACCAACCGGGGCCGTGCATTAGGGCCGCATAGCTCCGTTCAAATTTACGTACCGCCCGCTGGCTGGGCAGGATGACCAAACACCGTTCCGGGTGCGGATGATCGATGACCTGTTGAGCGAGTTGGGTGAGAAAGGAGGGCAGAGTAGTCAAACAGCGTTGCGTTTCAGCCCTTCAATTTAAACCCATTGCGGATGAAGTCAAGGAATTCTTTTCGCCCGTCTTGCGTGAACAAGGCCCGTGTGACTTCAGCCCACGGGTTATTTGTTCCTAGGGAGGGCGGGGTCGGTTGCACGGAGGGAGCCGACGGTGATGTGCTGCCTAGTGCAGGGCGAGATTCCTTGGGGATGGACGATTCGTCTAAGATCCGGTCCATGGCATCGGCCGCGGCGAATCGTTCTTTGGCCGATTGCATGCGAAAAAGTTGTTCCTCCAGCAATCCCAGGTTGTTCAAGGTGATGGCATCTTCCGGATCCAGTTCCACGGCTTTTTCGTAGTCTGAAATCGCCCCGTTGATGTCCCGCAAGGCCTGCTTCATCCACCCGCGAGCGGCATACCTGTAACCGTAATGGGGCTGCAGGTTTATGGCCTTGTCAAGGAGCACCATGCTCTCGTGTGCGCGGTCGTTGTGGAACAGTGCCACGGCCCGGTCGTTTAAAAAGTCCGGATCGTGTCCCCAATCGGGGTTGGTGTGCTCTGCTTCATCAAAAGCGACCAAGGCACTTTGCCACTGGCTCGCCTCCGCAGAGGCCCGCGCCTGGTGGACGAGCAAGTGGCCTTTCGGGGATGCGGGGGTGCGGCTGGAATCGGGCATGGTGCAGTGCAATTAAGGCTGTTCAAAAATACAACGCACCAGGGGCCGCTTTGTTTCGCACGTCCTCCGAAATTGCAGGTGAAAAATGAGCATGGATTTCCCCCAATTTCGGAAGCTGGAAGGCGCCCAGAACCTCTATGTAATAGAGGGCCCGAAGCACGTCACGGAGTGGCAGCCCATGGGGAAGAGCAATTGGGTGATGCACCAGCATTTTGCATCCGACTATCCGCGTTACCAGTGGGTCACCGAACTGCTCCAAGGCGAGGACCCCGTCCGCATCTTAACTGCGGACGCGTGGGAGCAACTGCGTAGCGAACGGTCGGTGACATCGGCGGATCCTGCACCGGGCCGGACGCCTTGGCCACCGACGCCTTCCTCTTGGCGAGAGGAGGCTCCTGTGGGTCCTTTGACTACGTTTGGAGCGGCTGCGCATGCGCAGTGCTTGGCTGAAATGGCCAGCGATGCCGACGTTCGGTGGGCGCTACAGGACCGAGTGGAGTTACCTCTGATGGTGCTCGGTGGAGGTTCCAACCTTCTGATGCACCAAGATTGGGCAGGGCGGATGCTCCACATGAACATCCGTGGCGTGCAGAAAATTGCGGACGACGGCGATGCCGTGGAGGTGGTGGTTGGTGCAGGCGAGTCTTGGCACGGGTGGGTTATGCATGCCTTAGATGCCGGTTGGAACGGCCTGGAAAACCTCGCATTGATTCCGGGTTCGGTCGGTGCTTCGCCCATGCAAAACATTGGGGCCTACGGCGTCGAGGTCAAGGACCGATTCGCGTGGTTGGAAGCCATTCACCGGGATACGGGTGCGTTGGAGCGTTTCGATTCCAAACGCTGTGCATTTGGCTACCGCGATAGTGTGTTCAAGCAAGCGGAGAAAGACAAGTGGGTCATTGTGCGGGTTGCATTTAGTTTGGAGCGAACGGCACCGTTGAACACCCAGTATGGTGCGATTCAATCAGAACTACAATCCCGCGGTGGGGACCACGACACGACCCACAGGCA
>MDTC01211870.1_pt1 | contig 10050 bp, 9 predicted proteins | sample 811181 | NCBI WGS metagenome assembly MDTC01 (sample SAMN05326644, study PRJNA326480) | marine metagenome | isolation source: seawater | place: Pacific Ocean: North | collected 2011
CATATATAGATGATAAATTAAGTATAAGTAAAGAAAAATTATTTCAAGTATTTTGTGGTGGTGTTATAGCATTAAAACATAAATATGAACAATTACAAAATCAAGATTTTACTGGTAAACATAGATGTATAACTAATAATAAAAGATTAACAAGTTATTATCAAAATTATATAGGTCAAATTGTAATTTCAACTGGAAAACATAATACTAAAAATATTAATAGTTATAAAAATAAAGATCATATCTCAATTAGTGATTCATTACCAATTGTTGATTTATCAAGTAAAATTAATCAAAAAAATGTTTTAGGAATAATATCAGGTTTATATAATGAAAGAATAATAGTTAATTCAATTGGAGAAGGTGCTATTTGGATAACTAATACAAATGGTGATTTAGAAAACGGTGATTATATAACAACTAGTTTTATAAATGGTTATGGTGATAAACAAGATGATGATTTATTACATAATTATACAGTTGCTAAAATTACTTTAGATTGTAATTTTGATTTAAATTCAGATGAATATGAATGTATAGAAATCGTTCATAAAGCACAATTATATAAAAAGGCTTTTGTTCCATGTATATACTTCTGTGGTTAAATTTCTAATATTTTATTTTTTTTCTTATATAATGTGATGCCGCTAAAGAAAAATTAAACGATTTTGTTAAAAATTTAATGAAAGATAAATATTGTATATCTCGTATAGCGGATTATATATAGATTATAATAAAACTATTTAAAAAAAAAATAATATTATAAATCAATTATGGTAATTAGTTATGATTTTTCGGAATTAGGTTTAAATAAGAATAATAAGAATAATAATAATAATTTAATATATATATTAGTTTTATATGGATTAATTTATGGATTTTATATTTATTATTATAATTATAAATAAAGTATATATAAAATAAATAATAATATAAAACATTATGGTAAAAATAGAAGAAGATACAAAATTAGATTTTTCAGATGTATTAATTAAACCAAAAAGAAGTACTATTTCAAGTCGTTCAGAAGTTGATTTAAATCGTTTATTTAAAACTAAACATTCAAATGTTGAATGGTTAGGTGTACCAATAGTTGTATCAAATATGGATACAACAGGTACATTTGAAATGTTTCTAGAGTGTCAAAAACATAGAATTATAACTTGTATTCATAAACATTATTGTATTGAGGATTGGACAAATTTTATAAATACACATGATGAAATAATTAATTTTAATTATTTATCATTATCAACAGGAATAAGTGATGATGATTTTAATAAAAATAAATTAATTATGCATTTATATCCATCTATTAAAATGATATGTATAGATGTAGCAAATGGTTATTCTGAGAAATTTGTAGATAAAATTATAATTTTTAGAAAAGAATTTCCTGATAAAATAATTATTGCTGGAAATGTTGTGACATCAGAAATGACAGAACAACTTATATTAGCTGGTGCTGATATTGTAAAAGTTGGTATAGGTCCTGGTAGTGTTTGTACTACAAGGAAACAAACAGGAATTGGATATCCTCAATTATCTTGTATTTTAGAATGTGCTGATGCTGCACATGGTTTAGGTGGTTTAATTATGTCAGATGGTGGTTGTACTGTACCTGGTGATTTTTCAAAAGCATTTGGAGCAGGTGCTGATTTTATTATGAGTGGTGGATATTTTAGTGGTCATATTGAGTCAAGTGGAGATATAATTGAAGAAAATGGAAAAAAATATAAATTATTTTATGGTATGTCATCTGATACTGCTATGAATAAATATGCTGGTGGAGTATCAAATTATCGTTCATCAGAAGGTAAAACTGTAAAAATACAATTAAAAGGTAGTGTTAATGATACTTTATTAGATTTATTAGGAGGAATTCGCTCAACACTTACTTATGTTGGAGCTAGATGTTTAAAAGAATTATCTAAAAGATGTACTTTTATAAAAGTTAATAATCAATTAAATAATATTTATAATTGAAAATTTTATATATTATAATAATTACAATAGTCTTCTCCGTAATCAATTAATACTTCTTTATAAGAAGGTATATCTTCTGTGACAACAACTAATATATGTTTTTTACCATCAATTATACTATCTATAAATTTACAATTTGGTTTATCTTTAATGTTTTTATAATGATTTATAAATCTTAATTCATTTCCAATATTTTCAGCATCAATACCAAGTTCACATTGATCATCGTCTCGATATAAATTAGCTAAATATTTACCAGTATTTTTTTTTGTTAAAATACCAGTATAATTTCCAATAACTTCAAATTTTTTCCAATATCTATTTGTAAATAAACCTCTTTGTTTAAATAATATATGATTATAATCAATTATTTCTTTAACAAAAATACCAATTAATTTTTTATGATTTAAAAATTTGAAATCTTCTGTCTCTAAACTTTTATTAGAATATGTTATATTATTATCCCATTCAGATAAAATCATAATTTATATAATTTATCTATAATAAATTCTAAACTAAATATATTTTAATTTATAATTAAAGGACTTGATTGTTTGTATATATTCAATACATAAATCCAATTTATGTGAGTATTATTAATATGTAAAATATAATTTTTTATTTAGATATTTAGTAACTAAACCAGGACTACTTTTACTAAATACTGGATGACATTTTTATTCCAATTAATTTTATTTGACTTTTTGCTATACTTGCTTTGTTGATTTTTAACTTGATTTTCTAAATTAATTTAATTAATAGATTGAAATTTTTAGTAAAAAAAATAATATTAATAAATATAATGTCAAAAAAAATTATATTCTATTATCAAACTTTTTCTGACTTAACACCTATTCTTTATAAAGATACACCTTTAACACACATTCATGTCGCTAGTGTTCATTTTGGTAAAGATGATAATAAAAAAAATTACATTCATTTAAACGACCATGATCCATTTGACAAAATTTTCGATAATGTATGGAATCAATTACAAATTGCTAGTAGATTAGGTATAAAAAATGTTCTTCTTTTAGGAGGAGCAGGAGGCTGTTTCAAAATTTTATTTCAAAATGAAAATTTTGAACTATATTACAAAATGTTATATGATTTAATTAAAAGTAAGCCTTTTATTACAGGTATAGACCTTGATATAGAAGAATATACACGAATAGATGATGTAAAAAAATTAATAAATCGTATAGTTAAAGATTTTGGAAAAGAGTTTATAATCTCAATGGCACCTATTCAAAATAGCATTGAGAATGATTATTCAGGATTAGGAGGATTTATTTATAAAGATTTGATAAACTCTAAAGAAGGAAAATATATTGACTATCTTATTGGTCAGTACTATATAGATTACTCTTTTGATGCTTATGATAAAACAATTAAAAATGGATATAAAACTAATAATATTATTATGGGTCAAATTGGTTCAAATTTAAATATTAATACTATAAGACAAATAATAGATAAATATTCAGATTTTGGAGGAGTTGCTCTCTGGGAATATGGTATTATATCTAATCAAAAAAAATGGATAATAAGTATGAATAATATTTTACATGCTAAAAAGATTTAGATAAATTAAGTAAATAAAAAAAGATTTGTAAAGTGAGCTTTTTATAAGTATAAAAATATGTTTAACATCTTGTATTAAATCTAATAAATCTTAATTATATATATTTAATTTTTTAAATTTGAAGAATTATAATTTAGTTTTATATATATAATTAATCAATTTAAAAAATTAAATATATATAATTATATAATGTCCGGAAGTGAAAGTCAACAAAATGAAAATAATCAAAATGAAAATAATCAAATTGATTCATCAACTCAAGTTGCTGAAAATCAAGTAGAATTAAGTTTAAATGATTTAATGTCATTAAAACTTATTCTTCAAGTATCAACAAGAAGGGGAACATGGCTAGCTGAAGAATTAGAAGATGTAGGAAAACTTTATAAAAGACTGTCTGCATTTTTAGATAGAGTAGTACCAAAAGATGGTGAAAATGCTAATGCTGAACAAGGATCTAGTGTAGAAGGAACTAGTGTAGAAGGAACTAGTGTAGAAGGAACTAGTGGAAAAGTTCCAGATTCTAATAGTGAGAAGATTGTAATTTAAATTAAATATGTATTTATTTTTTTTATAATTTATTTTAAATTATTTAAATATTAATTTATAATCTATAATATTAAATATGAATAAAAATATGAATTTATATTGTACAAATTGTGGTAAAACAAATCATTGTTATCGTGATTGTACTTATCCTATTATAAGTTATGGGATTATTGTATTCGATATAAGTAATGAATTAGAAATGTTAATGGTTCAAAGAAAAGATTCATTAACATTTGTAGAATTTTTACGTGGAAAATATGATTTAGATAATGATATTAAATTAATAAATTTATTAAAAAATATGTCAAAAAAAGAAAAAGAGTTAATAGTTAAAAATGATTTTGATATATTATGGAATAATTTATGGGGAGAACATTTAGTTAATAAAAATCAAAAAAAAAATAATCATAAAAGATTTCAAAAAGAATACTATATATCAAAAAAAAAATTTGATAGTATTAAATTTAAATTAAATGATATAATAAAAAATATACCAAATTTATATGATGATACAGAATGGGGTATTCCAAAAGGTCGAAGAAATGAATATGAAAATGATTTAGATTGTGCTAAAAGAGAATTTTTTGAAGAAACAGATTTAAAAGAAGATGATATAAAAATATTTAATTGTAACCCAATAAAAGAAAGATTTTTAGGTTCAAATGGTAATAGATATGAACATGTTTATTATATTGGATTATTTGAATCTAATAAAAAAAATGTAAATATTAATATAAATAATTATAATCAAATTACTGAGATTAAAGATATAGGTTGGTTTAATAAAAAAAATTGTTTAGAAAATTTAAGACCTTATGAAATAGAAAGATATAAAATTATAGAATATGCATTTAATTTAATAGAAAATATTTTAATTTAATTTATATTTAGTTTTGTATTTAAAATATAGTTAGTTTATATAATTATATGATTAATACAACATTTGAATTATTTAAAAAAACTGTTGAATGTGTTAAACCATTAGCAAAAGGTGATAATATAAAAAGTACAGGAGAATTAACAATAGAGCAATTTATAGAAGCTGGTGATAAATTAATTAAATTAAATCCTAAATGGATTTGGTCATCAGGAACTGAAAAAAATAAATATTTACCTAATAATAAACAATTTTTAATTATGAGAGAAGTAGAATGTATTAATAATAATAATAGTATTAATATTATTAATGAAAAAGAAAAAATTATTATTGAAAATAAAAACAATAATTATAATACTAATAATAATAAAGATGAAGAAGAAGTATTTGATGATAATTATGATATAGATTTAGATGTAGATTTAGAAAATTTAATTGATTATAATGATGATGATTGTGTTATAGTATCAGATACAAAAACTGATGATAAAAGATATTATGATATACATATAATATATGATATGTATTTTAATACCCCAAGAGTTTATTTATTTGGTTATAATTATAATGGAGATCCAATATCATATAATCGTATGTTAGATGATGTACAACAAGAATATGTATCTAATACTTTAACATTAGAAAAACATCCACATATATCATTAAGTTGTTTATCTTTGCATCCTTGTAAACATTCTAATACAATGAAGAATTTAATAAAAAATATTAAAAATTTTAAAAATAATTTATATTTAGTATTATTTATTAAAATAATATCATCATTGATACCAAAATTAAATTATGATATTATATCTGTTGAATTTTAATATATATATATTTTTTTTTTATATTATAATATTAATATGATAGTTAATGTAAATAAATTAATAATTAGAATAATTATAATTATTTTTGTATTAATTATATTATGTCAATATGGTTTATATATAAGAAATAATTATAGAGAATTAAAATTTTATAATAATTCTATTAAAAAACTTAATTTAGATAAAATGGATAATTTAGAAGAAATAGAAAAAATAAAAAAAAATATAAGAAATATTCAAGCACAATATGATGATGAAAAAACTTTTTTACAAATAAATTTAAATAAATATGTTAAATCTAAAAAAAGTTGTAAAAATGAAAAATTAATACATTTAGTAAAATTAAAATCATTGACAAATAATATAGTAAAAAATATTAATAATCAAATTAAAGTATGGGATAAAAATTATTTAGTTGGTGGTAATAATATATGTGCATTTCCACAATTTAAACATCATAAAGATGATAATAAATGTTGTCCATTATCATTTAGTAATTTTAAATATTTTGCTGATAAAAAGAGATGTGGTACAGATACAATTTCTGATAGAACTCATGAAAAATTAGGTAATCCTATTAAAACTTGTAAAGAAGCAGGTGGTTATGTATCTAAAATAATTGATAATCCAGAAACTTATGTTTGTTCATCATATATAAAATCATTAAAAGGAGGAGATAGTTGGATAGAATTAGGATATTGGAGATTAGGATATACAAAACATGAAGATTTAAATGATGATAAACATTATTTTAGTATAACAAATACTTTAAATAAAGTAACACCTATAATATTTAATAGTAAATTAGAAATAGTTGAAACTCTACCTAATAATTCTTGGGAATTGTATACAAATAAATTATTAGAAAATGTTGACAATATTATTATAGGAGATGGTTTTATTGAATTTAATAAATTATGGAGATTAGGTATTTATGATGATAATAAATTATTATTATCATATAAAAATTATGATAATTCATTTTGTTGGGAAGCTACAGGTAAAAATTATATCGTAAATAATACTTTATGGAATAAATCTACTTTAAAAAACAATATATATTTTGGTAAAGATACAATTAGATTTGGTAAAGTTTGGTATATAGGAGCTTATGATGATAAACATTTATCAATATGTAATAAATTATCTGGAATAACATGTGTAACATATGTTGCAATTGATCATGAGAAATATAATTTTATTGATGTTATTGAATCAAAAAATTGTAAAATTATTAAAAATTTAAGAGAAACTTATATTAATAAATTATTTAATAAAACTAAAGTTTTTAAATACCAGACACCTGATGAAATTATTTTATATGAAAGAATATCACATATACCTGCAGATTTTTCAATTTATAAATTAATGATTAAAAGTTTTACAAAAGAAAAAAATATTTTAGGTAAAGATTTTAATTTATATAGTACTATGAATGATTATTTAAAAAAAGTCAATAAATGGCACTTTTGTAATTATGATGAAACAAAATCTAATATAGGTTTTCCTAAAGATTGTGGTGAAGAAGAAGCTATTATTAATAGATGGGCTAGAAATCCTATTTATGGTAATTGTTCTCAAATTACAGATTTTAAATTCTCAATATTAGATGTAAAAAATAAAGAAATAATTATAAAAGGACCACATAGAGATTTTAGTATTATTCAAAAACCTATTTATGAAGAATATACTAATATTGATGCATTAGAACCTCGTCTTCAAGAAATACATTTAGAAGATATTGATACAGAATTAAAAGTTGAAGTTAATAATAATTGTCCTTTTGAAGCTTTAAAATATAATTGTGAAAAAGGAAAAGATTGTTTATATCAAAGATGTTGTCCAACTGGTTTTAATAATACAAAACATAATGCTAATTATAAACAATGTGGTTCAGCTTTTATAAATGATTCTTTAAGATTAAATTGTACAAAATCTAATGGATATATTAGTGAAAATATAATTTATAATAATAAACAACATCATTTAGATAAAGAAAAAAAAATAGTATATAATTGTGTTAATAAAACTATTGATAATAAAGTTTATAATTCTATATATTATATAATAATTTTTATAACTATAGTTGGCTCTGTTATATTATATATGAAACTTAGTAAACAAAATTTATAATTTAATTTATATAAAGTTTTTTTATAATATAATTATATAATATAATTATATAATTATATGATACATACTTTTCAAGATATAGATCAATCAAATAATTACTCTTTTAGTAAAATACATATTAAATTAAGACAAAGAACTTCTAAAAAATATATAACAATAATTGAAGATTTAAATCTAGAAATACATAAAAAATTTTTAAAAAACTGTAAAATAAATTTTTCAACTAATGGATGGATAATTGATAATATAATATATTTAAATGGTGATAATAGAGAAAAAGTTAAAGATTTATTAATTAAAAAATATAATATTGAAGAAGATAACATATATATACATGGGTTTTAACACACATCTCTTACATCAGGAACCCAAAATTATATACCCTGAGCAAAAATAATACATTTTATATTTATACATTATTCTTTCAATTTAAATGTCAATTTATTAATATTTAAATCTTATTAATTAATAGAATTCTTTTTATTTTTTTTTAGGCACATTTTTTTTTTTTAATATTATTATATATTTATATATTATAATATGTTTTGTAAATCAATTTATAATTCAAATATAATAATTACAATAAATCAAATACAATTATTAAAAAAAATATTATTATATGATGATATTAATGAAATTAATCAATATTTTAATACTAATAATATTAATATAAAAATAAATAATAAAAATGAAATATATGATAAATATATTGAATATATATTAAAAAAAAAAATTTCTAATAAATGTAATTATGATGGTTTTGTATTAAATAAATTTGAAACTGATATACAAATATTTAAAAGAAGTTGTGGCCAAATAATTGGAAATGGAAATATATTATACAATATTAATTATTCATCTAGATTATTATTACCAACAGAAGGTCAATTATTTCAAAAATGTAAAATAATTAATGTTCAAAATAATTATGGTTTTATAGCAGAAAATCATGAAACATATAGTAATGATCAAAAATATAATAATGAAATTAAATTTATAGTACCTTTTAAATTTATTCAAAATCCAATATTAATTAATAATATTATAGAAAGAAATATTATAAATATACCTATTGTAACTCTAGCAGTTTATTATGAAATAAATGATAAATATATTAAAATAATTGGTAAAATATATTCTGATTCTGATACTGATAACGATATAGATTATTTAATTGATAGTTTAGATTTTGATGAGTGTATAAATTATTATGATAAATTTACAAATGAATTTGAAAAAGAAGAGTTTAATATTGTTATAGATGATAAACAAAATATAATTCAATTAGACGATAAATTATATCAAGATAAAGATGACGATCCACAAATAAAAGATTTCGATTATGACGATCCACAAATAAAAGATTTCGATTATACAGGTTTCAAATTCCATGAAAATTTTGATCTAGAAGATTATCAACTAAATTTATTATCTACTGAACAAGATATAGGATATTATTTTTATGTATTTAATAATAAGAGTAATACATATCCTAATTTTGGACATGATTTACCTGGTAATACTTGTTGGTATAATTCTGTTTTACATATGATTAATAAAATTCATAATATTAAATCTTATTTACAAAATCCAGAGAATGATTTTGAAGAAAATAGGAGTGAATTTATTTTCAAAAATTTATTAATTGGTGATTCATCCAAAATTGAAGCTTTACAAAAATTTAATGAATTTTTAAATCAAATTAACCCTAATTTAATAATAGGTAAACAAAATGATGCAGAGTATGTTTTAATTATTTCATTACAATACATATATCAACAACATATATTTAATGATGATAAGTGGAATCCTCTAGAATATTATGATGATAAACAAATAAATATATATAACTATGATAAGTTTATAAATACAGATTATGAATATAAACTTGAACTTTATAGATTTATTAATAATTCAACATTTAACCAGAATTTTAAAGATTATAAAAAATTAAAAGAATTTATTATAGAAAATTTTAATAATTCAAATTATCTTAAAGATGAAAATGATGAAATGGAATTAAGTCATAGTTTTCAGGATTTATACAAAAAAATAAAAGATGATAATAAGAAAACAAATTCTAATAAAAATTATAG
>MDTC01245500.1_pt1 | contig 10050 bp, 5 predicted proteins | sample 811181 | NCBI WGS metagenome assembly MDTC01 (sample SAMN05326644, study PRJNA326480) | marine metagenome | isolation source: seawater | place: Pacific Ocean: North | collected 2011
CTTGAGGTCGTCGAGGAGTTCGAGGCGGTAATAGAGATCCTTAAAATTCCTTTCGGACCTCATTTCGTCAGTCGAAGACCACGGCTGCATTTCGAGGTAGGGCCGTAGTATGTCCACGCGCCTGTTAAAGACGTCTTCAATCTGAGCAAAGCGACTGAGCCGCACATGTTTGTCGTCTTGGCGTTTGAGTTTAAGGCAGTCGTACTCGCTGAGAGATACTGGCCCCATTTTGCCAATTAGGTCTCGGTACTCGTCGTCTGTGATGCCTGGTTCTCTTAGGTCATCGGATGCTGCGAATGCGGCGTTTCTTACTCTGGTTTCGTCGTCGCTCGATCCGACAGAGACCAGAGCAACGGTTCAAGCTAGCGCGGCTACAGCCACACACATAGCGACCATAATTTTCATGGACTCAGAGTAGCTGACAGGTTATTGGTGAGGGTGAGTATGCGGGTGAGAATGCGAAGGAGTGAGGTCCAACATGCTGGCTAGAGGGTGGGAGAGGTTCGGTTTACTCACGAGGCCCAGCTCGCCGATACCTTCCGCAATGGGTGATTTGTCTTCAGCTGTTTGTATGCCTCGTTCACTGTTGGGGTAAATGTCGCGATTTAGTTCAACACATAGCCATACTGCTGCTTTTACGCTGCTTATGTCATCGTCGGACACTTCAAGGTCGAACTTGTCAAGGTAGTACGTATGGCGGCTACTCGTATCAGTATTTCCGTAAGCCTCGACGAATGCGTCAGCCAGAATTTCAGTAGCTGGTGCAGCCTGACCGTCGAACCGTTCAGCGAAATAGGTAGCCATATTGGTTGTGTATCCGGGCGGTGTGCATGTTCTGAAATAGTTATGGTTGATGGCATGCCCAATTTCGTGAAGCAATACATCTGTTAGTAGCTCATTGTTTTTCGCTGCTTCGCTTGAAACCCACAGAGTGTTCGCCCATTCATGACCATATGTGTTGTCTTCATCCCACCCATGAGCATCGAACGTTCCTAAAGGGCATTCACCAATGCCGTTAGAAGATGTGGACCACGGATTACAGCCGTTCACGATGGTGACGTCATCTAACGCTGGAAGCAGAGGAGCTGGAAGTGCAGACGCACCAGTTTCGATGACCTCTTGGAACTCGCCATCAACCCCGGAATAACCGGTAATCATACCGTCAGCGTTTGTGACGAACCCGACCGCTGTTCCTTTAGCGAGAGCTAGTGGGTTCACCCCGGAAATATCTCCACCTAGTTCAGCGAGAGCCATGACAGCGTCTCTAACAGTTTCGACAGGTATCACTTTTGTGTAGGAACCATCTAAAGCTCGGGCCGCTATTTCGTATTGGTTAGCTGGAACAAAAAACACGTCAGCCCCTGAGAGGTCAACTGCGAAACTTTTGTGATCGATAGATCCGACTGGGCCGACAGTGCCACGGGAATCAACTGTGCCTGTTGCTACAACTTTTAAGTCATTAGTTAAGGACCCATCTGTGAACTCATTAAGCATGAACAATGCTAGAGCTAACCCAGCTGAAGGGCCACCTACATGGTTTGCGCTCACGTCTAATTGAACAGGGAAGTCAGCTTTGTTGTAGTGCTGGGAGGCTCCTATACCTATAACCGGATCGCCATTTTGACCCTCCAACAGTGCCACTTCAACAGTTACCGGATGTTGGCTCAAGTCGGTGGCTCTGATAGTTACTGATTCGCCTATGGTCTTGGCTCGAATGGCGTCACGGACATCACTAAGGGAGCTTGTTGGCTGGTGATCTATGTGTGTGATTACGAAACCTGGTTCAAGCAACCCAACTAAGTTCGATTCTGATGAAATATCTGTGATCATCACTCCGTAAGGAGCCGGGGTGTCTACTCCGGCCATATTCATTGCGACATATGCTGCTGAGAAAAAACTGCTTTGCATTCCGCTATCGGAAGATAGGTGACTAGCGCTGTGAGAGTATCCGGGAGTTTGAGGGGTCGAACTCAGTTCTCCGTTATTAATAATAACATTCATAGCTGTTTGTAAAAGGGAAGGCTCGGCTACTGATTTGACTGTAACCAAATTTAGATCTTTCAGGTCTCCTGAATTTGGTGAAGCTAGCTCGACAATCTCACTGACGTCATGTACAAAGCCAGGTGTTATGAGAAACTGACCAGCTAAATGTATTTGAGAAGCTAAGACTACAGCAGCAGTGCTAACAACTAATGCGACTATCCATTTGTGAAACCGCACCAAGGTGATTCCTAGAGAAGTGGCCATTGAAAATTTCCTTTTAGAAATTGAAAAATTGTTTGATTAGTTTTGGGTTTGCTTTGTGTTGAACTACTTATTTTTTGCTTGGTTCTTAGTGTCTCTTCAATAAGGCGAAGCGACAGCAGAGGAATTTCTCTTATTGTCTGGAGGATTCTCCTGTAGCGAGATTTGTTACATACCAGCCGTCACAGCTAACACAACTGCCTTGTAACATTGTGTAGTTGCCTTCTTAGTGGCTATCGTTTCCCCAGAGTTCGTTGTCCCCAAAAAATGAGGTTCTGGTTCCATGTCATCAATTTCTTCCGTCGGAGACATAGCTCGAGTGCACGCCGCTAATAATGCGGAAAAGGTTGCGCTGATCTATCAGGAACGCCAGTGGACCTACGGTCAGCTTGACAAAGAATCGAACAAAGTCGCTAATGCACTACTCGCAGCCGGTGTTAACCCTCAGGATCGCGTGGCTCACCTCGATAAGAACGGGCCCGAATATTTCACGTACCTCATAGGGGCCAGCAAAGTTAACGCTGTCAGCATGTCCGTCAACTGGAGGTTGGCTGCTCCAGAAATGGAGTACGTGCTGAACCATGCTGAAGTCAAAGTTCTCCTGATCGGCGAAGAGTTCTTGGGACATTTTGAACAAATGAATGTCGAGTCTGTGACGACCGTGGTCGTTGTGGGCGATGGTGGCCAGTACGTTTCTTACGACAGCTGGATTGCTGGATCCGAGGAGACCGATCCCGAAATCGATGTCGGGTGGACCGATACCTGTTACCAGCTGTACACGTCGGGTACTACGGGCCTTCCCAAAGGAGTGGAATTAACAAACCGGAACTTTTTTTCGTTCCTCCCTGTTGCCAGCGAGGAATGGTATTTCGATTCTGACAGCGTAAATCTCGTTGCCATGCCGCTTTTCCACATTGCGGGTAGCGGTTGGGGGGTGGTCGGACTTTTTAATGGGGGTACCAATGTTTTGCTTCGTGAGGCCGACCTGGTGGAATTACTTCGACTTGTTGAGACTTACCAAATCACCAATGCGTTATTAGTGCCTGCAATTCTGCAGTTCCTGTTAATTACGCCAGAAGCACAGAAAACAGACTTTTCCAGTTTGCGATGCATGATTTACGGTGCATCGCCCATTACGGAAGAAGTTTTGTCAGCGAGCATGGAACTCATGGGATGCGACTTTGTCGGAGCATATGGCTTAACCGAGACCACCGGTGGCGGAACCCTTTTGCGCGCCGAACATCATGATCCGGGCGGCCCTCGGGCACATTTGCTGCGGTCTGCTGGGCAACCGTGGGCTGATATTGAACTTCGCATAGTTGACCCGGAAACATTTGCAGATCTCGGAGACGGCGAAGTCGGCGAAATATGGATCAAATCGGTGGTGACTCTAAAGAGTTATTGGAAAGACGCTGACGCGACCGACGAGGCATACCCCGAAGGTAGAGACGCTGAAGGGCTCGGTTGGTTTTGGACGGGCGACGCTGGGTATATGTCCGAAGGATTCCTGTTCATTCATGATCGAGTGAAAGACATGATTATTTCCGGAGCTGAAAACATTTATCCCGCAGAAGTAGAAAACGCGTTGATGAGTCACAGTGATGTCGCTGATGTAGCTGTCATCGGAGTCCCAGACGCTAAATGGGGTGAAACGGTTAAAGCGATTATTACCCCAGCTCAGGGGACGGACCCCAGCGAAGCAGACCTCATTGAACACTGTCGAGAACGCCTCGCTCACTACAAATGCCCGACCTCCGTGGATCGCTTATCAATGATTCCTCGGAATCCATCAGGAAAGATTCTCAAAACCGAGTTACGGAAGCCTTACTGGGAAGATGAACAGCGGCGGGTTAACTAGTCAGGCGAAGCGAAGTCACATCTTCTATAGTCGAACGCATCGACACAGGAGGTACTGCAATGCGCTCAACCCACCAAGAAATTGAATTCCAATCGGAAGGAGCGACGCTACGAGGACGAATCTATAAAGCACCGAATCCTCAATCGCCTCTTGTTATTTTAGCGCATGGGTTTTCAGCGACAGCACATATGTCAGTCAACGCCTACGCCGCTGGTATTGCTGAAGCCGGCTACCACGTCGTCGCATACGACCACCGTAACTTTGGAGCAAGCGACGGCGAACCGCGATATGGATTTGACCAATGGACGCAAGTTCGTGGTTATAGCCATGCCATCACACACACATTAGGTCTCGACGGAGTGGAAACAGCAAAGGTTGTTGTCTGGGGAGAAAGCATGGGCGGAGCGAACGTGCAATATGTTGCAGCCTTCGACTCCCGAGTCACCGGGGTCATAGCTCACACCCCTGGCTGCGGAGAAAACTATGTGAAGCCTGAAGAAGACCTCAGCGATTTCGAAGCCCTAAAGGCCTATTCAGCCAACGGCGACCTAAGTGAAGACCCAGCAGCTCAAATACCGGTGCGGTTCGCCGACCTCCCGACTTCTGAAGCACCAGTGATGCTCAACTTTGAAGGCGCATTGAAGTACGCAAAAAGCTATGGGCAGCGAAACGGCTCGCAGTGGTCTAATGACGTCACAATTGTCGTAAGGAAAGTACCAGAACTCTCGGTGCCAGTTGTCGCTGCTCAACTAACTGTCCCGACCTTGTACATCGTCGCGTCTGACGATGAAGTAGCCGGAGCATCACCAGCTGTAGCTCGAGAATGTTTCGCCACCATCGCAGCACCCAAAATTTGGGAAGACATCGAAGGTGGACATTTCGGATTACTCCACGAAGATTCGGCCTTATTTCAACAAACCTTGGACATAGATCTAAGATTTCTTGCCGATCACTGCTAAAACATAACGGAAAACTCAAAAAGACCTAGCTTGGTAGCGCAGTAATGTTACTAATCGTGATTAACGCTTAAACGTCGATAATTAGGGATAGCTACTAGGGAAGATTTCTAGAGAATTAGTGAGGGCCAAGGTGTTGTGTGGTTGTGGTGAGCTGCTTGGTTCGTTTGGTTTATCTAGGAAGTTGGTTGTTGCTATTAGTTACCTGTACATAGACGAGGTTCTATAACCCCCTCTCCTCCTTCCCGACACAATTTTTGTCGATTCGCACCTCCGCTCAACAAATGGTTGAGTCACATACTTAAGGATTACAACTTGCAAAAGTTTTCTTAAGTTAAGCAGCGTGAACTCTCCCCAAGCTTTGGGTGTTGGACGCATGCCAATGCGGAAGTCATCTCGTGGAGTTATCTCCAACGCCACTTGGTTAGGACGTTTCAGTTCTCCTACCTAATGTCACCATCAGGTCCATCAAATCTTTAACGATTTGGCTGCTTCTCGTTCGCTTCATGCGAACACACACCCTCTAAAGGCGGACTCTCGTAAGCGAACACGAGAAGAACTCACACCTTACATACCCTAGGTTTCGTTAGGTACAACGCCTGCAGCGCAGGACTCTCTTAGGTTGTACCTTAAAGAGTCCCGCACAGGCGCCAGTTATGTTGCGTTAGCTCTCAGGGGTTGGTTTAACAACCCTCAGGAACTTCGGTTCGTGAACGTGATCATCTTCACCTAAATGAGATCCGGTCTCCGCAGAAATCCATACTCCGTCTTTGGTTTTCTTTAACGTGCAGTCACAAATCTTGCAGAACCGGCGTCGACGTAACAGCAGCCATAACAACCACCACAAGCCGTTCGAGAAACCGATTGCTCTAGCTAAGAACCACAACCAAGCGAACCCAGCAGCCAGAGCAACGCCACCACCGGTGAGAACTTTAGGGTCTGTCAACACTCGAACAACAGCAGGTGATTCGGAGTTCCCCGCATTGCTATTTAAGGGTTGTGAAGGGCCTGTAGGTGAACCCTCTTCATTCTCCCCAGGGTCCTCTCCTGGGACGCTAGGGGTGTTTTCTGGCTCTTGTAACCCAGAGCCGGGTCCGTTTTGCTCCTGCTCATCAGGTATGCCGTTGCCGTCAGCATCTTCGTCTTCGCCGTCTGGGATACCGTCACCGTCGGTATCGGGGTTCGTTGTGTCAGGGTCGGATCCGTCGATGAGTCCGTCACCGTCAACGTCACCGTTTTCGGGGTCAGCGTCAGAACCGTCAGGTAGTCCGTCACCGTCACAGTCGGCGTCGTTCACACAGTCAGGTGATTCTTGGCTGTCAGGGACACCGTCACCATCAGAGTCAGCATTCGGGTCTTCCTCTACCTCTGGGATGAGTACGTCCTGAGGTTTGTCTTCTTCCTCTGGCAGTTCAGTGTCTGGAGCGTCAGGCGCTGGCGGGTTGGATGGTTCGATTGGCTTAGTTTCGGGAACTAGTGGCTTGTCGTCACTAATTGGGTTGTTATTATTGTCGGTGCAGCGAGGATCCTGAATACAACCAACTAGTTCCTGGTTGTCAGGTAACCCATCGCCGTCACAGTCGGCTACAAGGATGCAGGCAGGGATCTCGTTGTTGTCGTTGATGCCGTCGTTGTCGCAATCTGGCAGCAACACGCAACCATCGACTTCGTTTTCGTTGAGGATCCCGTCACCGTCAAGGTCAGGGTTCGGTGGGGGTGGTAGAAGGTCAACGTTTTCGTTGACGACATCAACGATCTTGTTAGCTAATGACGCGTACTCATATGAAGATTCATCATGGACGATCGAAACGTTGACGTAACTGGTGATGTCACCATCGGGAACTGCGTCACCTCTACCTGTCACAGTCACTGACTGTCCGCCGTTCCAGTTGTACGGATAGAACCACAACTCGTCTTTGTCGACAGACACTTCCGACGTGTCAGTGTTCGCAAGGACGATCTTTACTGGTGCTGTTGGTTTAGACGTCAGCTTGATAGCGAACGAGTCAGATGCCCCGTTTTCGTCAGTGGTGATCTGGGTTTTGGAGACCGTGAAACCGGCAGGATCTGGGCATTTCTGTTCAAAGATTGGGTAGGTCTGATGGTTTGTTGATCCGCCGGGATGAGCGAACGCTAAGAACACGTCATGTGTATCGGAGTCCCACGTGTGGCCGTCTATCTCGTTTTCTGGCATGAATCTTGGTGGGAGAGTCGGATCCTTAGCAGGGTCGTTTGGTGCGTATTCGAACAAGGTTTGTCGGAAGTAAAACCCGACAGGGAGGTCATTAACCACATCAAGATCGGCGACTCCGTCATCCCACCCAAGGACCTTAAATAAGTCAGGATTGTCGGCGGATCCGCCGTCTTTATCTAACAGGAATCCGTCTTGCCACAAAATGTTGTAGTTCGGAATAGTTCCGTCAGGACCTGAATGGAAGGTCCGGATGATGTCCGCTGGTTCGTTGGCGGTCCCGCCAGACCCGTCACCAAGGTTGATGGGTGACGTCAACGCTGCTTTTTGGACCATGTATTGACGGACAGCGATGCCTGGCTGTGGGATGATTTCCCATCTACCACCAGCGCAGAGCGGTTCGTTCCACACAACTTCGCCACCGGGACCTATCAGATAGGTGCCGTCATCGTCTTGAATTGCTTCTGGGGTGATGATCCCGTAGCCGTCAGGTGCGACTTGAGGGACCTCATCGGGTTCTCCAACGTCGACGTTGCCGTCAAGGTCATATCGGACCACGAAACCATCGGGGTTAGCGAGACCGTATTTGGATTGATTGACGTAACCGGTGCCGTGGTACACCTTCTTTTCGACAGTCTTTCCAAACCATGTTGACCACAACGTGCGACCAGAGACGTGCACTTTGTTGTCTGGGCCGTAGGCGACATCTTCAGTCCACGACATCTGGTATTTGTCGGGGTTTTCTCCGTGCCACGCCTGCTTGTTCTCCCATGCCCAGTTCTTGGACAGGTCAGTCGTGTCGAACGTCATCACCCAACCATTCGCACCGTTTGCGCTGTGCGTAAATGAGTCATGTGCGGCAAGGAACGAGGTGTTGGTGACAGCGACCTCGGATCCGTCACTGTTGATCGCTATAGACGGTCGATAATCCTTGTATCCGTACTCGGCGAGGGTCTTGATCTTTTTGAAGTTACCGATGCTGTCTGTGTGTAACAGGAATGTGTCACCGTTGCGTGCACTACCGAAGTCTTGATGCCTTGAACAGTCAAGAACGCCACCTGCGGGTTTTGTGAACGCTGATTGGGCGGGGATGAGTGACTTGTCGCTCGCTGTTTCTGGGGTTTGGAACTTGTTCGAGGGGATCGCTGGAGAGAAATGCCATTTATCGTCAGCGGTACACGTGGCTTTATTGTTTTCCCATATCCCGACGATGAACAGGTCACCGTTAGTTGGGTGCTGAACTACTTCGAAAGCGTTACTGAACTGGGTTTTTGAGCCGAACTCTCGAGCCCATAACAGTTGCCCTGTGTTTTGGCTGAAGAACGCCATATAGCTGCGTGATCCGTCAGATATGGACACAGCTGGCGAGGTTTTACCTAACTCCCAACCGCCTTGATTGCCGTTGAAACGTTTCGACTCAGGGTCGCATCGCCAGATCGGATTCCAGTCGTAACCACCTACTGCGACGATACGTCCGTCGTCTAAGAACTTGGCGTCCCACGCTCCCGAAGGTTTGGAAGCCGCGTAGGCGCAGTGATTCCACCTCTCGTACCAGTTCAAGCCTCCACTCGCCGTCAGCAACGTCATCCAAGGACACGATTTAGAGCAGTCTTCATGCACACCGCTCGGTGAATGGTTGAGGACGTTAAACCATGTTTTTCCGGTGTAACGACCAGAGAGCAATATGGCACCGTTGTCGTTGACGTCCACTGACTTGATGTCTGAATAACTCAGCGATTTGAGGCGTCTACTAAAGTTGGTTGTGCCGTCAGGGTTCAAACTCATGAGGAACCCGTTCTCTTTCGGGTACTCAAATGCCATCTTCCAGTCACCATCTTTTAGACCGCCACTGGCATTCACTGACGGCCGCCCAGGATCCCCAGCATTGTGATACCAGGCGTGACCTAACCCTCTGTAACGACCAACAGCGTGAACAGACCCGTCATCGGCGACAGCAATATCGTTCCATGTGCCAACGGTGTCTTTCGCTACGGCCCGCAGTTCCCACGCCCACACCAGCTGACCGTTCTTATCGACCTTGGTGATAATGAGATTCTGGCCACTTCTGGAGCCTTTCCCAACCGTGTAATCCTCGGACACTCCGAGTTGACGGCTCGCCAAATTCGACACGGTCTGCCAAGCAGTAGACGCGGTGTAAATGTTTCCGTCGGCGTCGACGGTCACGGCCTTAGTCGCAGCAGGGTCTCTACTCTCGATCGGCGAGTAGTGAGCTGCATCAGCGAATTCGTATCCGATACCAGCAGCTGAGTTAGCCGAAGCTGGAGACATAGGAAGAAGCGCTGAAAGCATCGCTGTAGCAGCAACAACCTGCATAACTTTCAGTACTGCCTGTATCAGTTTCTTCATTGCCTAATGTCCTTCCAGACTTGTCTTTAATGGAGCTGTGCTCTTCATACAGGTAAAATTTACGTCTAACAGGTGAGCTTGTAGGCATGAGGTTTCTCCATTCATTGCAACATCCCCCCGAAATCAGTCAGTAACCCAACGTCGTATTCTTCTTTGCTTAAACCTTTAGGAGTGCATTGCGGATCGGTTATGCATGCCTTGCTTTGTTCGAATCTGTCACCAGCTCCGTCGAAATCGCAGTCTGGTCTCAGAATGCATTCTGGTATTTCAAGTCCGTCAGGGATCCCATCCCCGTCACAATCAGCTGTGGTCACACACCTTTTCGCTATCGACCATTCGAAAACGTCTATTAAACCATCTCGGTCGGTGTCCGCCCTGGCTCTACCGCACAACGGGTTTTGAATACATGCCGCTCTCTCCGACCCGTCCCCTAC
>MDTC01064986.1_pt1 | contig 10049 bp, 8 predicted proteins | sample 811181 | NCBI WGS metagenome assembly MDTC01 (sample SAMN05326644, study PRJNA326480) | marine metagenome | isolation source: seawater | place: Pacific Ocean: North | collected 2011
ATATTCAAAATCATTTTGAACGACCACGCTTCGTGCAATCTTTTCGAGTAGTTCGTGCTCCTTTAGGTCTATCTCATGCTCATCTGCGGAGCCGTTTAGGCGTAGTGTGGCCGTTCCTGGCAAAACGGGGTATGTTTCCCCAAGGTCTAGCCAGTAATTTTTATTGAGCTCCACATAAAGAGGAGTGCCACTTATTTGGGGAGAAGCTTTTAAATCTACTTGGTTTGAAATACTGACTTTCAGAAAACTGGGAGCTACTATTCTGCTTTCTTGTGACCTTAGGGTTACATCTAGATGAGTTCCATTCAATTCGAGCACATAGTCGCCGGGCAATAGATAAAGCCAATGTCCAAACTTCTGATGTTCAGTAATTGATATGAGGCTACGCGATAGAGATACAAAGAAGTTAGATTTGTGATTGAGCTTTTTCGTATTCGCCACTTGAATACCGCTTAGATGATATCTAAGCGATTTGGGTGATTCTGGTGGATCTTGCGCGGTGAAGTCGATTTCTAGTGGTACCATCCCCACTAGAAGTTTACGTTTCCCATCTAAAATAATTAGTTGATATTGATTAACGAGGTTTTGCCGGGATCCGGTTTCTGGATATCGATCACATTGTATCCTAAACCTGTCATTTTGCTGAGGTTTGGTCGGTGGTATAAATCGGACCTCGTGCGCTGTCATGGTTATTGTCTTATTTGGGTGTATGATTATTGTTTCGCTAGAGCAGTCTGCCAAGATCAAATAGCTACCAGGTTGAAGTTTAATCTTTTTGTTAAAGTAACCAATCTGCTCGGATACAAACTGCAGCGGGTATTCGGAGCCGATTTTGTAGATTTCGAACGTGCCGTCAGAAGGAGCTAGTACTTCAACCTGTCCTGTAGGATTCTCGCTTTCACACCCTTGTGTTGCAAGGGATAGAATAAATATGAGGATTGCGAAAGGCATAATTCAAACTCCAGAAAGCTAAAGCATAACTATAGATCAGTAATCTATCTTTCCAAAGAATGAGACTTACTTCAAAAGAGAAAGGATGTTTGACAAGATAATTGTGCCGTTTGCAATCCTCCGTAACCCAGAAATAGTCTGGGGCCGATTTTTACTCCCTCTCCAAGTGGCCAGTCCATGCCGCCTCCGACGAAAATATTTATTTTCAAGCTTTCTTGATCTATTTTACCCGTATATCCGTCTAGTGACTTTAATGATGTCGATAATAAACCTAGTTCAGCTTGGCCGATTATCTTCATTTTTGACGTGGGAATAATTAGAGCGCCTCCAATGTGCCACCCCTCTATGACCCCGCGAAAAATGTTACTATCTTTTTCGGACACAATATCAATCGGCACATAACGACTGGTAAGCCAAAAATCCATGTCTATTATTTTCGTTAGTAAATAGCCCCCGCTGATTTCACTTGCAAAAGCGGCTCCCCAAGCTCCCAGGCCTCCGTTGATCGAATTAAAACCAATTCCAGCACCTAAATACATATTCCCAGCGGGTTTGATTGGCTCAACGGGAGTAGCCACCAGACCTTCGGCTTTATCTATAGGCGAAGATGCTGGTTGCTTTGCGTCGGTTGCTGGCTTCTCATCCGTTGGCTCTTTTACTTCGGATTCTGGCTTCTCTTCCTCTGGCTTTTTTGCTTCAGATTCTGGTTCTGTTATTTTGTTCTCGGCTGCAGGGTTGTTATTGGCTCGTGTATCATCTGTAGCAGCTGTTTCAGATGCTTCAGGAGGCGATGCTTCCTGAGCTAGGCTCAGACCTGGTGTGAAAAGCCAGATCATAAAAATATAAATCATTTTTTCTCCGGCTTAGATGAGTAACTTAATGGATACTACATATCTTCTATCTTCGCTCGTTCCTGCCTTTGCTCCCATTTCTTCAGAATATGAAGCGAAGCGCAGATTTAATAGGCCGACGTCAACTTGAAATCCTCCGGTAAGGTATCCTTGGTGGAGTCCAGCTTGTAACTTGAGGATTTCCGAATAACCATATTCGACCCCTAAGTTTAGTTTTTTAGTGAATGAAAACGGTTGGTTGATGCTGTGAATGTCAATGCTTGTCCTTAGATAACTTTCTTTTTTCTGATATGGCTTCATGGAGAGGCCTAAGTTTGCGCTCGCCAGTGTGATATCTGGGCTTTTAACGCTTTTGTCAATTTGGTTGTAAGAGGTGCCGCCGATATCTGTGACGCTAATACCTAGGGTAGGTTCCCATAGTTCTATGGGAGTAAATAGAATGCCAAAATCGGCTCCTCCCCCCATTCCTAGAGAAGCATAGTCATTAATATTACTATTGTTGTCTCCACTAAGGGCCTGGAGTTCGGTAATCGAGAAGTCACTTCGAACGCCTGTAAAAAACCTAGCTTTAATGCCGAAACCAACGGAAAGTCTTTTTTGCAAGAAGCTCATTGCCATTGATGCGGGTATAACAATAATATCGGTGCCAGCATCGATTGAAACCGAAGGGTATCGGTGAAACCCTCCCCAGAACCCGATATCCCCGCCAATACCCATTCCAAAGTTTTCTGCAACCAAATAAGGAGTGCCCCGCAGACCTACTCCTTGGTTCGTGCCAGTATATTTTTCGATAATATCGAAAGTTGCTCCGATACCGCTCGATTGGCCACCGCTTAAGTTAAGTAAATCAGTAATTGCTGTCGCAGAGTTGGTGGACATTTGGCCGCCGATAAAGTTGAAGAATTCTCCATCCCACTTCTTTATTCTTGTCAATCCGGCGGGATTATAGAAGAGGCTGTTAAAGTCATCAGCAACGGCAACATAAGCATTACCCATCGCCATAGGGCGTATGCCGTAATGGGTCCATCGACTAGATTGTGCTTCTGCAATATTCGCTGGCACAATTCCCAGATATATGCAAAGTGGTACAAGCCATCGGAGCGCAAACATTTGTTTCTCCTGTTGAGGGCAAAAATGAAAATAATAAATAGGTGCCTGCTAAGGATCTAGTATAGCTGATAGTTAGCGATTACTCCATATTGTCATATCGTTCGGTTGAAGTATTTTGGAATTCTTAAAGGTTGCCGTTGTCTGTCAAGATTTAACTGGTTAACCTGAGTTAGGAATGGCCGTAACTTGGCTTTGAGATTGCAATCAAAAATATACAAGATTTTTAGGGCCCTATTAAATACATGCCATTGTGGCTGTATGTAGTGGCAATTAGTAAATAAATAATAGTTTAGGAGAATCCCATGTCTAAGCCAGACGTGGCTGCAGAAAGAAAGGATCAAATCGTTCGGGCAACTGTCGATTGTATCACCAAGCATGGTTACCACAATTTTTCTATGCAGGACGTTGCGCGCAGTGCGGGCGTTAGCAAGGGAATCATTCATTACTACTTCTTGAATAAAGATGATCTGATGATGTCTGTCCTGGATAGAGTTGCGGGTGACATCGAAAAGGTGCTTGTGGCTGATATGGAGGCTATAGAGGACCCGATAAAAAAGCTGGGTATTTTTGTTTCAGTTTCTTTTGATGTTGTTCGGAGCACTAAAGAGTATTACCAAGTCAATATGGACTTTTGGACACAAATTAATCAGAAGAAAGAAGTAAGACAAGTCATATCCAGACACTATGCGAAGTTCAGAGATACCTGCCGCAAGGTGATCGAAGAGGGTACTGCCCAAGGAGTATTTAAAAAAGTAGACCCAGTTTTATATGCTTCGTATATAATATCTGTGATAGATGGAATTAGTCTTCAATGGCTTTTCGATCAAACGATTTTTGATTATGATGAAATAGTTAAAGCTTCTAGTGATTTGATAATGGAAGGTTTAATAAATAAGTCTTAGAACCCAGGGGAGGTGGCTTTTTGGATGTAGAAGGTGTATCGCCCCATGACGTGAAGCAGATCATAGCTGCTCTTCAGGAAAATTCAGCCGAAGATAAGGAAAAGGAAGAAGCCAACTTAGATAAATTAGAAGCTCTAGAATGTTGGAATCCAATGTTTAGGATTCTAAGCAACAGAATTAGCTCGAGTTCTAAGTCTCTATTACACTTTGTCAGGCTAGCGAGAATCCAAAATATTCACCTTGATGACGTTGATCTTGCTGCCCAAACTTGCCGTGATGCTGTTAAACAGCTGGGTCTCAGCTATGCTGATGTCCAACAATTAATCCTGATTAAAATTATACGTGAAGACGATTTCAACAGAGAAATAAAAATATTGTTGAGATCTCTAGAGTCATTTTTGAATGCTCAAGACAAAATCTATTGTCTTGAAAGGCTTTGTTTGATCTTTGAGAAAAAAGTTTTTGATGAGGGGCGATTAGAGCAATTTTATCGTAAGTTGATTGACATCGACCCCAATAATCAAAAGGCCTTAAGGTACTTTAAAGTCGTTTTTACTCAGAATTGTCAGTGGGAAGAAGTGACAGAAATATTAAAATCTCTTCAGAAAAGTGCAAAACATCATAATGATGCTTGTCGCTTATCTATGGAGCTTGCAGCTGTTTATTTGTACCAATTGGATCAACCAAAAGAAGCGATTAAATCTTTGGAAAAAGAAAGTTCTGCTTCGATTCTTGATACATCTAACATTTTATTTGATGCTAACTCAAGACTTGGTAACTGGAAAGGCTGCTTGAAGGTTCTGCATGATCAGATAAAGCGCGTTTCATCAGATTACGAGAAAGGTATTCTTTGGTTTAAAATTGGTGAAATTAAGCAGAGACAGAATCAAGTCAAAGAGTCTATTGAGGCATATTCAACCTGCTTTAGTTTGGCGCCGTCGATGGTTGTAGCGGTGGAAAATATTATCGAGATCTGTATTGGTCAAAAAAAGTGGGCACTAGTAGTAGATTGGTTGTATAAGTTAGAAGTTGTAGTTGAGTATTCGGATTCCAAAGAAAAGTTGAAAATCGCTGTGGAGCGTCTGGAAAGTGCGATGGGCCAATGAATGTAAGGTTTGAAGAAAGTGCGACTACAGTTAACCTCATGACACAGAACTTCTCTCAGAATTTGGGGTTTAAACGATATGTGCCATCATATAACTCTGGAAAAGTTCTTTTATCTTTAGCGAGTTCAGCTGACCCCTCATCAATATCGGATCAGATCTTAGTCTTTACTGAAGATGCTTTTGATGAAGGCTATGGCCTAGAAGGAGTCGAAGCGGATTTCGATAGGGCCTTTTTGGGGAGATTGGATCCTACCGTATTCTGGGATTGTATTTTCACAATAAATAGACCATCTGTCATAGTTGTGGCTGGTTCTAAAAGTATTCCCTCATACTGGAGAGGAGTAACGGAAACATATTGTCGCTCTGTAAGTCTTTTGAACCCCGACATAACTATGATTCTAAATGAATATAAGACAAAGTTTTTGTCTGCTAGTCGGCTTACCGGTCGGGGGGGGGGCTAGTTATTCAAGATAAGTCAAATCGGTTCAAATATCTAAAATGTGAAGAAAAAACTCTTCATTCTTGGAGGAAGAGTAAGGAATGGGAGAGAGGTAAGGGGGAAGAAACCGCAATTTTAGGTTGGTATGCGAGCTCTTTTGCTATTGTGCCGAGTGAAAGTGGTAGAGCATATTCGAGCTGGTTTGTTGATGCATCACCTATCTGGAATAGATATGAGAGTATTAGTGAAATATGTTTTGGTTTAGCTGATATTTTAGCCGAACGATCGATAGCTATTTCTGATGTTAGATTTTCTTTTCCTTTCAGAATATTGGCTGCTATTTTTGCCAAAGAGATGACGAGAGCATTGGGATATACAACAGAGCTGATTTTCTTAGATTCGATTTACGGTTGGCACCCATTGTCGACTACTTGTGACTTTTATGGTAGTTCGAGTAGATCTTCGTTAATGCTAAGCATGGAAAAACCTAATTTATTAAGGTTTTCTGTGAGTTTAGGTGGGCGGTCAGGTGAGTGATGGTGTCCGGACGACAATAAAAATTCAATTGCCAACACAAGTTTCTTTGTTAGAGTCTTCTGCCATCTCATTGAGAAAAAGATTGATTGCTTTAGGTGAAAAGCTTTTTTATCAATCGGGTCATGATCAAGTTATTGGGGTATGGCTTTTTTCTGAAAATAGCCTTTCGGATTTTTCTTCTCGATGGATTAAAGAGGTTGGAGAAACAGGCCTTTTGGCAGAGGTGGCACCTGCTATCTTTGAAATTCGGCTGATTAATTGGATGATCAAAAATTCGTCAGTACCTTGGTATTTTGCCTGTTCAGGTGATTGTTTGGACAGTTATTGGGATCTGGCTCTATCTTGTGACAAGATCCTTAATTTCGGTCAGAATAATAAATTTGGTTATCCTGCCGTCGAAGCTAATGTGTTCCCTCCTGCGGGTAATTTTGAGCCATATGTGGGCGGTAAGCATAAGCTTTTGGATTGGGTCTCCCGTCCGACAATTAAAGCGGAGCAAGCAACTCTAGACCAGCTTTTTTATATCAACCTTCCTATGGATAATTGGGTTCAAAATCTTGATACTTGGGAACACTTATTTAAGAAGAAGAAAATAAAGAAAAAGTTATCATCTTCTGTAATGGCCGAAATGAAGGTTTCTTTGGATAAAGGTTTAGGTAGAACTCAAGGTATCAAGCAATTTTTTTCAGATGTTGAAAGTAATCAATTCTCTCTAATCAATTTTTCCGAAAAGCTTAAAAAGCTAAAATCAGTGAACGAGATCGATCGATCTCGTATGATGTCTTGGGCAAGTGCAAAATACTACTTAAGTGGTCAGTATTATCAGTGGATTATGCAACAGTATCATTATTGCAACTTTACATCTAAAGATAGTTTTGAAGATCTATCAGCAGTCAAAAAAGTTTATATTAACCTTGATCAAATGTTCCCGCCTGTTAAGTCAATACTGGAGATTCTTCGGCAGGATATAGAGATTATTTTGTTTAGTAGTGGTGCAGATCGGATGAGTCAAGGCCTCGATTTGTTGTATTCGCAGCTAGAAAAGCTACTTGCAACCGAAAGACTTGCTGGATATTGGAGAAAGTATGTTTCTTGGGTTGTTACTAGTAATGCTATTAATTCAGCTTATGTGGTTTCTTGGACGGTGGATCAAAAAGTTATTTGTCGATATGACGAATTATCTGCCCAATACCAGCGGATCGATGGTAACGGGTCATGGTCTGAACTGGGTTGGGGGGAACACTTATCTCAATCGGATGCTCCTGTTCCTGACAAGCTCAAGTATTGCCATCAAATAATAGATATTATGTTCGATGGCAGTGTTTATACTTCTGGTGTTGGTGAAGGTAAGTGTTCTGTTATTGATTTTATTCGTTCCTTTGTTTTTGAGGAATTAGTTAATGTTGCGTTACTCCATACTGGTGGTTTAGATAATGCAGTGCAATTGTTGTCTGATAGTGGCTGGGGAAAGGCTGGTGATACTGATTTCTGGTTGAATTTTTTATCGTATCGTAGCAATCAGCCTGATATAAATGGCTCAGAGATAATACCCTTAGTTTTGGATCGTGAAATTCTAGGCCTTGGTCTTTATAAGCACGCAAAAAACTGGATTCAGAATAACTCCCAGAAAACAAATGACGCTTTGGTCGGTGCTCAAGTTAGTTATCATTTTGCGCAGTGCGTAGGATTGGTTGCTGTTACTATGGCTAGTAACAATATTGTCCGAAGCTTAAGTGAGGCAGACCTGCTTTTGGCGCATAGCGTTGGCTTTCCAAAAGAGCTTGGAGTGCCGAGTGAATTCCTAAAAAGGCGGGGCCTAAATAGAATGATCCGCTACTTTGTAGAAATCTGGCCAAAACGAGACTTAAGTGATTCATTCTTTGCACAATTACATACTTTTTTAGAGAAAAGTTAACTGACTCTTTTCGTTTTAATGACGCATTACTTAATACTGTGTAGTTTTTACAACGACACTTTGTTCCGGATGTGGTTATAGGGGCACAAAACATTTCAATTTGCGAATAGCGGCTTACCTTTAAAAAAATATAATAATAAAAACAGTATAATACAATAAAATCTAACTTGGCACACTATTTGCTATGATAGTGTGTGAGAACATGAATTAATTCGAAGATGTTGAAGAGAGTGAAAAGGTGTCCATGGAACGGAGTCAAGCAACTGTAGCGCGGAAAATTACATTTTGTGGGAAGGCTCTCCATACAGGGAGAGTAACTACTCTGGAGATCAATCCAGCGATGGCAGATACGGGGATTGTTTTTAAGAGGACTGATAGCCCCGATACCTCACCCATCAAAGCTTCATATAATAATATTTCTACGACGGTTCTATCCACATCAATTGGTGAAGGTCGTTCTAGCATTTCTACGATTGAACATTTGATGGCCGCTTTTATTGGTTTAGACATAGATAATGCTTTTGTAACATTGGATGGGCCAGAAGTCCCAATTTTGGATGGTAGCTCTCAAGGTTTTGTTGATGGATTGATGGAAGTTAGAAAAGTTCAGCAGAACTTTGCTGGCAAAATTATGAAGGTGTCGAAACCTTTCGAATATAGGGCGGGTGATCAGTTTATTTCGGTTGAACCATTTGAAGGATCGTACTTTGAGTGTGCGATTGACTTTCCATGGAAGGTTATTGGTAAACAGTCTATCGAATATAATCATAATTTGGAATCATTTCTCGAAATAGCAGATGCGAGGACCTTTTGTCATGCGGATGATGTTGAAGTGATGAAAACTAAGGGTTTAGCCTTGGGAGGTAGTCTGGATAATGCCGTTGTTGTATCCGAGCAAGGGGTCTTAAACGGTGGTGGGCTTCGTTCTGGTAATGAGTTTGTAAAGCATAAGCTTCTGGATATGATAGGTGATTTGGGCTTACTGGGAGGGCCTATTCAGGGTCTTGTAAAGGCTTATAAACCAGGTCACCGTTTGCATAAAGAGTTTATGTTAGCTGCCATGGAAAATGGAGTATTCAGTGAAGTCACTGTATCAGTGGATAAAGCTAGGTTTTTTGGTAAAATCAGTTCTGCGTTTTTACCGGTTACAGCGAACTATCGTTGATAGGTCCTTGGTTCCTGCCTGTTTCTCTTTCCTGTTAAAATATTGAAACTTATAAAGCCTTGTTGATGCAATCATAAGAGGCTTTTGTGTGTATTATTGGCTCGCTGGGTTTGCTCTCGGTTGTCTTGGACAGTGGAATGATTTGTGGATTTTTTGGATCAACTTCTGGTCTATTTTGATCTTTCTCGTGGTTGGACTGCTAATACCAGGTTATCGCTTTCGGTTTTTTTTCTTCGCTGCAGGACTCTTTTGGGCCTCTGTGTACACTGGTTATGAACCGAGGGATGGGCTACTAGGTAAGGTGTCTTTTCGCAGTTTTGGATTCGGGGATGGTTTCTTAATCGTCGAGAGTAATAATAAGAAATATATTGTTAAGGGTGATGCCTACGTCGGACAATTAGGTTCTGTTCAGTGTAACTGGAAGAAGTTTCAGTTGGTAAGTAAGTGTCGTTTAGTCGGCACTAAACCAAAGCCTGATCATATATTACTAGTAAATATGTCTTTGCGGATAAAGAGCAGATTGATTGAGCTGGTTGATGAGCTGCCATGGCCATTCAATATATGGATTCCTCTAACTATATTTGGGTGGAGAACAGGTGCCAGTGAATTAATTCAGGCTTTTTATAACACTGGCTTGATTCATCTATTGGTAGTTAGTGGCTTACACATTGCGATGATGAGTAGGTTTTTAGAAAGCTGTTTTACTTGGCCAAATCGACTTTTGTATGTCTTTGCCAGTATCAAAGCAGATCGATGGATAAGGCAAGATAGATCTTTAGTCGTTATGGTATCTTCGATCCTATTTTTTTACTGTTATTTTGTTGGATTTGATCCCCCCTGTCAAAGGGCCTTTTTTTTCTACATATTTCGAAATCTATGGAAAGAGTTTGACTTTAGAAAAAGCCAGAGTGTCTTAATGACTCTGACGATGCAAAGTTTACTATTTCCGCTAAGTTTCTTTTCTATTAGCAATATCTTAACTTGGATCGCTTGGATTGCAATTAGCTGGATAAGATTAGCTCAGCGCTCGAATGAGCCGAAGGATTGGTTTTGGGGGTGGTTCGTTGGGCAAC
>MDTC01098108.1_pt1 | contig 10049 bp, 11 predicted proteins | sample 811181 | NCBI WGS metagenome assembly MDTC01 (sample SAMN05326644, study PRJNA326480) | marine metagenome | isolation source: seawater | place: Pacific Ocean: North | collected 2011
CTTTAACAACTTGATAAATATATTTTAGAAAATCTGTATCGGTAACATACATATCATATATCATATCTTTAAATTTTCCATAATTATTTACATTTATTTTTGGTAAAAATTTTAATAAATTTTTAACATCTACAACATGTGTTAAATCTCTATTTTTAAATTTACCACCCATATAACAAATTTGTAATAAAGATATTAATTCTTTGACATTACTTGTTTTAGATTTAATAATATCTAAATTTCGTTTTGAAATTTTAAAACCTTCTTTCTTGGCAATTGTTCGTAATAATAATGTTTTTTCTTTATCCGATGGCGAAGGAACTCTTATCTGTAAAAGTCTACTTTTAATAGGATTAATTATTTTTGATAATTTTGATGTAATGAATATAAAATAACCTTTACTCTTTTCTATAATTCTTCTTAACATTTGTTGAGATGTAACAGTTAGTTTATCTGCATTTTTAATAACCATAATTTTATATTTTAGTGTAAGTACATTTAAAGAAGAGGATAAATTTTTAATTAAATCTGATACAAAATATTTATCTTTATTTAAATAGTGAAATACATCAAATTCAAAATGATGTTTAGAATGATAATATTTTAAAATATGTTTATTTTTAATAATATAAGAAGATTCAACTAATTTATAAACAGAATCTCCATATAATTTGTGTAATAATATTTTACATATTGTCATTTTTCCACTACCACTTGGACCATAAATTAATAAATTATTATGAAATATAACATTACTATATTTTTCTAAATGTTTATTGTATAATAAATCATCCACTTTTTGAGGACGATATTTAATAAAATATATTTTGGGAACTGCCATTATTTAATTATTTATAATCATAATATTTTTATAAATAATTTTTCATTTTTTATTTTAATTTTTAAAAAATTTATATAATAGTGTTGAAAATTTTTTAATATATTTTACATCATTGATTGCTAGTATATGTTTTTGATTTTCTATAAATTTTTGTGGATTCTTACTACTGTTTTCAAAAACATTTTCTTTCATATAAGCATTTTGAATATTATTTAATATAATTTTACAAACATCTATTATGTCATTATCGATCCATTCCACACCATTATAATAAGATAGTATTTTTCTATTTATTATTTTGATTGGATATTCATATCCAGATTGTAAATGTATGTTTTTGAATAATTTAAAATCAGCAGTATGACCTTTACCTTCTAAGCATTTTTTAATATAATTACTTTCTGCATATGTATGATAGTTATCTTTTTCTCTAATTGATATAATTTTATTTATAATATTATTATTAGTATTATTATGATTAATTAATATATCTAATTTTTTGTCAATATTTTGTAATAATTGAATAACTTGTTCAAAACTCATTATTATATAATGTAATAATAATCTTTATAATAAATCGCGTATGTTATTTTTAATTTTTATAGGACAATTAATTATTTATGAATGTCAATCAAAATTTAATAGATATTATTGATACGTTTCATCAAAAATTAGATATTATTAAACAAAATATAAATAAAAGTAATAATTTAAGACAAGGCGATATAATAGATATTATTGAAATTTTAGAACAATTTAATAGTAAATATTTAGATGATATAATATATAAAATAGATTCTAATTTACATATTACGGATCGAACTAATAGGGAAAGAATAGACGAATATGAACTTCATCAAAAAATATTAAGACCTTTCTTACCTACAATATTAATGTATTCTATGTTATTAAATCATTAAACTTCTGTAACATTGGTTGAAATAATTGGTAATTCTAAAATTTCTAAATTATCACATAAAATTTTTTTATATTTATTTCTAAGTTCTATTGGTAAATTATCATATTTACTCCAATAATAATTTAAAATATCATTCGCTATTTTAGTATGTTGTAATCTTAATTTTTTATAATCATTTATACAATTTTTAAATTTATTTAAAGTTGTTTCAATACTTAATTTAATTTGTTCTAAATTTTTTTGAGAATTTTTATTATTACCGGTTTCTAAATCTTTTTCAAATTTATTATATTCTGTTTGAAAAATTATTATTTGATCTACCATTGAAAAAAGTTCTTCTGTTTTTTTATTGATTTCTGATTCAATATTTTTATCTTGAATTTTAGTAATCTTATATGATATATTTTGTTTAGGTGGCATTGCTGTTGATTTAAGCAAACTATTTGATCGTGTATCATATGGTGTACTACTTACCATTGAACTTTTATAAAAACTGGGTGAAATTTCTTCTTCATTATGATGTTTATTTTTTTCATTATGTTTTTCATCATCGGTTAGTTCTATTTCATAATCAGATTCTTTTAATTTTTTGTATAAATATTCTATTCTATTTAAAAATAATGGTAATTTACTTTGATGTGTTACTTTTTTATTTTGTTTTTCAATTCTATTTTTTTTATTAATAATACCATATCTAGAAGATAATTCAAGATATAACCATATTTCTTGTTCAATTTGATTATGATATGCCATATATAGAAAATATTTTTTGTCCCATTTATAAAAACTAACATATGAGGTAACAATTGAAATCATTATTTGTAAAAACCATATAAATAGGAAAAGAGTTGATTCAAAACCATCATGATTACTATTAGAACCATTAATTGACATTAATGCTGGAGTAATAATTCCAGCAGTAATTATAAAAATTTTAGAAACATTATAATATTTATAAACACTTCTATAATTTTTTGAAATAAATTTAGAAATTCTTTTAAATCTAATTAAAATAAGATTTTTATCTCTTATTGTTAATCCTTCTAAATTATTGATAATATTAAATATTGTTTCAAAATCTTTTATATTATATTTTTTTTTTAAACCACAATATTTATTACTTAAAAAATCTTCTTTTTTTAATGCTAATTCCACATCCATTATTAATATATTATATTTTTTATTGTTTAAATAACCATTTTTGTTCAGATCCAATTGGTTTTGTACAAGGATCTAATCGTAACATCATTAGTTTAGAACCAGTACTAATTTCTTCTCTTTTATTATTTTTACCAATTTTATAAGATTCATTGGGTGCTTTATTTTCTCTTGATACGGACATACACATATTCATTTTATCAGCAGGTCGAAGTGTCATATCTTGTTCAAAATATCTCCATTTATTATTTGTGGTTTTTTTACAGTTTCCCATATAAACATCATTGGAACTATGTTTAATACATTGATTCATATTAAAATGATTTACAATTTTCCCTTCTTTGGATTGCATTGTCCAGCGTTGATTCGTTGCACCAGGTAATTTATCACCCATATATAGTTTGCTATTAGAACCCATACCATACATTCTATCTACAACTAAATCGGGATATTGAATTGATTCTATATTTCCTTTTCCTATATAAGAACCACCGGATGGTCCAATGGAACCACGTTGACCTTGCTGTCCTGGCAAACCTTGTGGACCAGGTATAATCGGCGCATTATTAAATGCTTTTTGTAATTGATTTTGAACAATGTCTTCTATTTTTTTTTTTTGAATATCACTAAGACCACCAGAAGAAGTATCATTTGGTTTTAAATCATCCATCGTAAAATTTTCAAACATATTTAAATTTTCACGCATAGTAAAATTAGTTAAATTTTCACGTATAGTTAAATTTTCACGTCTAGTTAAATTTTTTAAATTTTCAAAATTTTCACGTCTTTTACATAAAAATAAAATTAATATTGTTAAAAGTAGTATTGATAATACGTATTTCATTATAATAAAATGTGAGATTTTTAATATGAAATTGTGAAAGATGGTAATATTAAACTAATATTGTTACTATTTTTATACAATTCTATTGTAAATGTTAATTTATCTTTTTCGATAGAGATTGACTCTTTATTAATATTGTCATTGTCTATAATTATATTAATATTCCAAAAAACCTCATATATGTTATCTAAAATACAGTTATGATAACCATATGTAAGATAATTGTTCATTGTTATTTTAACAATTGTCAGATTAGTTTCTTCATTTAGTTTAGTTTTCAAAGAAAAATATGTATCCCTTATTATTTGAAATAAACATTTGTTCTTTATCTTAGATACCATAAATGGGAATTGTGAAAAACAAAGATGTTGAGCATCCTCTTTTTTAACTATTGCGTATATATGCTTTTTATATTGTATGTGTTCCATTTTAATTAATATAATAATAATTATTCTATTTATTAATTTCATTTTTTTTACTTAAAAATATATAAATATTAGTATATTAATGAATATGAATGATTGTGATATTTTATTTAACAAGAGGAAAATGATTCCACAACCAGTTAAAAATAATAGTAAGCCACAAAGAAAAATTAAGGAAGATGATAATGATGAGATTTTACATCTGTTAAAAGATAGATTAGCATTGGGTAGAAAACGTTATGGACATGGTGTAAGGGTAGATGATGATACACGTCAATTTGGAACCGAAGATAATGATTGGGAGTTAATGGCGTTAGAAGAGATGTTAGATGGTTTAATTTATACAACAGCAAGTATCATACGTTACCGTAGAAAAAAACAAAGTGAGAAGAATATTTAAAAAAATTTCTTATTATTATAAAACATGATAAAGCCTATTATTATTCTGAAATCAAAAATCCCTAATTTATTTTCATTTGGAAATAAAATTACGTATGGTATTACATTTTTTCCATTTATCTTTATAACAGATTTTACCAAAATTACAAGAGGTAGTGTTACACGTTATTATAGTATAGATGAAGTTATTAACCATGAAATTATTCATTTTCAACAAACAATAGAAACAGGTGTGGTTGGTTTTAATATAATATATTTAATTGAATTTATATATAAATTAATAAAATACAAAAACATAAGTAACGCATACAATAATATTAGTTTTGAAAGAGAAGCATATAAACATATGAAACAACTTAATTATATAAAATATAGAAAAATATATAACTAGTTAAAATATATACTATAAAAAAATGAATTTATAATTTATTTATAAATTAATTATTAACTAAATGATTATTTCTATATTAATAATGATAATAACACTATATGTTGTATTCAATATATACAACCAACATTTGAGACGTAAAGTTTTATTTATAGAGGGTAACATTGGTACAGGAAAAACAACCTTTCTGTCAAAATTAGAAGAATTAGGTGATTATGAAATTATATATGAACCTGTTGATATTTGGAGACAATTAACTGATAGCAATGATAAAAATTTGCTTCAAACTTTTTATGATAATATTAAGAGATATTCTTATTTATTTCAATCATTTGCCTTCAAATCTAGACTAGAAAAGATGATGAAGCCACAAAAGAAACAAGTTCGAATTGTAGAAAGGTCTGTTTTTACAGACCAAAATGTTTTTGCTCAGAATTGTTTCAATAATGGATTAATGACATTGTTAGAATGGAAGGTTTATAGATATTGGTTTAATTGGTGTACTAAATTATATGAAAAAGCAGGATACAATGTAAATCCTGACGCATATATTTACCTTAGAGCATTACCACAAACATCATATGATCGAATCAGAAAAAGAGATAGAAGTGAAGAAGAAAGTATTTCGTTAGAATATTTAACACAAATTTCAAATTTACATGATAATTGGTTAAAAGGTTATTTTAATAAAATTCCTGTTTTAGTAATTGATTGTAACAAAGATTTTGAAAGTGATAATAAATATTTTGATAAAATATTAGTCAAAATTAAAACATTAATATCACAAATTTAAAATCTATTAATAAATTATTAGAAATGTCTACACAAAAAATAGATACACAGGTAAAAGATACACAGGTAAAAAATACACCTAAAAATTATAATATACAACTTATAACAGCAGTTGCAATATACGGTGGTTCATTAGCATTATTTTTTACGGAATATCAAAAACATGATTTAATAGCATATATTGGAACCATTGCATTAATGTATCTTGCTTATAAGGTTTGTCCAGCAAATTACAAAAGATTTTTTAATAAATTAATATTATTGAGTATTGGTTCTATCAGTGCATTATATTTTTCTATGACAAAAGGTGGTAGTCGTTTTTTACCAGTAATTTATTTAATCGTTAGTATTAAATTTTTTTATAATTTTTGTTTAACATTTTTATCCACATCTGATTACAAAATAGCCAGTAAAATGAACTATTTAATAAATGTAATTTGTTATGGAATATTTCAATATTATGCTATTAATCAAACGTTTGGAATAGATATTACAGCGTCAAAAGGATCTGCGTTTATGGGTGATTTAGGTTTTATATTTACAATATTTGTTTGTGTTGCTTTATTAACATCACATTATTTTAATTTAAATTTCTTTGTAACAATTTTATTATGTTATATATTATTGATAGGATTTGCAGTATATGTTATTTTAAAATTACCATCATATTGTCTTGAAGAAATTAAGAATCATTTACCATCGAGTTCGATGATAGGAAAAACATTTTTAATACCACTTTTAGCATTTATGATGTTAACATATGAATCACATTGGTATTGTTTAGGTGATAACGAAAAAAAAAAGTTTAAAAGTATTAATATACAAACTATAATGTATACCGTATTCTATTTGGTAATTGTAGTTGGATTATTTTTTATTAATATATATTTAAATAAATTTTTGCCAGATAAGAAAGCAAAATCGTTTAGCGAGTATCTTAAACAGAATTTTAAATCGATATTAAGAGATGGAAATAGTATCATTATATTATTCGCCATATTATTTCCTTTTTTTATATTAATTTTCAGAGGTGATACTACTGTCTTATATACAATGTCAATAATTGCTCTTATTATTTATCTTGCTTTTTACTTGCCCAGTGTTTTGTAAATGTAGTAAAAAATATCTAAAACTAAATTATTAATTAATAATAGATGTCATATCAACTATTATTAAAAAATGAAATTATCATAGAGGGTGATTTTGTTCTTAAATCTGGTCAAAAAACAAATTATTATATAGATATCAAGAAAACTATTTCAAAACCATTATTATTTAATACACTTATTGAATTATTGTATAAAAATATTAAAAGAATACCCAATTTAAATGAATATGCGATGATGGGTGTTCCTTATGCAGGGATTCCTTTTGCAGCGATTATTAGTTATAAGTTAGGAATTCCTTTATTATTATTAAGAAAAGAGCAAAAAACGTATGGTACTAAAAAAAGAATTGAGGGGGAAGTTGAAAAAAGAAATATTATTCTAATCGAAGATGTAATGACTACGGGTAAATCAATATTAGAAACAATTGAATATTTAAATAAATGCGAATACAATGTTAAGTATGTATTTACTATTTTTCAAAGAGGAGTTTTAGATTATAATTATTTTTTAAATAAAAATTTAGAATACACATACCTAATAAGTAAAAAACAAACATTGAATTATAAATTAAAAGAGTTAGTTCCTTATAATTCTATCAATAATATTTTAAAAAGTATTTCAACATTAAAAAATTCAAATTTGATATTATCTATTGATATTCCTGATGTTAATAAATTTAAAAGATTATTATTGGAATGTGTTAAAAATATTACAGCTCTTAAAATTCATTTAGACATATTTCCTGAAAAAGATAGGGATATGGTAAGAAAATTTATAGTTTTTCAAAAAAAAAAATTTAAATTTTTAGTAATTGAGGACAGAAAATTTAGTGATATTTGTAATACAAATTTACAGCAGATGAATGCATTAATGGTTAGAAAATATGCTGATATTGTAATATGTCATGGTATTGCTGGTTTTGAGTTTATTAATCATTGTCCATTACCTGTTTTACTAGTAGCACAATTATCTAATAAGGGAAATTTAATTAGTGATGAATATACTGAGAAGTGTATTCAAGAGGCGATGGTTAATAAAAATATATTAGGTTTTATTTCACAAGAAAATTTAGGTTACAATAAATGTATCTATTGTAAACCTGGTGTCAGATTAGATGTTGATAATAAAGATATTTATGATCAACAATATAGTGGAATTACAGAAGGAATCGATTTTTATATTGTTGGACGTGGCATAACACTAAGTGATGATCCTGGATCAACTGTTGAGTATTATAGAAAAGTATTATGGAATTCTCGTTAATTTAATTTTAATGTAAATTGTCTTTAAACTTAGTTAATAAATCATTAACTTTTTTACATTGGTTGGTACAGTAAGTTGCTGTTTTTTTACAATAATTGTTATGTTTTAGGGCAGAACATTCTTTGTCACAACGTTTAAAAACATTTTTAGAAAATGTAATACAGCTTCTAACACAAGGCGAACGATTTGCGATCATTAGCATTAATAGATCACAAGTTTCACTGGTTTCGTAGCAACTTCGTAAAGATCTCATTGTTTCTTTGGGATTAGGGGAATGAGATGCTTGAACAATTTGAGCTTTACAAGAATTTTTTAAGACAACACATTCATCAATAATATTGGTAATTGTTTTCTCCATTCTATAATAATAAATAATATAAAATTTTAATTTACTGATATTGTTTTCCATTTTCCACCTAAATAAACATATAAATTTAAACCATCTGTATACATCATTCCTTTAATCGGAACCCAATCTGGGACAGAAGTAAAAATATATCCCTCGCCAATACCTTGATTTGCACCGATAAATGCAATATTGCCATATAGTGAGACAGACCATCCAAAATAATCAACAGATGCAGGTGGAGTTGTCAATTGATGATTAGATGTAGTTACCCAGTTATCCTCGGTGGTAAAAATATATGCTTTTCCTTTTGATCCTATATGTTCTTGTCTAGCACTAATCAAAGCTATATTATCATATAGTGATACCGACCAACCATATTGATCTCCATTTACTAAACCTGATGTCGGTAATAACGTGGACGCACTTTCAGTTACCCAGTCATCCTCGGTGGTAAAAATATCAACTGTACCTGTACCACTATTTACTCCATATGCACCAATTAACATTGTATTGCCATCTTGTGATAATGACAATGAACGCCCATACCAATCACCAGTTACGGAAGGGGTGATCGGATTTATTCCCGAATCGAATACCAATTTTGATGTACTGTCGTCATATTTAAAATAGTGAACCGACCCTGCGTTTGCCACTGAATCATTTTCATCCATCGGAGCACCAATAATAGCTTGGTGTCCATCACGTGATAATGATACAGAATATCCAAATAAAGCAGCTGGTTTTGGAAGAGTACTTATTAATCGGTAAGGTGTTGTTATATTTACCCAGTTGTCAGTAGTAGTGAAAACATAAGCTGCTCCTTGACCTGACGCAGCGTCATCATATAGCCATTCTCCTATTAAAGCAGTGCCGCCTGTTCCAATTTGTGTTAATGATACTGAATATCCAAATTGGTAATTATCTACTGGTATAATGGAAGTTAATACCGGAGCTTCTAAATAAGTAACCCAATTATTTGAAGTGGTAAAAATATAAGCTTGTCCTCGTTCTGTACCACCTCCGGCATGCTTATATGCACCTATCAACGCAGTACCATTATGCCCATCTTGAATTAGTGATACAGACCATCCAAAATTGTCACCTGCTACTTGTACAATAGAAGGTACTAGGTCTGTTATTTGTACCCATATTCCAGAAACATTAGAAAAAATATACGCGGCACCGGCATTTGAACTCTTACCAGGTGATCCAACTAAAACAGTATCACCACTTACGGATGATGAGTTTCCAAATAAATCACCAGTAGCTGATGGATCAGGAGTTAGTTTTTTTTCTTCTTCAAAATCAGCAACAAAGTAAGGAACTTGGAATGTCCCTGCTGGTATGACATGTGTAATACTTGTACCTAACATAATTTGATTAGCACTATTTGTTGTAGCACCGTGACCAAGTGCGATGGAATTAGTATGAGACGCATTTGCATTACGACCAATTGCGGCTGAATTTGTACCATTAGCATACGCATTATATCCGATGGCGATTGAATCATCTTTCGCTGCATTTGCATCACGACCAATTGCTGTTGAATTTGTACCATTAGA
>MDTC01141088.1_pt1 | contig 10049 bp, 8 predicted proteins | sample 811181 | NCBI WGS metagenome assembly MDTC01 (sample SAMN05326644, study PRJNA326480) | marine metagenome | isolation source: seawater | place: Pacific Ocean: North | collected 2011
TATTGCTGAATTGGGACCTTGTTTTGGGTTTTTAACTAATAATATTTCTTTGTTAATTATATTGGTATTTTTTACATATTTTAGAGTTTTGTCTGAATCGTTGTCATAACAAATTAATACTCTAAAATTGCAAACTATTTCATCTTCTAAAGCTTTAAGAAGCCTGACAATTTTTTCATCTTCATTGTAAACGGGAATTATTATATCGAGTTTTACCATTAGTTATTCAATTTTGGGTGTTGGCAATGGAATAATAAATTCACCCCCTTTTCTAGCGAATAAGGATTTAGATAAAAAAAATTTTTTATAATTCCACGATAATAAGATTGCGTAATCAATTTTTTTTTTAAGGAAATCTTTATCACTTATAATTTTTATATGAGTTCCTGGAGTATATTTTCCAATTTTTTTCTTGTTATTCTCTGAAGCAAAATGAATTATTTTTTTATCGAGATTAAGACAATTTAATAAGGTATTACCTTTCGAAGGAGCACTAAAACAACCTAATTTAAAACCCTGATTATATTTTAAATATATAATTTTTTTTATTATATCTATTTTTGTGTCAACCATTTTTTTGAAAAACTCATATTTTTGTATTTTTTGTACGCCCCATATTTTTTCATACCTAATCTGTTTTATTACTTTTTTTGATGTTTGATAAGTCGAATCATTTTTTGCCAAAAACAATCTTATAGCAGGACCCGAAGCTCCGAGATTTAATTTTTCAAAATTTATGATTTTTATACCAAATTTTCTAAAAAGAAATTTGAGAGGATTTAAAGCAAAATATGATAAATGTTCGTGATAAATTAAATCAAACAAGCCTTTATCTATCATATGTAAAAGATAAGGAAATTCTATTACAATTAAGCTCTTATTGTTAATGATATTACGTAGACTTTTTGCAAATTCATTTAAGTTATCTATTTGAGCTAAAACATTAGTTATAGTAATTATTCTTGGTTTTTCGTACTTCTTTAAATACTCATTTGAAGTTTTATAACTAAAAAATTTATTTATTAATTTTATCCTCTTTTGTTTTATATGTTTTGAAGCATCTGATGGCTCGATTCCGATTACATTACTAAAATTTTTTGGATAATGTTTTAATAGAATGCCATCATTACAACCAATATCTAATACTGTATCAATTGAAAAAATATTATAATTTTTTATGAGTTTTCCGACCAGTTTTTTGTAATGGTTTGACAGAGCTTTTGAGGAAGATGAGAGGTAATCATATTTGCTAAATATAAATTTAGTATTAGGAATAATTGACAATTGACTAAGTCCGCAATTTTTACATAGAACAACTTTTAAGGGAAACTTTTTTTCCTTTTTTATGTCTTTATAATTTAAGAAAGAGTTGGAAAATGGTTGTTTTCCCAAATCAAGATAATTAAACAATTTTTTAGATAAACAAATACGACAGTGCTTCACAATCTTATTTCTCATATTTTAATTATACTTCTCTAAAATTACGATATATGGGAAGACGATGGTTTTTTAGTTCGTCTAAATCGGTCAATCATTCGAATAAGTGCCATATCTAATTTAGTTTCTTCTCTTTTATTTATTATGTTAACAAATAAACGAAATATTCGTTTTGGGCGAAGTATGAATCCAATAATATAAAACATTGATATGCCGAATAAGCGATAAAAAGTTAACATACGATGGCTGATATGTTGTGAATAAGAATGAGAATGAAGCAAATCACTCAAACTTTGTAAATTAAGAAAATATTCGTCGTTAAGAGTAGAAATCTTTCCATTTTCATATAGTTGGTTAAATAGCTCCGATCCAGGATACGGTGCAAATGATGCTAAATAAACATCGTCTACACCCATGACAGCAGCGTCTTTTACAAAACCGAGTGTCTGAAATATCTCTCTATGAGTCTCATGCGGAAATCCCACAATCATATTCAGTTTTACACTCATACCTTTTGATCGCGCACTCCTTATAGATTTTTTCATCCTATCAATCTTAATTTTCTTTTTAATTTTTTGTAAAGTTAGTGTAGATCCTGATTCTGGTGCATAAGAAATGTGTCGTTGGCCAGATAAAAACATTAAACCCAAAGTTTCGTCATCCAATACTTCAGATCGGGTACCTGCAGGCATCTGCCATGAGATATTCCAATTTTTTTTAATTATTTTTTTACAAAAGTCAATGATCCAATCTTTTCGGACAATCGTAGTTAAATCATAAAAATCAAAATTTTGCGCCTTATACTTATCGATATAAAATTGCATTTCTTCAATTACAAGATCAACATTTCTAGCTTGCCATTTAGTGGTCCACATTTGAGGGCTTGAACAAAAAGTGCACTGATATGGACATCCTCTAGAGATCAACATTGGCATTGATCTTCCGGGGTTGACACCGTATCCTAAACCATTTGATAAATAATTTTCTAATGGAAATAAATCCCAAGCAGGCCAGGAAATTTCTTCCAACTTATTAATTCGGGCGCGATTAGGATTTCGAACTATTCCTTCTGTAGATCTAAATACAATACCATTAACTTTAGATAGTGATTTTTTTTGTTCAATAGTTTTTAAAAGGTCAATACTTGTTTCTTCTCCTTCTCCAAGTACGCAAACGTCAATCTCTGGACTATCTTTCATGCAAAATTCTGGACAAGCACTGATATGTTCTCCACCACATACCAATAATACATTTGGATATTTTTTTTTGATGGTTTGGATAATAGATTTGTTTATAGGCCATTCACAAGAAAACATCAACGAAACGAACAATACATTAAAATCTTTAAATTCTAAATGCTGGAGAATTTGTTCGGTTGATAATCCAAAACTTATAAATTTTTTATCTTCCAAAACATTTCTCTGAAAAGGTGCTTCACCAAGAGCATCAAGACAACTAACTTCATAACCGGCTTGCTGTAAGCTAGCGGCCACATAAGCTAATCCTAATGGAGGACATATTGATTCCATATGACCCCACCTAGGAACAATCATTGGATTTCGAAGCAAAACAAGTTTAATTCGATTAATCGTATTTTGATATTCAGATGTTATCATAGCGTACTTTTGTATTGTTATAATACATAAATATTACTCGATTTCCAAGCATAAGCACTAAACAACGTAAGATTTGAAGAAATTAAGTTTAAACTAAGTTTGAACGAAAATAATTAATATTAGTAAAATATATTGGAATAAAAAATAATTTTTGCTAATAACTTTTACAACAAGATGATTAATGGAAAATTTGTAAGTATTATTGGTGGGGCTGGTCATGTTGGTGCCCCCCTGGGATTAGCTTTAAGCTCTAAAGGCTATAATGTTATTCTCATCGATAAAAATAAAGAAAATATTAAAAAAATTAATCATGGCGAGATGCCGTTTATGGAAGAAGGATGTTCAAAATTGTTAAAGAAAATGATTTCCAGAAAAAAAATTGTTGCTACTCTCGAATTAAATGAAGTTAAAAAATGCAAATATATAATAGTTTGTTTAGGCACACCGATAAACAAAAGATTCGAGCCGAATCTAAAAAATTTTATTAATTTTTTTTATATTCTTAGAAAGTATTTAAACAGAAACCATATAATTATAATTAGAAGTTCAATTTATCCAGGAATTTGTAATAAAGTTTTCAACATCATAAAAAATCATTGTAAAAACTTAAGTTATTGTCCCGAGAGAATTGCCCAAGGAAAGTCATTGACAGAACTTCCTAAAATTTCCCAAATTATTTCTGGAAAAAATACTAAGTCAAGGTTGGCGTCTGGGAAAATATTTAAAAAAGTATGTGGAAAAATAATATATACAAAAATTATAGAAGCTGAACTGATAAAATTATTTTCTAACGCCTACAGATATATTAATTTTTCCATATCAAATCAATTCTATATGATGTGCAAAAATCAGGGATTGGATTTTTTCAAAATGCGAAATCTGATGAGAGATAATTATAAAAGAAATATAAATATACCAGCAGCAGGGTTTACAGCAGGCCCATGTTTATTAAAAGATACTATGCAACTTTCCTCATTCTATAATCACAAATTTTCATTATTTCATTCAGCTATGTCTATTAATGAAGATTTGCCAATATTTATAATTAAGAAATTAAGTGAAAAATATAATTTAAGAAAAAAAACCGTTGGTGTTTTAGGTCTATCGTTTAAAGCAGAAAATGATGATATAAGAGATTCATTATCAATGAAATTATTAAAAAATCTTAAATCAAAAAAAGTTAGAACATTGCAATCTGATGAATATTATAAAAATAAAGATAATATTGATAAAAATATTTTGGTAAAAAAATCAGATATAATAATTATAGCAACACCTCACAAAGTGTATAAAAATTTAAAAATTAAAAAAAATAAAGAATTAGTAGATATTTGGGGTCTTATTGAAAAAAAATAATAAAATTTTATTAATAGGAGGAAGTGGTAATTTAGGCTCATCCATTATTAAATCTGGTCTTTTTAAAAACTTACTTCATCCTAAAAAGAAAAATTTAAATATTTTAAATAGAAATAGTATAAAAAAAATACTCAATAAGCATAAATTTGATTTAATTATTAATTGTGCAGCAATGGCAAAAATTGTTGATTGCGAAAAAAATGCGTCAAAAGCAATAAATATTAATATCGGTGGAACATTTAATTTAGTTAGAGAAATACTTTGTCACGAAATTAATTATAAGAGAAAAATCAAACTTATACATATTTCAACCGATGCTGTTTATTCGTCTCAAAAAGGAAATTATTCTGAAAATGATCACTTGAGTCCTTATAACATTTATGGATGGACAAAAATTGCTTCAGAATTTCTTGCGAAACTTGTGGATGAACACATAATAATTCGAACAAGATTTTTTGAGAAAGAAAAAATTCAATTTAAGCAAGCAGCTAGTGATATTTTCACTTCTAAAATTGAAATAAATGACTTGGTTAAAAAAATAAAGATGATATCTTCAAAAAGTTATGTTGGTGTAGTTAATGTTGGATCTAAGCGACGTTCTGATTACAATGTATACAAAAAATTTAAAAATAGTCTTAAACCCTGTAAACGCAGAGACATAGCAAAAAATTTAAATGTTGATTTAGCTAAAGATTCTTCAATGAATTTGAGTCTTTTGAAGAAAATTGAAAAGTATTTATGAAAAAAAAAACTTTTTTAGTTACAGGTGGCACAGGTTTTATCGGTTCAAACATAAGCAAACTTTTGGTTAAAAAAAAATACAATGTAAAAATTTTTGATAATAATTCTCGAGGCAGTATTAATAATATAAAAAATTTAAAAAAAAAAATAAAATTCATTAAAGGTGACATAAGAAATAAAGTATTATTAAATAGTGCTCTCCAAAATACTGACGCCGTTATTCATTTAGCATATATAAACGGAACAGAATATTTTTACAACAAACCAGTTCAAGTACTTGATATAGCTGTAAAAGGAATATTGAATGTTATTGAGGGGTGTATAAAAAATAATATCAAAGAATTATATTTAGCTTCGAGTTCCGAGGTTTACCAAACACCAAATAAAATTCCTACTGATGAGCATGAATCTTTAAAAATTCCGGATATTTTTAATCCAAGGTATTCTTATGGTGGTGGAAAAATATTGACAGAACTCATGGGAATTCATTATGGTAAAAAATACTTTAAAAAATTAATTATATTTAGACCTCATAACGTTTATGGACCAAATATGGGTTATGAGCATGTAATTCCACAGTTCATTTGTAGGTTTAAAAAACTTAAAAATAAAAAATTTAAAATACAAGGAAATGGAAATGAAACTCGATCATTTATTTTCATAGATGATTTTATTAATGCCTTCGATCTCATTCTCAGAAAAGGGAAGCATTTAAATATTTATAATATAGGAACAGAAAAAAAGATAAAAATAGGAAAGCTCGCCCATCTTATCTCAAGATTTTTTAACAAAAAAATTGTTCTTTGTAAAAACAGGATTGCAAAAGGAAGTGTACAAAATAGATGTCCTAATATTCTCAAAATAAGAAAATTAGGATTCAAAAAAAAATATGATTTATATCCAGGTCTTTCAAAAACAATTAATTGGTATGTAAAATAATTAATAATAAAAAACATTGAAATACTTTACTTTTTAAAATCAAACTAGTAGACATAAATTTATTTTATGATTTCCATATTATTAAATGAAGATGTTTAGAAGAAATTTTTTAAAAACTCTTTTTATATCACTGCCAATTTTATCTTTTATGAAATTTGATTTATTTTTTTCTAATTATAGAAAGATAAAATTGAAAAAAAGTAATGATTTTATCTGGTATCTAAATATTGATGATTAATGTTTTTAAAAAAATTAGATAACATTAATTTCAATAATTTTCCTGTAACTATTTTTGGAACTGGCCCGGCTGGAATTACCACTGCACTAGAATTAGAAAAAAAAAATATAAAATGTTTGTTGATAGAAGCTGGAGGTGAAAATTATGATAAATCTTCTCAAGAATTTTATAAAGGTAAAATTATCGGAGATCAAATTACAGATTTATCATCAAATAGATTAAGACAGCTTGGAGGAACTTCGGGAATTTGGGGAGGGTGGTCAAAACCTATGGAAAAATATAATTTTGAACTTTGGCCATTAAAAGCTAATGATTTAAATCCTTATTCAAAAGATGCCTGTAAAATACTAAATATTAATTATCAATTCAGAAAATCATCATTAAATGAGTTTTTTAATCAAATAGAATTTCAATATTCAAAAGTAAGATTTGCAAATAAATTTAAAAATCATATAAAAAATTCAAATAATATATTGTTAGTTTTAAATACTCAATTATCACATTTTATTGGTCACAAACAAAATACAGAATATGCTGTATGTATATCAAACAATGCTACAATGAAAGTTAATACAAAGTATTTTATTTTAGCTTGTGGTGGTATTGAAAATTCTAGAATTTTACTTTGGACAAGAGATAAAAATCAGGAATTTATCGATAATTATTTACCTATTGGAAAATATTGGATGCATCATCCATGGATATTAGCCGGCGCCGGAATAATAAATAAAAAAAAGTTAAAAAAAAAACTCGGAAATTATTTTTTAGAATACGATGGTCCTCTTCATTTTGCTGCAAAAAAAGAATTAATAAGTAAAAAAAAAATTTTAAGTGCAGCAATTTATATGAAAGCTAAAGAGGATACAAAAATACATAAAGAAATTATAAAAAATATTCTTTGTATAGCTCCAGAATATGGAAAACAAATAGCCAGCATGGTTTTTAAAAAGTCTCTTAAATGTGGAAATATTTTTATGCATATAGAAGATGATCCAAATGAAGATAACAAAATTATTTTGGATAAAGAAAGGGACAAATCTGGAATACCATTAGTAAAATTATTTTATAAAACTTCTAAATATTCACTTAGAACAGCAAAATTGTTTTTAGAAGAATTTGGAAATTTATGTGTAAAAGATAATCTGGGTAGAATTGCAATCAAAGATAGTATTTATAATTTGGAAGAGCTTAAACTTTTGGGTGCCACTTGTCATCATATGGGAGGTACTAGAATGGGAACGGATAAATTTAATTCAGTTGTTAATAAAGATTTAAAAGTCCACAACATTAATAATCTTTATATTAGCGGAAGTTCTAACTTTGTCACGGGTGGTTATACAAATCCAACTTATACAATTGTTCAATTGGCAATTAAACTTGCAGAGAAAATAAATGAAAGATTGCAGACATAATTAAATTAAAAGAATATCGGCTAATGCTTAAATATAAAAAAAAAAAACAAATACTAGTATTGCTAATATTAATAATAGCCTGTGGAATAAAAACTAATTTTTTTAGAAATTTAGCTGAAGTTATCTTGTATAGATTCGATGATCGAATGGTATACAAATATGGATTTTGCGCTAATGAGGCTATTGGATATTTATTATTTCTAAAAAAAAAATATGAAATTAAAGATAATCCTAAGATTGTTAATTATATTCACACACCAAACGTAAATTGGGCGATAATTAACACAAAAATAATAAATAAAAATTCTAAAAAATTAATATTACTTAATTATCCTGGTTCGGAAATAAAAATGAATTTAAAAAAAATTAATAATAATTTATTCAAACTACATGATGCATCTTTTTTCTCTGATAAATTTGATAAAATTGAAAGTATTGAATTTTTTAGTAATTCAGTAAATTTCAAGAAAATCGATTGGAAATTGGAAATAATAACTGTTGATAGATCGGGAAATAAAAAAATAGTTGAAGAATTTAATATTAAAAATTTTTTAGGTAAAAGTTTAAAAATTAAATCGGATATTTCAAATTTAAACTTTCATTTAAATTTAAATAAGAAAAAACTATATTTCAAAATAAAAAATAAAAATAATGTTCGTATTGAAGATTTAAGAATGCGTGTGATATTGAAAAATAAATATGTTTTGGAAGATTTTCAGATAATAAATAAAATTAATGACTGTTATTATATTAAATAAATATGGCTGAGCTGTTACAAATATTATTAAGTTTTATTCTGTTCTCTTTAATAATTACAATTCCATTTAATATTTTTAATTCAAAATTATTTACTAGTAATAAATATTTTAGTTTAGATATCGCTTCTTTTAATTTAATATTAAATTGTAATATTTTATTATTCCTGTCTTTTTTACCTATTTCTTTACGATTATATAATTTATTATTTATCTTCATTTGTCCTATAATATTTATTTACATTTATTTTTTAAAAAATTGCAAGTTTGATTTATTTAAAAATTTTATTCAATCCATATCAATATTTTTAATTATATTTTTAATTATATCAATCAACGTTGCCGGCGAACTAAATCTTGGATGGGATGCAAAAAATTTTTGGTATATTAAAGCGTTATTTTTTATTGAAAATCAAAATTTTGGAGACTTAAAAAAATTTGCTGGTAATGTTTGGCATCCACATTTCGGTTCTTTTCTTTGGGCATTTTTTTGGAATTTAATGCCTCTAAAATTAGAATATTTTGGAAGATTATTTTATGTTTTTCTACTCTGTTTTTCGATGTTCTATATTTGCCACAATAATTTAAAAAATAAAATTTTCGAAAATGTAATGTTTATTTTAATAATTTTAATTTTTTATATATACGAAAGATTCTCTGGTTTACAAGATATTTTAATATTTTCCTTTTTAGTAATAATATCTAAATATTTTTCTTTTTTAAAAAATCCTAATAAAATTTGGTATGTATTTTTTATACTCTTAGGTAGCAATCTAATTGTTTGGTTTAAATCTGAAGGAATAGCTTACGTGACAATTTTAATTTTATTATTAAATTTTAGTAACCAAATTTCAAAAAAAATTAAGATTTACTCAAACTTATTTTATATTTCAATAATTATTCTTAAACTAATTATTTATCAATATTTTGATTTTATTTTAAATGCACAACCTTGGCATCTGGATTATATATTAAATTTAAATTTTGATGTTATATTATATAATTTAAAGTTTATGTTACCTTTCTTTTTTTATTATTCTCTTATCAATGTTTTTTTTATTTCTGGATTAATAATTTTATTCGCATCAAATTTTCAAAAGAAAATTGACAACTATACTAAGATTGTAAATTACTACTTTTTTTTTAGCATTATACTTATCTTTTGTATTTATTTGACCGGAGATCTTGAAATTGAATATTTGGTTAGAAGTACAATGGAACGCATAATATTTACGATTTCAGGGTTTTATGTGTTTTTTATTATTAACTTTGTTAAAAATTTGAATAAAAATTTTGTAAAATGATTATATAAAAAGAGAACTATATTAGTTTTCTAGAAAAAATATTTTCAAATAAACATGACTAAAAAATTTTAAGTAATGTATACAAGAAAAAAAATTTTCATTCTTATTTTTTTAGGTTTCATTTCATCGGTAGTTCTTAGTAGTTACTACATAATTAAGTATGATAAATACCAAGATAATGGCTTCATACATGTAATGCTTAAAGATGAAACTTTAAGAATTTGGCGTGAAGCTGCAAAAATTGTAGAGGA
>MDTC01182120.1_pt1 | contig 10049 bp, 10 predicted proteins | sample 811181 | NCBI WGS metagenome assembly MDTC01 (sample SAMN05326644, study PRJNA326480) | marine metagenome | isolation source: seawater | place: Pacific Ocean: North | collected 2011
CACATAGCCGTCGCGTTCGAAGTCCGCATATTTGGCGTCCAGATCGATCTTTCCATTCGGCATCTCTCCCCCTTTTTCGATTGCCTCTTGGCTGCGGCACGGCTCCTCCCTGCCACGTCCCCAGACCCTAACTCCGCTTATCTCGCCTGCCAAGTTTTGCGTAGTTTAAATACGCACTATTCCGTCCGGACCGGCCCTTGCGCGGAAAGCTTCGGCCTCTTATAGTGTATATACACTATAAGACGGGGCAGCGGAGAGCAGGAGGCTGAAGATGGCGCATGATCTCGCAACCGGCGGTGAACATCCCGATGTGCTGCGCTGGCGCGGCGAAGCGGAGAGGCAGGAGCGGGTCTCTCTCACCGCTGAGAGCCTCCGCGCGCTGATGCTCGACTGCGGCGCGGACGATTGCGGCTTCGTCGCGGTTGCCGATCCCGCCATTGCCGACCAGCAGGCCTGGATCTCGGCGCTCCTGCCAAACGCACAGACGCTGGTGAGCTTCGTCTGCCGCATGAACCGCGACACGGTCAGGACCTCCGTCCGTTCCGTGGCGAATGAGGAATTCCACCAGACCTATGACGATGTGAATCATGTCGCGCGCCGTGCTGTCCGCCGTCTCGAGGAAATGGGCATCGGCGCCGTGAACCCCGCCGCCGCCTTCCCCATGGAAGCGCAGGCCTATCCCGCCGGCATGCGCGTCATCTCGCACAAGCCCATCGCCGAGGCTGCGGGGCTCGGCAGGATGGGCCTCCACCGCAATGTGATCCATCCGCGTTTCGGCAGCTTCGTCCTGCTCGGCACCATCGTCATCGACCGCGCGCTCGATGAGGTTTCCGCCCCGCTCGACTATGCGCCCTGTCTCGACTGCAAGCTCTGTGTCGCCGCCTGTCCGGTCGAGGCCATAGGCATGGACGGCACGTTCAATTTCTCCGCCTGTTACACGCATAACTACCGCGAGTTCATGGGCGGCTTTACCGACTGGGTGCATGAGGTCGTGGAAGCGAAGGACGCCGACGACTACGACGCCCGCGTGCCTCCCGGCGAGAGCGTCTCCATGTGGCAGAGCCTTTCCTTCAAGCCGGGCTACAAGGCGGCCTATTGCCTCAGCGTCTGTCCGGCGGGCTCCGATGTTCTCGGGCCCTACATGGAAGACAAGGTCGAGTATCGCAAACGCATCCTCGATCCGCTGCTCGCAAAGCCCGAGACGGTCTATGTGTTGAAGAATTCCGACGCTGAAGAGAGCGTGCCGAAGCGGCTCAAGACCAAGGAAGTCCGGATCGTCGACTACAATATTCCGTCCGACAACCCCTTCTCCTTCCTCTTCGGCCTCACGCTCACTTTCCAGCGCAGAAAGGCGCGCGGGCTCGATGCAACGCTTGCCCTCACCGTCACCGATCACGGCCCGCTTAACGCAACGCTGCGCGTCCGCAACTCGAAACTCGAAGTGGACTTCAAGGCGCCCGAGAAATGCGATGCCTCGCTCGCGCTCGACTGGCAAACGCTCCACGCGATCTTCCGTGACGATCTTCCGCTCGCCCGCGCCATTGCCGACCGTGGGGCGGTCCTGGAAGGCGACAGGGAAAAGGCCGAAGCGATCCGCAAATGCTTCCCGGTCTACAGGATCGGCTAGCCCATCGCGATCAACTGGTGGAGCGATTTCTTCACCGAAGGCCAGTTTGGTCCAAGCGCTCCCTCGACCTCGTCCTGCGCCTTGCGCCAAAGGGGGAGCGCCTGGGTAAGCTTCCGGCGCCCCGCCCTGGTAAGCCGGAGCCCCAGCGAGCGGCCTTCGCCGCTCGGCGCGGCCTCGATCAATCCTTCGTCTTCCAGCAGCTTCACATTGCGCACGAGGCTCGAGCGTTCGAGCGCCAGCATGTCGGCAAGAGCGGTGAGCGACTTCGCGCTTCCCTCCTCCACCGCGATCAGCAGCGTGAACTGCGTGATCTTGAGACCGACGGGCCTGAGCGCCTTGTCATAGGCCCGCGTCAGCTTGCGCGCCGCCATGCGCGTCCTCAGCGCCGCGCAATTCTCGCGCACTTCCTTTTCGGTGACTGTCTGGCTCATGCCCAACCCGTTTTTCGTGTAGATACACGATATGGGGAGAAAAACGGCCGCGCAAGACGGTTGGCGTCGTATCTATTTCTTCCGGAGCTATTCAGTAGCTCCAATTCCATTCCACGCCCGAAGGTGCTGAACGATCTCGACAATTCTTTCGTTCAGGTCGACCGATAGACTTCCGAGCGAAGTCATATTCTTTACGATCTCAGCCGCGAATTGTGGCTTTTGCTTTGAGAGCTTCTCACCCAACCCTGGAGTTGTGGCATCAATGGCATCCCATACAGATTCCCACTTCTCGCCTAACTGAACCTTCTCTCCGGAAAGCACTTTCTCCAGCACCGAGCCAGGAATGTAGTTCTCGATTTCTCGACCGGATGTTACCCAGCCGTATCCGCCCATCCCCTTTACTTCCTTAAGCACCCTGGCCTTAGTTTCGTTTATTTCCCCACCTGCTTGCTTTATGTCGCTATCCATTATCACAATGCAGTTTCTGTTGACGCTAAGCAGCTTAACAAAAGCATCATCATCCGTGATCGGATCAGAAGCACTGAGATGAGACAACAATTTTCCGCCGTAGAACACGCATTGATAGTGGACCGATTCTTTTAGTGAATTGCCTGATGCGAGACTAATCCAGTGATTGATATATGTTCTGTCGGAGGGTCCCTCCACCCAAATTACAGCGTTAGCTTGAAGTAAATCGCTCGCGCGCACACCGAGATCATCTAACAGCCGATATCGACTTGAGGAACTGGAGACACTTTCAACAGAAGAAACATTTCCATGTTGAGTGACATGCAAAAATTGCACATCGTCCTCCTTGTGAAACATATCGATGCAAACGCTGGAATGCGTGGTCATAAAGATTAGGCAGCCAGTTTCTTGCGAAAAGCGGTTGATCAAATTCAACAATCTACGCTGCATATCGGGATGTAGATTATTCTCAAGCTCTTCAAACAAAAAAATGTAGTCTGCGGCACGCTTCGCGCTTATTGCAGGCACGATAAAGAGATGACACAACACAAGCAGAATAGTTTTCAAGCCACTTCCGGAGGCAGAGAGGGGAATTGCTCCCTTCCCTCGCTCGTTTAGATAAACCTCCCAGAGTTCTGTTCCTTCATCATGTTTGAGGGTTATGTCCTCCAAAACCACAGACGGCCCGAGCACCTCGTTAAATCCCTCAATAATCTTTCGTCTTAGCTCATCATTAGAGTGTTCTTTGGTGAGCAAGATTCTCCGCAAAACATTTGTCGCCCCTCGCCCGGTTGATGAAAGATGAAAGTCCTTGCTCTGCCCTTCCGAGTTGATATCTCGTTCAGAGCTAAGCCGACTGGTTTTCATCCCGTTAAATGGCTCCTCCACATTCGACGACAAACTCCTCAGATAATCTTCGGAGTCTTGGAGATTAAAGGGAGGTTCAACTTGAAGAAATGAACGATCCTTACCCGAACGAACATATGAAAACGGCTTTCCTACCCACTGGCACCCAAACTCCCAGTGATTGTTGCCTGGCACCGAACCGCCATGCGTGTTCTTTGGGAATGTGTTTCTTAGAGCCTGCTCGGATAAGGCTTGACGCACGCGAATCTGAGCAGATTTTCCGGCGCGAGTTGCTGCATCAAGAATGGCAGTACCGCTCACCAATGCCTCGATAAGATCCAAAAGCGCAGACTTCCCGCTATTGTTCTTACCGATGACAAGATTCATTCTCTGAATTCTCTCGAACCCAGCAAAATCATCAAAGCACTTGAACCCCGAAACCTCCAAGGAAGTCTCTGACAACCTTTTCGCGCGCCGTTTGACCTCGTCTTTCATTCATCCCCCGCAAGATTGTCATTCCGCCGCGCTGGTGCCCTGGTTGACCTGCGCCTTTTTCACCGAGGCCTGCACCACGGGGATTTCGTGGTCTTCCAGCGGCTTCATCCAGTTCTTCCGCTTCAGCGCCGCCTCGATATAGGGCGCGAGTTCTTCTCTCTTTCTCGCCTCACGGGCGGCGACCTCCGCCTTGAACTCGGGCATCACTTCCTTCGCGAAGAGTTCGAGCGACTCGCAGATATGCTCATGCTTGTTGCGGCCCGCCTGCTGCATGAAGATCACCTGATCGACACCCGCATCCTGGAAGGCCCTGAGATGCGCGCGCATGTCGTCCGGTGTGCCGATGCCGGTCGCGATCGCTTCGGCGCGCTTCGCCGCATCGATCACTTCCTGCGTGCGGTTGCCGCGCGCCTTGATGTAGTCGCCCCACATGTCGGTGCGGCCGGGCACCGTGTCATGCGCGACGAGTGCGTTCAGCGCATAGCCGAAGAATTCGAAGCCCTCATGGCCGCGGCGGATCGCCTCCTCGCGGTCATGATGCAGCGAGAAGTTCGACACCATGGCGATATTCGCGTTCACGCTATGACCGATGGGGCGGCATTCCTCAGACTTGATGATGCCGTAATAGATGTCGGACCAGTTCTTCGCCTCTTCCGGATCGACGAAGGAAAAGGCCAGCGCGCCGACACCGAGCGACGCCGCAACGCGGATCGTGTCGCGGTTCGTGCAGGCCATCCACATGGGCGGATGCGGGTGCTGCACCGGCTTCGGCAGCACGTTGCGGCAGGGCATCGAGAAATACTTGCCCTCGAAACCCGGATAGGGATCGAGCACCATCATGTTTGCGATCTGCTCGCCCGCCTCGATCGCCATGGCGCGCTTTTCCTTCGCGGGGATATTGAAGCCGCCCAGTTCGAGCCGCGTCGCGCCTTCGCCGATGCCGAATTCCACACGGCCGTTCGACATGATGTCGAGTGTCGCGAGGCCCTCCGCCGTGCGGGCGGGATGGTTGTAGTTCGGGATCACCTGGCGGATGCCGTGGCCGAGGCGAATGTTCTTCGTGACCGAAGCGGCGGCGGCGAGGAAGACTTCCGGCGCCGAGGAATGCGAATACTCGTCCAGGAAATGATGCTCCACCTCCCAGGCGTGGTCGTAACCGAGCCTGTCGGCCAGCACGATCTGTTCAAGCGCTTCGTGAAACAGCCTGTGTTCGTCGCCCTCGTTCCAGGGCTTCGGCAGTTGCAGCTCGTAGAAGACTCCGAATTTCATGGACCGCTCTCCCCGTTTCCGTTCGACGTCCTCGCTACTCCGGCGGGACGTTCGTTTTTCGATGGGGAGAGTGTAGTCGCCAATGCGGCGGCCCGCGACCTCTGCCGCAGACCGGCGCCGCCTTCCGTCGCGTCAGCCTCGATTCCTGTCTTTTTCGCGCGGGCTAGTGGAGGCCGTTCCGCAGGGACCCGTCATGATGATGCTGACGGCGCGCGGCGCGGAGCCCGAGTTCCTTCTCGGCCGCCTGGCGGCGAAGCACGCTTCTCTCCGTTTGAAGGATATGGCGCAGCTCCTCGTCGGAGTGCAACCGCACGTCGATCGGCCCCGTCAGTTCCACCGCACGCCGCATCACCTCCTGCGATTCGTAGAAGGAGCGCTTGCGCCGCGAGCGGCTCATCAGCCGCCGCCAGATATCAGTAATCGACATTTGCTCACCGGTCATGGTCGCGGACACACAGTGCCTTCGAGTTCCGGCGTTTCGCCCCAATCGCAAAGCGCCTTCAAGCGGCGCTTTTTCGGCTTCGTCATTTTCGAGACTATACCAGGCGACGGGACCGCACCAGACGACTCACACTATGAAGGCCCGGCAAACCTATGATGACGGCTCCGGCGCGAGCGAGCGGGGATGAAACCGCTCTGGAGAGAAAACACCGCCCCGGACGGTGTTTCTCAGCCTTCCTGTAGCTTTCCCGCCATCTTCGATGCACCATTGTGGAGAGTATTTAATGGGGGCAATCAAATGAGGAAGCCACTACATGTGGCCCATCGCGGCGGCGCGGGTCTCTGGCCGGAAAACACCATGGCCGCCTTCACGCGCGCAATTGCCGCGGGCGCGGACGGCATCGAACTGGACGTCCATCTGTCGAAGGACGGCAAACTCGTCGTCCATCACGACGAAAGCCTCAAGCCTTCCATTGCGCGCGGGGCTGGCGGCGAATGGCTCACCCGCCCGACGCCGCTCCTGAAGGACCTCACCTTCGAGGAAATGCAGGCCTACGACATCGGCCGTCTCCGCCCCGGTGCGCGCTATGCCGGGCGCTATCCAGACCAGGTGCCTGCCGATGGTGAGCGCATTCCGCTTCTCTCCGACGTCTATCGCCTTGTGAAGGAGAAGACGAAGCCCGGCTTCCGCCTCTATGTGGAACTGAAGACGTCGCTGCTCGACCTCTCGCAATCGGCCGATCCGGTGGAACTCGCCGATGCCGCCGTCGCCCTTACCCGCGATCACGAGCTCGATGAGACCGTCACCTTCGTTTCCTTCGACTGGCGCGCGCTCGCCCGCGCGAAGGAGAAGGCGCCCCATATTCTCAATGCCTTCACGACGCTGCCCTTCTTCCAGCTCGACCCGGCAGACGCTTCCGCCGCGCGCGACGTACCGGGTTCGGAAGACGATCTCATCCGCAAGGCGTCGGCCGCCGGCGCGCCCTGGGCGGCGGGCTTCGACTGGCGAAACGAGAAGGGCGCGACTTTCGCCGAACGAATGCTCAAGGCCATAGCCTCGGGCCCGGCCGATGGCTGGTTCTCCTGGCATGGCGACGTGACGCCGGAGACCGCGGCGAAGGCGAAGGAACTAGGCCTTGCCGTCTCCTGCTGGACGGTCGACGAAGAAGAGGAAATGAAGCGGCTCGCCGCGCTCGGCGTCGAGGCGATCCTTACCGACCGCCCGGACCGGCTCGCGAAAGCACTTCCCCAATGAGAAAAGGCCCGGTCGCGAAACCGGGCCTTCTTTCCTTCGATATGCGGCGGCCTCAGCGCGGCGCCAGCACCATGATCATCTGACGGCCTTCGAGGCGGGGATAGAGTTCGACCTTCGCGATCTCCTCTACCTGTTCCTTGACCTTGTTCAGGAGCTGCATGCCGAGTTCCTGATGCGCCATCTCGCGTCCGCGGAAGCGAAGCGTGACCTTCACCTTGTCGCCCTCTTCGAAGAAGCGAAGCATGGAGCGCATCTTCACGTCGTAGTCATGCGTGTCGATGTTCGGGCGCATCTTGATTTCCTTGACCTCGACGGTCTTCTGCTTCTTGCGCGCCTCGTTGGCCTTTTTCTGGGCCTGATACTTGTATTTCCCGTAGTCGAGGAGTTTGCACACGGGAGGCTTCGCATTCGGCGATACCTCGACCAGATCCAGCCCGGCCTCCTCGGCCATGCGGATCGCCTCGTCGGTTGGGATAACGCCGCGCTTTTCGCCCTCGGCGTCAATGAGCAACACGGTCGGCTCATCGATCATGTCGTTTATGCGCGGGCCCTCTTTCGTGGGCGGCGCCTGCATCGGTCTGCGAGCTATGAACACTTCTCCTTCTATTGATCCGGCCGCAGGATCGCGCCCGGGAAACGGGAAGATACCGCAAATGACGCCTTCCCGGCGTTTGCGTTCCCTGTCCGCCTCCCGGTGGTGCCCAACCCGGACACCCTCCGGAAAAATCCAGCACAGCTATAGATTTGAAGCCAGCCGCCCGCAAGTCAAGAAAGGGACGGCGCGGGATCGTCGAAAGCGTCTTCCGGCGCTCTTTCGTGCCATTGTGGCCTCGGCCACACACAGAAACGCATGAAACGCGTCATCCGGCTGCCTTCGAGGTCGTAGATATGAGCGGGAGAGGCCCAGGACAAGCGCCGTGCCCGCGCGAGAAAGGCCGATGCGCTCCGTATCGCGCCGTCTTCCCAGCAGATATCGGCGATATCTCCCGCCTTGCGGCGGCCTTCAGGCGTCGTCAGCAGGATCAGACGGGCCCCGGAATGCGCCGCGCGGATCGCCCCCAGCGCCTTCCTTGCAGGTCCGGGCCCGCCGCGGCCGAGCCAGATCGCGACGATTCTTTCGCCCGCTTCAGCCACGGCGCTTCGCGATGAGCTGGGCATAGATGCCGAGCGTCGTCTCGCACATGACGCCGACCGAATAATGCGCCACGGCGTTCTCATGGCCCCTCGCGCCCATGGCCGCCCGCGCCTCGGGCCCCATCTCGACCGCCTTCTTCATGGCTTCCGCCAGCGCGGCCGCATCGCCGGGGGCAACGCGAAAACCCGTCTCGCCCTCGATCACCGTTTCCTGCTGCCCGCCCGCATCCGACACGATGACAGGGCGGGACGCGGCCTGCGCCTCCACTGCCGTCCGCCCGAAGGGTTCCGGCTCAATCGAGGGCGACAGCACCACATCCGCCAGTGCATAACCCGCCGCCATGTCCTCGCCATGTCCGACGAGCCGCGCGCGGCCCTGCAAACCCGCCGCCGCGATCGCGCTTTCAAGTTCGCTCACGTAATTGTCGCGGCCCTGCGCATCGCCTGCCAGCAGCAGAGTGAAATCGCGAATGCCGCTTTCCGCGAGAAGCCGCGACGCCTCGATGGAGACGAGCTGCCCCTTCCAGCGCGTCAGCCGCGCGGCATGAACGAAGACGGTTCCCGATGTCTCGCCGATGCCCCATCGCCGCGCCAGCGCCTCGATGCGGGGCGGCGTCACGCTCGCATAGGCTTCGATGTCGATGCCCCGCGGCACGGTGAAGATGCGGCCATCCTGCGGCGCATGAACCTTGCGGATATTTCCGGCGGTGTAGGCGGAGTTCGCGATCACGGCGTCGCCGCGCACCATCACCGAATTGTAGAAGACCTTGAGGCGCGGCTTTTCATGCACACGCGAATGATAGGTCGTGATGAAGGGCACGTTCGCGCGCCGCGCCGCCGCGAGCGCGCTCCATGCGGGCGCCCGCGAACGCGCATGGACGAGATCGACGCCCTCGCGCGCGATCACGCGCGCCAGACGCTCCACATTCAGCGCCATGATGACCGGGTTCTTCGAATGGACGGCCATGTCGATATGTTCGGCGCCCGACACCGCAAGCTCCGGCACCATGCGCCCGCCCCGGCTCGCAACGATGGCGCGCCCTCCCGCCGCCACGACCGCGCGCGCGACATCGACCGTCGTGCGTTCCGCGCCGCCCGTTTCGAGCGCGGGCACGACCTGCAAGATTGTCGGACGCGGCGAAAGGTTTTCGAATGGGTTGGCCAAGCCGGGGAATCCCTGTTGGATGAGCTGAAACACAAGTCAGAGAAGCACCAGACAATGACCGACAGCCCCTCTCCCCGCAAGCTCGCGCGCCCCGGATATGAAGGCAGCGAAGCCGAGGAACTCGCCTATATGCTGGAGACGCCGGAGAAGCCTTCCGGCCCCACCGGCCTCACCTGGCTTGGCGGCTTCAAGTCCGACATGACCGGCACCAAGGCATCCGCCCTCGCGGACTGGGCTAAGGCTTCAAACCGTCATTTCCTGCGCTTCGACTATTACGCGCATGGCGCATCGAGCGGCGATTTTCGCAAGGCCACGATCGGCCGCTGGCTGGACGATGCGCTCGCCGCCATCGACCAGCTCGCCGAAGGTCCGCAGGTGCTGATCGGCTCCAGCATGGGCGGCTGGATGGCGCTTCTCGCCGCACTGGCGCGGCCCGAACGCGTGAAAGGCCTCGTCCTCATCGCGCCCGCGCCGGACTTCACGGAAGAACTCATGTGGAAGACATTTTCGGGCGAGATCCGGGAAACGCTGACGCGCGACGGCATCTATTGCGAGCCCTCGGATTATGACGACGAGCCCTACGAGATCACGATGAAGCTGATCGAGGAGGGCCGAAATCACCTGATCCTCGGCAAGCCCATTCCTCTCGCCTGTCCCGTGCGCATCCTTCAGGGCATGAAGGACCCGGACGTACCGTGGGCACACGCCATGCGCCTCGTCGAAACGCTGAAGAGCGACGACGTCACCATCAATCTGTCGAAATCGGGCGATCACAGGCTTTCGACGCCGAAAGACATCGCGTGTCTCACTCAGACGATCGAGATGCTGCTGGAGGAGGTCGAGGGGTAGGAGGTCAACCCTCCGTCCGCTCCACGTCATTGCGAGTAGGCGAAGGGAGCGAAGCAATCCAGGAGCCAC